>FTAL01000159.1_pt1 | contig 27252 bp, 19 predicted proteins | sample 1639081 | NCBI WGS metagenome assembly FTAL01 (sample SAMEA3914812, study PRJEB12502) | metagenome | biome: forest; material: soil | place: Canada | collected 2011-07-07 | depth 0.1 m | reverse complement strand
GTTTCGCTCCTTGTAGAGGGCCTTGTCGTAGGCGTGCTGGCGTTTTCGGTGGCGTCTGGGCGGGATCACCGGGTCGCCGCCCTGCTGGATGATGAGGTTGTGAAGGCGGTTGGCGTCATAGGCCTTGTCGGCCAGGACATTGGCTGCGGGCAGGCCTTGGATCAGGTCGCAAGCGGGCGCCATGTCGTTCTGCTGGCCTGGCCCGGTGATCAGCCGCACCGGCAGGCCCATGGCATCTACGCAGACGTGCAGCTTGGTTCCGAAGCCGCCGCGCGAGCGGCCAAGCGCCTGGGCGTGCGCTCCCCCCTTTTTTTGGGCGCACCGGCGGCCTGGGCATGGGCGCGGATGACGGTGGCGTCCAGCATCACCCATTCCAGGTCTGGTTCGGCAGCGACCGCTTCGAACACCCGGTCCAGCACGCCCATCCTGATCCAGCGATAATAGCGTTGCTTGGCCCGCTCATAGGGGCCGAAGCGCTCAGGAAGATCGCGCCAACGTCCACCTGAACGCGCCATCCAAAGCAGGGCGTCGATGAACAGACGGCCGTTGCTGCGAGGGCCTCGCTTGCCCTTGCGGCCGCCCGGCACGAACGGCTCAATCCGAGCCCACTGGTCGTCCCGAAGAACCTCGCCTTCCAAAGCCGCCTCCAAAAAGCAGCTTTGAATCACGATCCGATCAAACCGTGAATCCTAAATCGTCACCACAGCCTAGTGCGCCGATGGGCGCCGGTGTCTTCCAGTTCTGACGGCTGCTGGGCCGCCGGCGTCACCCCCAAGCCTGCCCTTCCCCTCTCGAGGGGAAGGGTTCGCGGTCCTCGGATCTGCTCGGTGCGATCCTAGATTATCTAAATCGGGATCTGCGCCTCCGGCTCGGCCAGGACGCCCACCGGGCCGTACTCGGTCAGCATCTTGAACTCCTGCTGCAGCCAGTAGCGCAGGCGGCGGCCTAGGCTCTTGCGCGGCTCCAGGAACCGCAGCTGGGGATACTGCGAGATCAGCTCCACATAGGGCCGTCGCCACGCCTCGCCCCAGGGCCGCACCGGCTCGATCCAGGGGCGCGGGTTGGACATGAAGTGGTAGATGTGCGGGCGCGTGGTGCGCTCGGCCTGCGAGCCGATCAGGAAGCCGGGGAAGTTCCAACGATTGGAGATCAACCGGCAGCGGTCACCCACCGCCAGGTTGAGGATGTCCTGGTCGGCGAAGCGCATGCCGGCGGTGTGGCCCTGCAAGGTCGTCAGCGCGGCTTGGCGGATCTGCGGCCAGGCGGCCCGGTCGGCGATCAGCACGCCGCTGTTGAAATAGTCGGCATAGGGCCGCTCGTAGCCCACCTCGCGGCGATAGGCGTCCGTGCGCCGGCGCCATTGGGGGGACAGCTGGGCGAACAGCACCGCCGGGTCGCGGCTGGCGAGGAAGCAGCCCTCGGGGATCGTCGCCTCGACCAGCGGGGCCAGCGAGCCGCGCACCTGGGTGTCGCCGTCGATATAGACCAGCCGCTGATAGTCGCCCCCGGCGATGACGTCGGCGAACAGGCGCGCGAACATCACATGGTGGTCTTCGATCTGCGCCTTGGGGGCCAGCTTCAGGATGACACCGAGCGATTGGGCCACGGCGGCGGCGGCCTGGTTGGCTTCGCTGGGCTCGCCGATCACCATCACCATCACATCGGTGGTCGCCGGGTCGGTATGGCGGCGGGCCTGCACGGCGCTCACCAGAGCCGGCAGCAGATAGCCGTCATTGATCGTGTAGCAGACGCAAGCTTTGGGCATGATCCGCTCCTTGGGGTCCGGCACGATGTCAGCCGAGGTCCAGCATGGTTTCGGGCCGCAGCCGGCCGCGCACGACGTGGGCCAGGCCGATCCAGTTGCCGCACACGCGCCCCGGGCGGTCGATATGCTCTTTGAGCCAGAACACCTTGGCGTGGTTGGCCAGCAGGTTGCCGGCGATGATCCGCAAGGCGTGCGACCAACGCATTGTGCCCTTGCGGGCCAGATAGAGCGGATTGACGATCTGGGAGAAGCCGATCTTGATCCCCGGCGAGCGAGCGCCGGTCACGCCGCGGTGTACGCCGCCAAAGGCGCGGGTGCGGGCGATGCAGCCGACCTTGGCGAGCTGGCCGGCGAAGTCCACATCCTCCTGCCAGCCATACAGCGGCAGCCGCTCGTCGAAATGACGCCCCTCCATGGCCGAGACCCGGAAGGCCATGTTGCAGCCGTAGGCGATGCAGATCTTCTGCTCGACCTGCATCGGACGCACGCCCCGGGCCTCGTAGTCGTTGAGGATGGCCAGGGCGTCAGCCAGGCCGATCCCGCCCGCCCCGACGCCGTCGGCGCAGACGTCGCCGGTGGCGCCGACCACGTCCGGATTGTCCTGGAACAGCCGGCCGAGGCCCTCGATCGAGGTGCGCGTGGGCAGGAAGTCGTCGTCGAAGAAAGCGATCACGTCGCACTGGGCGGCGATGGCGGCGATGCCGCGATTGCGCTGGGCGCACAGGCCGCGGGGGCCGAAGATCACCGCCACGCCCTCGGTCGGCTCGGCCGGAACGTCGGCCGGCTTCTCGGCGGAGATGACCACGGCCTGGGGCGGCTGGGTCTGCAGCGCTAGGCGCTCCAGCAGATCGGCGCACTCGGCGGCGCGGCCCAGGGTGGCGACAACCACGCCCACCCGCAACGGAGCGAGCGGCGGTGATGACGTATCGGTCGATGGCGAGGAGATGTGCATATCCATCAAAGTCGATCCCGGCTCAGTCATATCGCACCCGTTCGGGGTGGTGACCTCATGCTGTCCTGTCCAATCTTTCCGAACTCAGTCTTGCCAAGCGAATTCACACTGAAAGCCTTAACGCCGCGTGCGGAAATCCGTCGATCCGATCGATCGTTCCAGTAATACCATGCCCGATTATTGGGCGCCGTGCGCAGGCTGTCCATCTAGGCCTGGCCGCATCTTCCCCGGCGCCGGTGCGGCGGTTGGGCGCAGGCTCATCGGCGCAGGCTCATCGGCGCAGGCTCATGGGCGCAGGCTCATGGGAGCGAGACGTCCGGCTTGGCCGCGCCCAGGGCCAGTCGCGCCGCCCGCAGCCGGTCTATCTGGGCGGCGAGCCCACGCCGCACCACCGGTTCGGCCGTGGCCTGTACCAGGGCGGCGACCAGCACGGAGCCCGCCATGCCCAGGCCGATCGCCCACACACCCAGCCAGGGCGCGCACAGATAGGTCAGGCTCAGCCCCACCGCGTTGTGCAGCAGGTAGAGCGGGAAGGTCATCTGGCCCAGGAAGCGTGCGTGGCGGCGCAGGGGCGGGATGCGCGTCTGCAGGGCTGCATTGTAGCGGACCGAAAGCGCGATCAGTCCCACGGCGCACAGCCAGATGGCCATGGGCGGCAGGGGCGAGGCCGGCGCCTGGGCGGCGCGGGCGATGATGCCGGTCTGGCCGACGATCTCCAGCAGGCAGGCGCCGATCAGGCCCGCGGCGGCGAGGCGCCGGCGGGGCGTGAAGCCGTGCTTGAAGCCTTCGTAGAGCAGCACGCCGGTGGCGAAAAGACAGCCGTGCTGGACCAGCAACAGCTGGAAATAGCGGCTGCCCTCGGCCTTCAGCACAAGGAGATGCAGCAGGCCAAGGGCGCCGGTGCGCCCGGCAAGCACAGTCTGAAGGCTCAACGCCGCCACCCAGAACAGCCCGCTGCCAGCGCCGATGACCGTCATCACCGGCTCCAGCTTGTCGAGCCGGCCCCGCTTCAGCATGAACCAGACCAGGGCGTAAAAGGCGATCTCGATGCTGAGCGTCCAGTAGACGTCGTCGATATAGCGGATCGGCAGGAACAGCACCGAGGAGGCGTAGGCGATCAGCCGGTCGACCAGGTCGCGATGCAACACGCCCACATAGAGGGCCAGGGAGATGGTGGCGCAGATCCACACCCCCGGCGCCAAGCGCAGCACCCGGCTGCGCAGGAAGCGGGCGGGCGTGGCGCCGCTGGCCGAATAGGCGATCACGAAGCCGGACAGGACGAAGAATATCTCCACCCCGATCCAGCCGAACTGCAGGGCCGGGACCGGCGGGGCGCGGCCGGGAAACAGGGTGGTCAGCTGATGCGCCACCGGCACCCAGTGCCAGAACAGGAAGTGATAGGTCATCACCAGGCTGGCGGCGGCGAAGCGCATCAGGTCCAGCCCCATCACCTCCTTGTGCGCCTGCAGCGCAGGCGTCTCGACGGTCGTGCTCATGCTCGCCCCCAAACTGGCCGCGCGACCGCGGACCGGGCCATAAGGCCGGTGGGGCGGGCGAGACACAACAGCCTTGCGCCTTGGATCATCGTCGGGGCCTCAGGCTGCGCTGTGCTGGGGCAGATTGACCCCCGGCTCGGCCGATCGCCGAGCCGGCGTCGCCGCGTCGCCCAGGTTGCGGTTGAACCAATAGAGGCCGGTTGAGTCGCCGGTCCGCGCGCCGAACAGGCCCTTGGCCTCGGCTGGGGTGAGGTAGCGGGACACCGCGTTCAGCCATTGGCTGGTGGAGATGCGCGGGAAGCGCGCGCTCTCATAACTCCAGTGCGGATGCTGCTCCATCCAGGCCGACAGCGAGGGGCAGGGGTTGAGCAGGTCGGTATAGATCAGCATGTGCACATAGGCGCCGCTCGGGGCTGCATGGTCGAGCCGGCGCATATACGCCGCCAGGCGCCGGTCGAGGCCGGGCGGGGCGATGCGCGAGGTGACGCTGGTCTGCGGGCCAGCCAGGCCTTGAGGTGTGCGCGGCGGGTTGGTGTCCAGCACCGGCTTGGCGGTGCACAGGAAGGCTGCGTGCAGGGCGCTTTCGACGAATACGCCGGCGATCTGCTCGCGGCGCTTCAGGGATGGCGCGCGCACGGCCGCGCCGGACAGCTCGGGCCAGCCCAGGCCGGCGATCACGCCGAACAGCATGGCCGTTCCCGCGCCGATGGCCATGGAGGTGCCGGACAGGGACAGCATGAGCAGGTTCGGCAGCAGGCCCAGCTTGGCGGCCCGGGCCAACAGCCGGTCGGACGGATCCGCGGGCCGGGCGAAGACCACCTGCAGCATGAACCCGACCAGGCTCAGCGTCCCGGGCAGGCCGATATTGGCCAGCAGGGCCAGGGGCCAGCTCGACGCCCGGGCCGAGCCGGAGCCCGCGCCCAGGAGGTGGGTGCCCAGGAAGGCCTGATAGGCCGCCGCGTTCCAGGCCGAGCGCGAGACATAGGAATCCGAAGAGGTCTTATGCAGCACCATCAGGTCGATGACGTTGTAGAAGGCCGCGATCAGCTGCGGCATCAGCAGGGCGACCCCGAGGACGGCGGTCACCGCGATCAGTCCGCCATAGACGCCCATCCAGGCGGGCCGGCGCCCCAGCACCACGCCGATCATCAGGCTCATGCCCAGGGCGATGGCCACCGCCCCCAGGCTCACATAGCCGCTGGACGAGGTGGACAGGTAGGTCATGGCCACCAGGGCCAGGCCCAGCGGACGCGACCACCGGCCCCAGGGCGAGGCGTCGGTGGGCGCCAGCAGGATCAGCGACAGGAAGGGCAGGCATAGGGCGGCGTAGGACGAGGCCTCGCTCATCAGGCCGACGATGCGGTGCATGTTCATCGCATCGTTGTCGAGCATCATCACATAGGCGGCGTTGCGGAACGGGGCCAGCAGGCTGCCCAGGCCCGCCTTGCTGGCGACCAGGTCGGCCAGGCCGGTGACCACGGCCAGGGCCGCGCCCCAGCCGAACGCCTTGAGGAAGCTCTCGCGTTTGCTGCGATCCGCACAGACGAAATAGACGTTGACGATGATCAGTGTGGTCAGGACGAAATACATCGTCTGATTGAAGTTGGCCAAGCCGGGCTCCAGCGGCACCGGGTCGGCGGTCTTCAGCAGCCGCATCTCCACCACCTTGACCTGGCCCTCGAAGAACCGGGGCAGGAACACGGCCGAGGCCACGGCGTAAAAGGTCGACAGGCTGAGCAGGCCAAACCGGCGTGGATCGATCAGGGTGCGGGCGTAGCGCTCGAGGCCGACGTCGCTCACCACCCTTATGGTCAACAGGCCGGCCACCACCCAAGCGGGGGTGAAGTTGCCGCCCGCCAGCTGCGGCGGAATCACGGCCAGGGTTCCGAACGACCACGAGAAGAAAAAAAGATAGTAAAGGCCAGGCCCGCGCGAGGTCATCGCCCAGATCGCCGCCAACCAGAACAGGACCGCAGGATAGGTCACCAAGCGTCAACCTTTTTCGCCGGGCCCTCACGCCTGGCGGCAACATTATGCAAGGACCGCGCCGAAACCGAGGCGCCTATAGAGGGGGCGTACGGTCCTAATGCGAACAACTAAGCGCGCCTGTCCTTGTGAGGCGCCCCGTGAACTGAAAGCAATTGCGCTCTATCAAGCGGTAGCTTAATTTCGCTGCAATTTTGCGAACCATGAGCGACGCCACGGGCCATATCATCCCGGCGATGAGCAGAGGTTAAGGGCGCCGCATGAACTTTCGAAATCTGATCGCCATCCTGAGCGTGGCCCTGGGCCTGATCGGCGCCGGCCCCTGCCTGGCGCAAACCGACGCTTCCCAGCCGATGGCCGCGGCCAGTTCGGCGCAGGCCATCGGATCCTATGTCCTGGCCGCCGGGGACAAGCTCAAGATCAGCGTCTATGACGAGGATGATCTGTCGGGCCAGTATGTGGTGTCGCCCACCGGGGTGGTGTCGCTGCCCTTGGCGGGGAATGTTTCGGCGGCAGGTCTTTCGATTGCGGCTTTTCAGGCCAACCTCAAGAGCGCCCTGCAGCCGAAATACCTGAAAAATGCTCGGATCGCGGTAGAATTGGTCGATTTGCGTCCATTTTTTATCCTGGGCGAGGTGGATAAACCCGGCCAGTATACCTATTCGACCGGCCTGACGGTGCTCGATGCGGTTGCAACCGCTGGCGGTTTCACCTATCGAGCCAATACCCGCCGGGTGTACATTAAGCGTGCAAACGAATCCGACGAGCAGAAAATTCCGCTGACGGCGTCGACGCTGGTCAGTCCCGGCGACACGATCCGGATTGAGGAACGCCATTTTTAACGGGCTTTGGGCCTGTTCTCAGGGTTCGAGCATGGGTAGGGCCGGGCTCGGGCTGTGAAGGCGTTGTACACCGTTGCCTGCTAGGGCCTCGGGCGTCGTGATAACTTTGGGGGATCAGACATGAAGGCGATCGCGGCTGCGATAGTCTTGAGTTGCGGCGCATGCATCGCCGGCTACGCCTATGCGGACACCATGCCGCCTGCCGCCGAGCCGCTCCCCTTCGACCGCACGCCTGTTTCGATCAAGGATACGCCGGTGCTCGACCGCACCCATTCCGGCTATGAGCCGGTGGGGATCAGCGCGGGCGACTTCACCCTCTACCCGCAGATCGGGGTAGGGGAGTGGTACGACGACAACCTGTTCGCCACCACCAACCAGACCGTGGGCGACCTGCGCACGGTGATCACGCCGGACCTGCTGGCCAAGTCCAATTGGGCGACCAATTCGGCGAGCCTCGACCTGCACGGCGACATCGAGCGCTATTTCGACCGGCCTAACGAGGCGGTGAACGATGGCGGCGCCACGGGCACGGCCCAGTATGACGGGCCCGACTATCTGACGCTCAGCGGCCTGGCCGACTACGAGCACGAAACCGAGGCGCGCAGCAGCACGCTCAGCCCGCGCGACGTGGTCCGGCCCATCCAATTCGACTTCGACAACGTGCAAGTGGGCATAGCGCGCCCCTTCGACCGGCTGCGCCTGAGCCTCACCGCCGACCTGTCCGAGACCGACTTCCAGGACGGCGTCACCCCGACCCGTGCGCCCGTGGTCGAAACCATCTTCGACACCCAGGAGGCCTTCCTTGACGGCAAGGTCGCCTATGTGATCAATCCTGACACCGCCGTGGTGCTGGATGTGACCGGCAACACCCGCCACTTCACCCACGACGCACCAGCGACCGTGGGCGCCCCGGCCATCGACCGGGATTCATCGGGCTTCGAGATCACCACCGGCCTGAACCTGGCCCTGACCCACCTGCTGCGCGCCGAACTGCTCGCCGGCTATCTGGACCAGACCTACGTGGCGGGCGCTGTGTTCCGCCCGGTGAACGGGCCGACCTTCCACGTCAAGCTGGACTTCCTGCCCACCGGCCTGACCACCCTGTCCCTGGACCTGGACCGCAAGGTCAATGACGCACAGGACGCCACGGCCTCAAGCTATTTGAGCACAAAGGGTCATTTCCAGGTCGATCACGAGCTCTACCGTAATATCATTGTTTCAGGTTCGGTAGATTATGAACAGGATGCTTATAGCGGCATTCGTCGGTTGGACGACGTTCTGGATGGAAGGGTTTATGTAACCTATCTGATGGATCGTCATTTCTCCATAAAGGCTACGTTCGACAGGCTGAGCGTGACTTCGATCGGCTCGGCCCGCTTGCCTGGCTACGACGTCGATCAATTCTCGGTCACGCTTGTCTCAAGGTACTAGATGATGGGTGTCTGTCTTGGTTGATCTTTCGGCCGGCACGGCCTTTTCGATCCGCAGCGAAAGCAAGGTCGATCTGCGCCGCCTGCTCAGGACGTTCCGCAGCCGGGCCCGCGTGGCCATCGTCATTATCGCCGTGTTCCTGGGCGCCGCCATCGCCATCGCCATGACCTCGCCGAGGAAGTACACGGCCATGGCGACGCTGATGATCAATCCGCCCAAACAGGCGGCGATCAACGTGCCGCCGGGCCTCGACACCGAAACTGACCCAACCTCCTCCTTGCTGGAGACCGAGGTCGGCGAGTTGCAGTCGCCCACCCTGGCCAAGGGCGTGGTCGACCAGCTGGGCCTGGTCAAGGATCCCGAATTCAATCTGGCGCTCAAAAAGAAGGGCGGCGTTCCGGACTCGCCGCAGGTGGTGGCCGGCAACCTGCTCGGCCATATCAAGGTGACCCATGTGGGCACCAGCTACCTGCTCACCGTGCAGGTGGAGAGCCTGAGCGCCGACCGCGCCAGCCAGATCACCAATGCTCTGGTTCAGCAGTTCATGAACACCCAGCAGCAGTCGCGCACCGACGCGATCCAGGCGGGCGGCTCGCGGATCAGCGACCGCCTGGACGATCTGCGCCGGCAGGTTCAGTCGTCCGAGGCCGCGCTGCAGCAGTACAAGATCGCCAACGGCCTGATGAGCGCCCAGGGCACGTCGCTGACCGAGCAGGAGATCTCCGGGCTCGACCAGGAACTGGCCCAGGCTCGCGCCCAGCAGGCCGAGGCTCAGGCGCGGCTGTCCACCGCCAAGGCGCAGCTTGCCCAGGGCAGCTCCGGCGCCGATGTGGGCGAGGCGCTCAGCTCGCCGGTGATCCAGCAGCTGCGCCAGCGCCGCGCTGAGATCAGCCAGACCCTGGCCGATCTGGAAGGCCGCTATGGCGCCGCTCACCCCAAGCTGCTCAAGGCCCAGCGCGAGCTGGCCGACACCGACGCGCAGATCCAGGCCGAGATCAACCGGGTCATCTCCAATCTCGACGCCCAGGCGCGGGTCGCCTCCGACCGGGTCGCCTCCATGCAGGCCAGCGTCAATAACGCCCGCGGCGGCCTGGCCCAGAACAACCGGGCCAAGGTCGAGCTGGATGAGTTGCAGCGCAACGCCGACGCCGCCAACACCCTCTACGACACCTTCCTGACCAAGTACAAGGAGGCCGACGCCGAGGCTCCCATGCAGCAGTCGGACGCCGTGGTGGTGGACTGGGCGCGCACCCCCACCTCGCCCAGCGCGCCCAAGCGCGGCCTGATCGAGGCGTTCGGCCTGTTCGCCGGCCTCACCATCGCGGTGGGCTATGTGCTGCTGGCCGAATACCTGTTCGCGGGCCTGGCCGACGGCGAGGCGATCGAGAGCCAGATCGGCCGGCCCTATCTGGGCTCGATCCCGATCATGCAGTCGACCCTGGACGAGGGCGAGGCGACGGACGAGCGGCCGATCGACTATGTGGTCAGCCACCCCCTTTCGAGCTTCACCGAGGCCTTCCGTAGTCTGACCACCAGCCTGCGCCCGCCCAATGTGGAGCGGCCGCCGCAGGTGATCGCGGTGACCTCGTCCCTGCCCAACGAAGGTAAGACCACCACCAGCATCTGCATGGCGCGGGTGGCCGCCGAGAACGGTCAGTCGACCATCCTGGTGGACTGCGACATGCGCAAGCGCTCGATCAACCGCGCCCTGAAGCTAGAGCCCGCCCTGGGCCTGGCCGAGGTGCTGATGGGCCGCTGCACCCTGGACGAGGCCATGCTCAAGGACGAGAAGTCCCAGCTGTCCATCCTGCCGCTGGCGCGCTCGGAAGGTCAGCTGCCGCGCGACTTCCTGCACGGCCCCAACATGATGGCCCTGCTGGCCGAGCTGCGTCAGCGCTTCGAACTGGTGATCCTGGACACCGGCCCGGTGGTGTTGATCAGCAGCACCCGTCAGGTGGCGGCCTGCGCCGATGCGGTGGTGCTGATCGCCCATTGGCGCAAGACCACCCGCCGGCTGGTGCGCACCTCGCTGCGTCTGCTGGAGGCCGTCGGCGCGCCGGTGGCGGGCGTCGCCCTCGGCCTGGTCGACCTGCGCCGCACCACCCAGATCGACCCCACCGACCCGGCGTCGTATTATAAGGCGTACAAGGAATATTACGTCTCGAACTGATGCGGTGGCGGCCTTGGCAGAATCGTTTCCGCGCGACGGCGGGGCTATCGCCCATGGAATTGGCGGCTTCTCCTCCCTTGCGCGTAGCGCGGGGGATGTGGCGACGGGCGTAGCCCGGCGACGCAACGCCCCCTCAGTCGGGGCTGCGCCCCACCAGCTCCCCCGCTGCGCAAGGGAGCAGAAGCCGCCAATCCCATAAGGCGATGCCGCCGCCATCGAGGGGAGGGCTATTTCCTCCCGCATGGGCCATAGGCGGCAGCGGTGCTCAAGCGCCTCAGTGTCAGCCCGCCGCCAGGTCACGCCCACCGCGTCGCCGCAGCAGGGCCATGCCCATGGCCAGGTCTTCGCGCACGCGGCGCAGGTCGAACACCGTAAGGGCCGCGCAGAAGGCCAGGCCGCCGACCACGCCGTCGAGGGCCAGGCCCGGCACGCTGACCGGCGCCAGGCGCGAGCAATAGTAGGCCGCGACGCCGCCGACCACCGAGGCCAGCATCGCCCCGCGCACCTGGCCCAGGCTCTTGCCGATCGACCAGCCCAGCTGGCGTCGGGCGTTGATCAGGCCCAGGACGAAATAGATCAGATTGGCCCCGGCCAGATAGACGGCCAGCATCGGCCAGCCGCCGAAGGGAACCGCCACCGCCACCAGGCGCAGGATGGAATTGCCGGCGGCCACCCAGACCTGGCTGCGCGCCCGGCCCTGGGCGTAGATCACCGCGCTGGCCAGTTGGCCCAGGGTGCCGATCGCCTGGGAGGGAAAGATCAGCGCGATCAGCAGCACGCCCGAGGCCCAGGCATGGCCCAGGATGGTCGCCGCCAGCACCGGGGCCAGGGCGGACACGATCGCCGTGCCGCCCAGGGTCAGGATCGCGGTCAGCCGCAACACTCGGGCGTAGAGGGCGCGGATCTCCTCGGGCGAATTGGTGCGGATCGCATGGGCGTAGATCATGGTGCCGGCGGGGTTGTTGACCCCCTGCACCAGCGACCAGGCCGCCTGGCCGGCGAAGGCGTACATGCCCAGGCCCCCCGATCCGAACCGGCGCCCAACGATGGTCGCCTCTGCCATGCGCCCGAAGCTGTCCAGGAACTTGGTCAGCACGATGCCGCCCCCCAGCAGGGTGTGGGGACGCACGGCGCTCCAGTCCAGCCGCCAGCGCGGGGTGCGCCAGGCGCAGGCGTTCAGGCCGATGGCGCGGATCGAATAGGCGCACAGGGCCTGGCCCACCAGGCTCCAAACCCCCAGGCCGGCGATGGCCATGCCCACCGCCAAGCCCGCGCCGCACAGGTTGGCGCCCAGGTCGACCAGGGAATAGGTCTCGATGCGGCCGCGCCGGGTCAGCCGCGCGCTGGGGGCGACCGACAGGGTCAGCAGCACCACGCTCAGCGACAGGGGCGCCATCACCGCCGGCAGCATCGGCTGGCGGCTCAGCCAAGCCAGGGGCGCCGACCACAGGCACACGATGCCCGCCAGGGCGATCCCCACCGCCTGCAGCAGCCAGAAGGCCGAGGACCAGACCGCCTCGTTTTCCTCGGGTTCACGCGCCAGGGACTGCCCCAGGCCCGCGTCGGCCAGCATCATCACGAAGTTGATGCTCGGCTGGGCCAGGCTGAAGATGCCGAAATTCACCGGGCCGAGCAGACGCGCCAGGGCCGGGGCCACCAGCAGCTGCAAGAGGATCTTGAAGCTGTTGCAGACGCCCATGATGATGGCGCTGACGGCCAGGCGGCCCTTGGACATGTGCGGCTCCGGATCGGTGCTAGGTTCTTGGCCGCGTTCGCGGCCGGGCGGAAGGGGAGTCGGGCGATGGACGCTCGCTAATCAGGCTTCGCCGCCGCATCCGCAGTCGCCGCCACCTCGAGCCCGCCTCCAAAATCGCCGATAGTTCACTGACTTCGCGCCTTCGCAATTAAACGATAAGGTATGCAGCATTACGACGATTAGATTCCAATCCGACTAAATCAGCGGGCGTGGTTGATTGATGCAACGTAAATATCTTGTCGTCGCCCGGTGTGGAGACACATCGCTGCATCCCACTTGGCTGGCCCGCGAGACGTCGGACCGCAATTGGGATCTGCACCTCAGCTATTTTGGTCCTAATCCGCAGCGCTACATCGACGCCGACCGCGGTGAATCGATCAGTTTCGAGAAGGGCCCCAAATATCTCGGCCTGCATGAGTTCGTTCAGACCCACCTGGATCTGCTCCGAAACTACGCCTACGTCGCCTTCCCCGACGACGACCTCCAGTTCACCGAGGGGTGCTGGTCGGACGTGCTCTCGCAGATCGACAAGACCGGCGCCGGCCTGGCCCAGCCGTCTCTGGATCGCCGTTCGTTCTGGATGCACGACCTGCTGCTGCGCCGCAAACGCTTCGCCTATCGCCAGGTGGACTTCATCGAGGTGATGACGCCGGTGTTTCGTACCGACTTCCTGCTCGACATCTACGAGCGCTTCACTCTGAACAAGAGCAGCTGGGGCCTGGATTTCGTATGGTCCACGGCGGCTGCCGAGCGGAAGCTGCCGCTATTCGTGATCGACACCTGCTCACTGCTGCATACCCGCCGGGTGGGCAAGGGCGGCCAGTATGGCGGCGCGGCCTTGACCGGCCTGTTCAACGAGCTGGACCAGACCCTGGCCGACCTGAACATCAAGACCTGGTACGGGCGCACCCTGGCCGCCTGGACCGCGACCGGCCCGGCCAAGGAGCCCCTGGCCCTGATCAATCGCCAGGAATATCTGCCGCGCTTCTACAACTTCGTCCGCAACAAGATGCAGCTCAACACGATCGGAACCTGACAGCTTCATGCTGAAGAACATCGCCTCCCTGTATGTCCTGCAGCTGCTGTCCTACGTCGTTCCGCTTCTGCTGACGCCGTTCCTGGCCCGGGTGCTGGGCATCGAGATGTTCGGCATGATGGCGCTGTGCGCCAGCGTGATCGCCTACCTGTCCCTGCTCAACAACTGGGGCTTCGACCTGTCGGCCAGCCGCCAGGTGGCCCAGGCCGCGGACGACCCCGAGCATCTGCGCGCCATCTTCTGGGACACCCTGCTGGCCAAGGCCGTCCTGGGCGTGGCCGGCTTCGTGCTGATGGGCGCGATCCTGGTCGCCAGCCCCCTCCTGCGCGCCCACTGGCCGGTGATGGTGGGCTCCAGCCTGGCCCTGGTGGCCAGCATGTTCAGCGTCTCCTGGTTCCTGCAGGGGCTGGAGAAGATGGGGACCTTCGCCATCGCCAGCCTGGTCGGGCGGCTGGGCAGCGTGCCGGTCACCTTCGTCTTCGTGCATTCTGCGCATGACGCCGCCATCGCCGCCGGCATCCAGGCCCTGGGCGCCTGCGCCTCCTCGGCGGTGTCGATCTATTCCGCGGCCCGGGCCTGCGACCTGGGGCCGGTGCGCATCGACCTGCGCGGGGCGATGCGCCAGATCAGCCAGGGCACGCACCTGTTCCTGTCCACCGCCGCCATCAGCCTCTACACCTACACCAACATCCTGATGCTCGGCTTCCTGGCCGGACCTGCCCAGGCGGGGCTTTTCGACGGCGCCGACCGGTCTAAGCGCGCCGCCCAGGCCCTGACCGGGCCGATCAGCAACGCCGCCTATCCGCGCATCAACCGCATGATGGTCGACAGCCGCCACAAGGTCCGGCGCACCATGATGTGGCTGCTGGTCGTGCAAGGCGGGATCAGCCTGGCCCTGACCGTGGCGCTCTATGTCACCGCCCCCTGGACCATGGCCGTGCTCCTGGGGCGTGGCAATGTCGGGGCTGCAGCGCCCATCGCCCAGTGCCTGTCGCTCAACGTGTTCCTGATCGGGCTCAGCAACGTCTTCGGCATCAACATGATGCTGCCCCTGGGCATGAAACGGGCCTTCACCAGCATCATCCTGGGCTCGGGTCTGATCAATCTGGTCCTGCTGTGGGTGCTGGTGCGCGCCCACGGCGCCCTGGGCGCGGCCGAGGCGGTGACCATCACCGAATGCCTGGTCACGGTGGGGATGGGGGCCTGGCTCTACATCAAGCGCGGCCACACCGGCGCGGCGCTCTCAAACGAGGACGCGGCGGTGTTTTCAGCCGAAATCCATGCCGAGACATAGCGCAGGGATGATACAGGGTGACCGCCGTTCTCTCTTTCGGGGACGGCGAGGCTCGATGGATGAGATTTCGGTCGCCTTTTCCAAGGCGAAGCTCATTCATCAAGGGCGGGGGGCCGCCGCGGCCACATTAGGCCGAGCGGCATGACTATCGGCGGGCGATGAAGATCCTCACCTTGAACCAGATGGACCAGGCGGTCCTGGAAGCGGACATCGTGGTCGTGGGCGCCGGGCCGGCCGCCTACGCCCTGGCGCACGCCTTCGCTCGCTCGCCGGTGCGGATGCTGATCCTGGAAAGCGGGCTGACCCAGCCGGACGAGCGCCATGAGCAGCTCAACGCCGTGGAGAGCCTGGCCGAGCCATCCAGCCCCACCCAGATCGAGCGCCGCAGCCGCTTCCATAGCGCCAGCGCGCCCCTGTGGTCGCAGGAGATGCAGGGCTATGGCGTGCGCTGCCGGGCCCTGGGCGGCTCCACCCATGTCTGGGCCGGCAAGTCGGCGACCTTCGATCCCATCGACTATGAAGCCCGCCCCTGGGCGCCCCATTCCGGCTGGCCGCTGGATCAGGCGCAGATGGAGCCCTATCTCGACCGGGCGGCGAGCCTGCTGAACCTGGGCCCCAACTGCTATGACGACGGCTTCTGGGACCTCTATGGCGTGCCAGCCCCGCAGCCGGCGGCCGAGCCGGACACCCTGGCCTCGTTCTTCTGGCAATTCTCCCGCTCGCGGGCCAACCGCCTGGACCTGACCCGCATCGGACGCGAGTTGGAGACCCTGGACGCGCCCAACGTCCAGGTGGTGCTGGACGCCACGGTGACCTGCCTGCGGCCGGACGCGGATGGCCAGTCGGTGAGCCATCTGGAGGTCTCCAGCCTGTCGGGCGAAGGCCGCACCGTGCGTGCGCGCCATGTGGTGCTGGCCGCCGGGGCCATTGAGAACGCCCGCCTGCTGCTGCAGTCCGCCCGCGCCACCGGACATCCCTTCGGCAACGAGCGCGACCTGGTCGGCCGGTTCCTGATGGACCATCCCTCCGCCGCCATCGGCCGCTTCCGCAGCGAGGACTGCGCCGCCATCACCAGCCGTTTTGGCTTCTACGGCCTCAACCACCAAGGCCAGGTGCACATGTACCTGCACGGCCTGGCCCTCACGCCCGAAATCCAGCGCCGCGAGCGGCTGCTGAACTGCGCGGCCTATATGATGGAGGACCGCGCGCCCGACGATCCGTGGATGGCGCTCAAGCGGCTGATCCGGGCCGAGAGCGCCAGCGCCGCCGGCGACATGATGACCGTGCTGGCCGGCTCGGGCCTGGTGGCCAAGGGCCTGGGCACCCGGCTGCTGTCCGGCCCGTATCTGCCCGAGCCGGTGCGCCGGGCGATCATCGACAACTATGTGCGCTATCGGCCCAATTCGGCGGTGCGCGACTATCGCGAGCGCGGCTGGCCGCACAAGCTGACCGGCATCGACATCGAGGCGATCACCGAGCAGCTGCCCCAGGCCGACAGCCGCATCACCCTGTCCGACAAGACCGACGCCTTCGGGGTTCCGCTGGCTCAGGTCTCCTGGCGCATCGACGATGACGCTGTGCGCTCGCTGATCCGCATCGGCCAGCTGATCGCCGAGCAGTGCCCCAAGATGGGCCTGCCCGCCCCGGTCCTGGCGCCCTGGGTGCTGAACGAGCGTCCGGAAGAGGCCGGTATCATCGACATGGCCCACAGCGCGGGCACCACCCGCATGGCGTCCGATCCGGCCGAGGGGGTGGTCGACGCCCAGTGCGCCGTGCGCGGCCTGCGCAACCTGCATGTGGCTGGCGCCTCGGTGTTCCCCACCGTGGGCCACGCCAATCCCACCCTGATGCTGATGGGCATGGCCATCCGCCTGGCCGACCACCTGCGCGAGACGATGGCGCGCGAGCCGCGCGTCGTCGTTAATGCAGACGCCAGCTGATGGGCCCGCCGCGCCCGAGCCCTAGATCTCATCGCCCGCTCACCGCTGGGATGCGGGCTATTCGGCGGTCTTGGGCCCTGGCGTCGGTCCTGGTGTTTGGCCTGGCCCTGCCTGTCGCCGCGCAGCCGGCGCGCGCTGCTCCGCCGCCGACGGACCTGGCCGGTTTCGCTCAGGCCTTCGACGAACCCTTCCGCAGCCTCAGCATCAGCGGCGTGCCCGGAACCGGCGCGACCTGGTATAATCATACCCCCTGGTCGGGCGACTTCGGTGACGCGGTTTTCGCGGCGCCCGGTCAGAACGGACCGTTCTCGCCGGCGCCGGGCGGTGGCCTGCGCATCACCGCGCGCAAGGGGCCGGACGGCCGCTGGAGCTCGGGCCTGATCTCGTCGCGCGACCGCGACGGGCCCCAGGGACGCGGCTTCATCCAGCAGTACGGCTATTTCGAAATGAAGGCCAAGCTGCCGTCCGGCCCTGGCGTCTGGCCGGGCTTCTGGCTGATCGGCGTCGACAAGCACGCCGTGGGCGCCGAGATCGACGTGATGGAAGATTACGGTCGGTTCCCGGAATATTATCACTGCGTGGCCCACATTTGGCGACTCCAGGGCCAGAATTGGGCGCAGGACTTCCTGATCAATGTGCGTTCGGGGCAGCTTTCATCCGGTTACAATCTGTTCGGCGTCGATATAGAGGATACCGTAACCACATTCTATCTGAACAGAAAGCGTGTGGCGAGTATGCCGACCCCGCCAGAATATAAGCAGCCGTTCTATATTTTGGCCGATTTGGCGCTTGGTGGCGGCTGGCCGATTAAGTTTCTGTCGTCGCCGCAGTTTATGGACGTAGCCTATATTCGGGCATACCGCCGAACCGGCGGCCCATCTGGACTCTCATCGTGATCTGCCGCTGGATTGATCTGGGTTGTCGTCGGGCCGGGCGACGGACGCCCGCCTGGAGAGGGGACGGCCCTTGCGCATAGTCCATGTGGTCAACCACACGTTTATGTACAACGGCAACGTCCACGCCGCGATCGACCTCGCCTGCGCCCAGGCCGACCTTGGCGACGAGGTGGTGGTGTGCAGCCGCGGCGGCAGTTTCGACGATCTGCTGATCGCCAAGGGCGTCGAGATCCAGGTCTGGCCCGAACTGAGCGACAATGCCGGGACGCTGCGGTTCGTGCTGCGTATGCGCCGCCTGCTGCGCGAACGGCGGATCGACATCGTTCACGCCCACATGATGAAGAGCGCCACCTTGAGCTGGGCGGCCAGCCGGCTGACGCCCACGCGGCTGGTGACCACCGTCCACAACGCCTTCGAGCGCTCGGCCATACTGATGGGCCTGGGCGACCGGGTGATCGCAGTCAGCCAGGCGGTGGCCCGGGCCATGGGCCAGCGCGGCGTGCCGGCCGGACGCCTGCGCACGGTGCTGAACGGCACCATCGGCTCAGCGCGCTACGCTGCGCCCCCGTCGGAGCCTGAGACGCTGCAGCATCCGGCGGTGCTTTATCTGGGCGGGCTGCATCCGCGCAAAGGCATAGCCGACCTGCTCCAAGGCATGGCCCAGGCGCGGCTGAGCCGGCCCGACCTGCACCTCTATCTGGTGGGCGAGGGACCCTGTGAGGACGATTACCGCGCCATGGTCGCCCCCGCCGACGCCGAGCACATCCATTTCTGCGGCGCCCGATCCGACCCTCGCCCCTTCATGCGCGGGGCCGACGTCTTCGTGCTGGCTTCGCACGCCGATCCCGCCCCGCTGGTGCTGTCCGAGGCTCGGGAGGCTGGGCTGGCGATCATCGCCACCGACGTGGACGGCGTGCCCGAGCTGCTCGATGGCGGACAGGCGGGGCTGCTGATCGCTCCGCGGGCGCCGGACCAGATCGCCGAGACCCTGCTGACTGTATTGGCGCACGAGGCCAGCCTCCAAGCCTATCGAGAGCGCAGTCAACGCAATATTGGTCATCTGTCCTTAGAACGGGTCGCGCGCGAAACCCGCGTCATCTACGAAGAACTACTGCCGCGCCGCACCGCGCTCGGCGGCGGCCAGCAAGCTTTTCAGGGACAGCCATGAGCAAGCGACATTACGACTGGCTTATCGTCGGCGCCGGCTTCACCGGGGCGGTGCTGGCCAATCTGATCGCATCGCAGCTGAACAAGCGCGTGCTGGTCATCGACCGGCGCGACCACATCGCCGGCAACGCCTATGACCGGCCCAATGAGGACGGGGTGCTGTTCCACCAGTATGGACCGCACATCTTCCACACCAATTCCTCAGACGTGGTGGACTTCCTCAGCCGCTATACAAGCTGGCGGCCCTACGAGCACCGGGTGGTGGGCCTGATCGACAACCGGCTGATCCCGGTGCCTTTCAACCTGACCTCCCTGGACCTGTGCTTTGGGGCGACCAAGGGCGCGCGGCTGAAGGCGGCGCTGATCGCGGCCTATGGCGCCGAGGTCAAGGTGCCGATCCTCAAGCTGCGCAACGCCGAGGACCCTGAGATCCAAGACCTGGCCGAGTTCATCTACGAAAAGGTGTTCCTGAACTACACCACCAAGCAGTGGGGCCTGCGGCCGGAGGAGCTGAACGCCTCGGTCACCGGGCGCGTGCCGGTGCACGTCAGTTACGACGACCGCTATTTCCAGGACAAGTTCCAGGCCATGCCGGAGGAGGGCTATACCCCGCTCTTCAACCGGATGATCGAGCACGAGAACATCACCATCGGCACGAGCGAGGACTATTTCGGCCTGGGCTCGGACGTGGCCTTCGACAATGTGGTGTTCACCGGCCCGATCGACGAGTTCTTCCGCTATGAACTGGGCGCGCTGCCCTATCGCAGCCTGCGCTTCGAATTCGAGTCCATCGTCCAGACCCAGCATCAGCCGGTGGGCACGGTGAACTATCCCAACGACATGGGCTTCACCCGCATCACCGAACAGCGCCACCTGACCGGCCAGACCGGTCTGCGCACGGTGTTGACCCTGGAATATCCCCAGGCCCACGTGCCCGGTGAGACCGAGCCCTATTATCCGATCCCGCGGGAAGAAAATCAGGCGCACTATCGGCGCTACCTGGAGTTGGCCAATCGCGAGGCCCCGAATGTGATTTTCGCTGGCCGACTGGGCGATTATCAGTACTACAACATGGACCAGGCCGTGGGTCACGCCATGTCCATCTTCCGCAAGCGTATTCTCAAGGTTGAAGGCGCTGCGCTGGAAACCGGAGTCGCTTAGGATGGCAGGCCGCCCATCGGGACGGCGCGCGTCTGACAGCGTGTAAGTCGAGTGTCTGCGGTCGCGGGGGCGGCCGGATCGTAATCGTGCGGTCGAGGCGGGGATTGATCTATGCAGAGCGTCGATAAGAGCGCGCGGCTGGCGGCCCTGGATGGCCTGCGGGGCTTGGCGGCCCTGGCGGTGGTGCTGCTGCATGGGAATGAGATCTTCATCCTGCCCTGGGTGCCGAAGAACGCTTATCTGGCGGTGGACTTCTTCTTTCTGCTCAGCGGCTATGTGTTGGCGCGCAGCTTCGACGACGGCCTGCGCCGGGGTGGGGCGGGGGAATTCCTGCGCCGGCGGATGCTGCGGCTCTATCCGCTGATCGTGGCGGGTTCGTTGATCGGCCTGACGGTGCTGGTCCTCCGCAGCCTTATGGCCCACGCCCTGGGCCCTGCCGAGGTCGTCGTCGACTTTGTGTGCTCGCTGCTGCTGCTGCCCAGCCCGCCCTGGTTCGGCCGTGGCTGGAACATGTATCCGGACGATCCGCCCCTGTGGTCGCTGTTCTACGAGCTGACGGTGAATGTGGTCTACGCCCTGGCCGCGCCGTGGCTGACCACCAAGCGCCTCATAGCCTTCACCGGCGTGATCGGTCTGGGCCTGGCCGCGGCGATCCTGTGGTTCCATAACGCCGACTTCGCCCTGGATCACTTCGCGTTCGGCGCCCTGCGGGTGCTGTTCTCGTTCTCCGCCGGCATCCTGTTCCATCGCCTCGAGGCGGCGGCCAAGGCCCAGGCCGCGCTTCAGCGGCTAGGCGGCTTGGCGCGCCTGGCCCAGCCCCTGGCCTTCGTCGGCCTGGGCCTGGTCCTGTTTTCGCCAGCGGGCCTGAGCGCGGCCTACGCCCTGGCGGCCATCTTCGTGGTCTTCCCGCTGGTGCTGACCGCCAGCCTCGCGGCCCCGGCCCTGGGGCGCAGGGCCGAGCGCCTGTGTCTGGTGCTGGGGGTGATCTCCTATCCGCTCTATGTGCTGCACCACCCCTCGTTCAGGCTGATCTCGGGGACCTTCTTCCACGCCTCGCCCTTGCGGGTGCGCATGGCGGCCATGGCGGCGAGCTTCGTGGCGGTGGTGATTGGCTCCTACCTCGCAGACCGCATCTATGATCAACCGGTCCGCAAATGGCTGACGCGGGTGACCTCGCGGCGGACGGGCGGGCCGGTGGCGCGGTCTGCGCCGGTGGTGACCTGAGTTGGGGCTAGAGCGCGTTGAGCAAAAGTGGAGGCCGGTTTTGCGCCCGCAACGCACTCAGATGTTTGAATTTGAAGAACGACGCGATCGAGCGAGTCAGCCTGATCGTATCGTGCTTCAGGACCCGCGTGCGAGGGCGTAACCGAGGCTGATGACCAGGCATTACAAAACGCTAGACGCCATGCGCGGCGTCGCGGCCCTGGCGGTTCTGGCCCTGCACGTGTGCAAGCTGTTCAACTTCGGCTATCTGCCGCGCTTGGCCCATCTCAGCGTGGATTTCTTTTTCCTGCTCAGCGGCTTCGTGATCGCCACCGCCTATGAGGCGCGCCTGGCGGCGGGCTGGCCGTTGCCCGCCTTCGCCGTGCGACGGCTGGTGCGGCTTTATCCGATGGTGCTGGTGGGCGCGAGCCTGGGCCTGGTCACGCTGCTGCTGCGCCACTTCGCCAATCACGATTTAAGCTATCTGGGCATCGCCTTGGCCGCCGTCCCCAACCTGGCCCTGCTGCCGTCGCCGGCCCTGCTGAGCTTTCGCGCGTTCGGCTTTCCCCTCAACAGCCCGTTCTGGTCGCTGTCGGCCGAGTGGGTGGTCAACCTGGCCTACGCCGCCACCGTGCGTTGGTGGCGCGGCTGGCGGCTGGCCGCGGCGATCCTGATCACAGCGGCGGCCATGGTCGCTATCGCCGTCAGCCACGGCGGACTGGATGTGGGCTTCAACTGGGACGACTATCCCCTGGCGGTGGTCCGCGCCGCCTTCTCGTTCCTGGTTGGCGTGGCCCTCAACCATGGCTTCGGCAAGCTTCAGCCCGCCCGCGGCGCATTCGAGGCGGTGGTGGTGGTCCTGGCCCTGGTGCTGTTCTCGCCGATCAGCGGCGGGCCGTGGCTGGACCTGCTGCTGGCCATGGGCGTGTTCCCGCTGATGATCATCGCCGGCGTCCGGGCGCGCACCCCGGCGTGGCTCAATCGTCCGTGGACGGCGCTGGGCGAGCTGTCCTATCCGCTCTACGCCGTGCACTATCCGATCGTGGTCGCCTTCGCCCAGATATCCAAAGGCCGCCATCTGCAGGGCGCCGCCCAGATCGGATTGGCCGTGCTGTGCGCGGCCGTGGCCCTGACCTTCGCCCAGCTCATGCTGATGGGCTTCGATCGTCCCCTGCGCGCGCGGCTGCAAGTGGCCCTGGCGGCGCGTGGGCGCGCCAGCGCCGTCCCGTCACCCTCCGGCGTTTGAGCCGCAAGGTTCCGCCCATCCCGGCGAAGGCCGGATCCAGTTTCGTCTCCAGGTCCCGCGCCCTACTCGTAGCGGAAGCGCAGGGTGCTGGTTTCGATGCAGCTGATCCGGCATTGGCGCCGGGAATGGGCCAGTCCGTCCCAGGCGCTGTCGCCGACCTGGGTGCGGTCGTCCGAGCCCATCACGAACAGGCCTCGCCCATCGCTGATCTGCCAGGCCCGCTCGATGGCCTCCATCAGCAACCGCCAGGCCGCGCCGTGATTGGGCCGGCGCGAGCCGCCCTCCATATAGAAGGTGTTGCGCCCGAAGCGGATGCCCCCATAGGCGGCCAGGGCGCTGCCGTCGCCCACGATGGCGCCGAACTCGGTCAGCGGCCACAGCACGGCCGATCGGTAAAGTGATCGCAGCAGCCGAGTCTTGGAGGCCTGCAGCAGGTTTTTGTGGCTGTAGGTCGAGATCCGGGCGCCCTGAAGCTTGAACAGCAGGTCCAGGTCGCGGCCAAACCGGGTGTGCGCGCCCTGGTTGGCCTTGGCCGACTTGGCGATGTTGCGGCGGACGTTACGGCTGGTCGCCATCAGGTAGGACGAGAAGTCCTCCCACAGGGCGAAGTCCACCACATCGATATTGGTGGGGGCGAATTCGAGGATGTCCGTGCCGGATATGGCGCTCAGTTCGTCGTGCCTGCACGGCTCGATGGACCAGGCGGAGCCGTAGACATATTCGCCGCGGCCCAGGTGGCGCAGCACCGCCGCCATCGCCTGGGGCCATGAGGCCAGACGATCCGGCGCGATCTGCAGGCTGTCGGCGAACACCCGCCGACGGCGGCCGATCCCCACGGCGCACTGGCCGATCTTGCGCGTCCCACCGGGTCCGATTTCGAAGATTTCAAGGCGTTTGAGGGCGTGGAGCAGATGGAATTCGAACTGCCATGCGGCGTTGGCGCGGTAAGCGCAGCGGAACGACGCCCCAGCATCCTGCGCGAACCGGTCCCATTCCGCCGGCTGGCAGGCCGACTTCTTCACAACGATCTGCATACACTCACCAAGCTAGCGCCGTACAAGACGCTCAGCGCAAAGCTAACGGGCCGATGTTGCGGCCCCATGTCAAGCTTAGCCATAATCGGTGATTATCGCCTTAAGCTAGCAGCCCGACGATCGCGCAGTTTCGTCCGCGCGGCGGAGCATCAGCCAGCTTTCAATTTATCAGGCGAAACAGGGGGCGCCGGTCCAGATCAGACGGATCATCTGATCCTGTGGGACAGGCTTTCGATCAAGAGCTTGGAGCGGGTCCGCACGGCGAAGCCGCTGACGCTTTTGGGCGAGGCCTGCGACGCCAGGTCTTCGTCGGGGTGGCGCGCGGAATAGGCCGTCTCCAGCAGACGCGCCGGGCGGCGGGCGCCGCCGCCAAGACGATCGCCGCCGCCGGCATAGGCGATGGTGTCCATCTCGTGCAGCGCGCTCACCAGCCGGTTGGCGCTTTCAGTCCAGCTGAACCTCAGCGACCGTTCACGGCCGCGATCGACCCATGCCTGACGGTCCTGCGGCCGATCGATCCGCTCACGCATGATCGACGCCAACTCCTCCGCCGCCATGGGCGAGAAATATTGCGCCGCGTCGCCGCACACCTCCTGCACCGGCGGTATCGCCGAGGCGATCACCGGGCAGTCGTTGACCATGGCCTCCAGCGGCGGAATGCCGAAGCCTTCATAGATCGAGGGGAACACCAGCGCCGTGGCGAAACGATACAGTTCGGCCACCTCCGCGTCCGGAAGGTGGCCTGCGGTGATCACGCCGGGGCACGAGGCCAGGGCGTTGTCGCCGAACACCGAGGCGTTGGAGCCGCCCACCAGCACCAGCTTGACCCCGTCACGCTCCAGCTGGCGAAAGGCCTCGATGGCGGTGCGCAGGTTCTTGTTGCGGGTGGTCGAGCCCACGAACAGGAAATACTTCTGCGCATCCAGGCCCAATCGCGCGAGCACCGACGCCGAGCCCGGCGAGCCCTGCAGGTGGCCGGCGGCGTTGGGGATGATCGATATGCTCTGCGGCGACAGGCCGAAGATCTCGCAGATCTCCGAGCGGGAGAATTCGGACACGGTGCAGATCCGCGCGCGGCGCGCCAAGGCCCGGCTGAGGAAGCGGTGCAAGGCGCCGTAGCGGCGCCCGAAATTCTCTGGATAGCGGAAAACCGTAGCGTCGTGGATGACGGCGACATGTTGGGGGTGCAGCACCGGCCCGGCGTTGCCCAGGTCCAGCAGCAGCCCGTCATGGGCGCCCAGCGCCAGGCTGGTCTGTTCCCACAGATGGCCGTCGAACAGGCCGCACTCTTTCACCTTGATGGCTTTCAGGGCGGGCTGATCGGCGACGCCGGGCGGCGTCAGGATCACCCAGCGCTTGCTCCTCGCCCAGGCGCTGCTGGCGATAGTCTCGTCGAGCGCCGATACGATCTCGCGGGCGAAGCGTTGCACCCCGCCGTGTCCCTGGGACAGGAATCTGCCGTTGATATAGACCTTACGGCAACCAGGCATCTCAGCCGTATTCCCCTTCAGACACGATCAGCGCGGCCGCTGTAAGCAAGGCGTGCGCCTCATCAGGCTCGCCAAGGAGCGAGCCAAGCAAATATGGGAACGACTCCTTTACAATACTATACTGCCCGCCCGATTTGGCCCCACTTCAGGCGTAAGGCCGATCTCATATCATTAATAAATCAATCCAGAAACAAGCGTCACCGCAAGGATCGAACCACCAACGAGGCTCGTCGATCTGGGGTGTTCATCGGCTGGTCAGTTGGAACGAGTCTATGCCCCCAAAGAGATCATATCATGAAGCCAGCCGGAGTCGAACGTCGGCTGTCCTCGGGACAGCCATTTATCCGAATTCAAGTCGCTTCTACGCCGATAGTCTGTAGGCGCGTTCAACCTCAGAATAACGCAGCCCATTTTTTGGACTGTAGCGTCAAATTTTCTGTGCCTGTCGCCGCGAGGACACGCGCGGGTTCCAGGAACGACTTTGGAGGATTTATATTCCGGAACGAATTAATTATGGCGCCGAATGGGGTGGATTTTACCCGGGTCGTTGAAGGTGTCGCCTCAGGCTCTCAGTCGGCTCCGCGCGCCGGACCTTGATCTCAGTGAGTGAAGCCGATGCTGGTGGAGATCAGGCTGGCCGGGTGAACACCCAGGAGTTCGATGCTGGCGCCGGTGGAGAAGCTGATCGTCAGGCCGGCGGCGGCGTCGGTTACGATGGCCTTGTAGCCGGCGTTGAGGAGGGAGGAGACGTCGATCACGTCGTGGCCGCCGAAGTCTGTGATCACGTCGTGAGCAGCGCCGACGCTGAACACGAAGGTGTCGGTCCCGCCGCCACCGGTCAGGGTGTCGGTTCCCGTCCCCGCGGTGATGGTGTCGTTCCCTGCTCCGCCGATAATGGAGTTGTTACCGGCGTTGCCTGACAGGTGGTCGCCCAGGGCGTTGCCGGTGGCGTTGATGTTGGCGCTGCCGGTCAGTTGCAGGGTGTGGGCGGTGGTCCCGGCCAGGGAGAAGCTGTAGGCCGACTGCACCGTGTCCACGCCCTTGGCCAGGGTGGCCGTGGCGCTCGGCGCCACATAGACCGAGCCCGCAGTCACCGACTGCGCCTGACTGCTGTTCAGAGCATAGGCGTGGATATAGGCGATCTCCATCTGGGCCGAAGTGAAGCTCGACGAAACATTGCCCGGGAAGCTGCCGCCCAGCGCCAGGTCCACCAGCATATACATCGGCGTGTTCATGTCCGATGGCGTGGCCATGGAGGCGACCTCGACCCCGTCGATATAGTAGCCGATGGTGGTGGGCGACCACAGCACGCCATAGGTATGGAAGCCGCTGCTCAGACCGGGCACATCGGTGGTGAAGCCCACGGCTGTGGCCGTGCCGGTGCTGTCGGTATGGGTGGTCTGATAGATCTTGTCGCCGCCGATGGCCTCGAAGGCGTCCAGCTCCGGCGGCCAGGTTCCGTTGGAAGGCAGCAACCAGAAGGCCGGCCACACGCCCTGGCCCTGGGGGAGCTCGGCCTTGATCTCGAAATAGCCATAGAGCTGGCTGAACGAGTCCTGGGTGGTCAGCAGGCCCGAGGTGTATTTGTAGCCGTCCAGATACTGGACGTCGTTGCTGGGCGCCTTGCTGGCGGTGATGGTCAGGATGCCGTTGGAGATCGAGAACGGGTTCAGCCCCAGCGCCGTCGAGCTGGTGCCCTGGTAGGTGGGGTCGACATAGATCTCCTGCTCGGCGTTGTTGGTCAGGGTGCGGCTGGAATAGGACTGGGCGCCTGACACCGCCTGGGCGCCGGACCCATAATTGGTCTTCCACACGCCCTGGCCGGTGGTGGGGTTATACAGCGACAGGCTGTTGAACTCCCCATCGAAGGTCATGGTCATCTGGCTGGTGTCGAGCTGCAGCAGGAAGTCGCTGGCGGTCAGCGCCGACATCTTGGTGTCGCGCAGCAGCACCGCATCGTTACTCGACAGGGTGATCAGGGTGTCGGCCCCCACCTGGGTCATGTGCGACTGCACCTGGGCGAAGCTGGTGAAGCCGTAGTTGGTCAGTTGGACGAAGTCGTGGTTGGCGCCCGAGACCTGGAAGCCGCTGATCACGTCGTGGCCGCCGCCCTGGCTGAACGAAAACACGTCGCTGCCGGCGCCGCCGTCGATCATGACATCGCTGCCGGCGCCGCCGATCAGGGTGTCGTTCTGCCCATTGGCGATCAACAGGTCGCCCATGTTGTTGCCGATGCCGGTGGAGTGTGCGGTCTCGAGGGTCAGGTTCTGCACGTTGGACGGCAGGTTGTAGTCGCACCAGGCCATGACCGTATCGACCACATTGGTCGCGGTGACCACGATCTTGGTATTGGGGTCGAGGATGCAGAAGGTGTCGTTACCGGCGTT
>FTAL01000002.1_pt1 | contig 33935 bp, 30 predicted proteins | sample 1639081 | NCBI WGS metagenome assembly FTAL01 (sample SAMEA3914812, study PRJEB12502) | metagenome | biome: forest; material: soil | place: Canada | collected 2011-07-07 | depth 0.1 m | reverse complement strand
GGCTCATATTGACCACGTCCGCCCCCAGCCGCTTGCCGGCCAGCTCGAAGCTGCTCTGGGTGCGGGTGGAGTTCTCGAAGAACAGGTTCATCAAGGTCCGGCCCTTGAGCAGGTCCAGCTTCTTGGCCTTCTGGCGGTTGAGGGCCACGAAGCCGTCGGCCAGGTCCAGCAGATCGGCGATCTGCAGCCGGTTCAGGTCGAGGGCGGAGATGAAATGCCGCTTGGGAAACGGGAAGGTCCGGGTGCGGACGTCGTCCAGTCCTGGCGGCGCGGCGGTCATGGCGCGGCTTTTACGGTGGTTCGGGCTGGGTGGGCAAGAGCGCCGCCATTCCCGCGGCGTTCAAGTTCCGCCGCCGGCCTTAAGCACGATCACTTTCGGCCATAAGCCTTCATCGGCCCGCGGCGCCAGGCCGATGCGCTGGTGGGCGGGGTCATAGAGCACGTCGAAGGCGAGATAGGGATTGATGCCGGCGAAGATCACCGTCCGGTTCGGGCGTGGGCTGGTCTCGAACTGCAGGTGGCTGGCGTGGACGCGATCGTCGATGGTGAAGGTCTCGCCCAACACCGGCTGGGTCGGGCTGGCGTAGAAGGTCAGGGCCGCCTGCGCGCCTTGCGGCCACGGCTTCAGATCCGAGTCGCTATCATGCACCCGGATCCCAGGCGCGCCGGTATCCAGCATCACCAGTCCGCAGGCCTTGGCCTTGGTCGCCGGATTGACCAGGCAGCCGAGCACGGCGTCATGCAGGCCGCCCTGCATGGCGGCGTATTCGGGACTGATCGGCAGCATCACGAACCGGGCCGTCTCCTCGTCGGTGGGGTTGAGGATCAGCCGTCCAGGTTTGTTCTCGGATGGGCGCGGCAGTTCGACGATCCAGCGCCGGGCGCCGATCGCGGCCAGGGGGGTGGGAAGTTCGGCGTCAGCCATGTTCACGCCCAGTATGGCGCGGAAACCTTCGCCGGGCAGGCCATCGCCCTGCACGCCGTACTGGGCGATCGGCAGGTGCGCGACGGGACAATCGGGGGCGCTGCGCGTGCAACTGATCTGGTCGACGAGCTGCAGGTCGATATTGGCCGTCAGCGCGCCGATGCGCAGGTCGCCGCTAGACACGCGGCCGGACAGCATCGTGCCCGAGCCATAGCTGTAGGAATCGGCCTTGAGCAGGCCGCCCTTGACGGCGTCGCCGGGGGCGAGGGCGCCCGGCAGGACGCGCAGGCCGGCGGATCCGGTGTCGAGGCCGGCCTCAAAGCTGCTCGCGCCGACTGTGATGCGCACGGCGTAGCGCCGGGCGCCGTCGCTGAGCATGACTTCGCGGATGGGGACTTCGGTGCGCGGGAGGGCGGCGGGTGGCGGTTGGGCGAAGCTTGACGGCGCGGTCGTGACGCCCAGCGCCAGGGCGAGGGCGGCGGTCAGGGCTGCGCCCATAGCCTCAGCCCCGCTGGTCATCCGCGCCGCGGCCGCCCCCTTCCAGGGTGAGTTCCGTCGGCAGGGCCGAGCAGGCCGTCCGGGCGATCAGGGCGTTCGTCGTGCCGCTTTCCGTGGGCTCCGGCGCATAGACCCGCACCGCCCCATAACGGGCGCTGGGGCTGGGATCCTTGAGGGCGGAGGCGCCGGCGAGGAAATAGTCGTTCTCGATCAGGGCATGCTGGTTGGAGCCGCAATAGAAGACCTCGTGCGAGACCAACTCGTCATAGCGTGTGTGGGTCAGATCGGTCTCGGCCGGCTGGGCCAGGCGCACCTGGACATAGGTCTCCACCGCCCGGTCGTCTGGCCGCCTGGGATCGGCATAGGGCCGTGTGCCGACGACCGAGATCGAGATCAGCACGCCAGGCCGGCCGCCGATCGGCAGCCAGTCCTGGTCGCTCACGGCGCCCGCCTCGATCGCGGCCTGATAGGCGTGCAGATTGGCCAGGGTCTGGCGGCACTCGTGCTTCTCGAGCAGGAACCGGCGATAGATCATCAGGCTGAACACCGACCGGCTCGGGTCGGCGGCGCTAGCCTGGTTCATGAACCGCTTCACCGCCTGCGCTCGCGCGGCGTCGTCGGCGAGCGTTTCCGGGCAGACAAAGGCCTGGTCGACCGCCGCCCAGGCGTCGGTCGACGGCGCGGCCGCCAGCATCATCAATACGCCCAGTCCAATGATCATGTCCGCCTCGGTTTTCGATCGGCCTTCCGGAACGGCGCCGGGCCAGAGGGCGAAAGATTTCGCCGCCGGGCTGGATGGCCGCCCCTGAGCGCGCCGCGACCAGACGGAATCGCCTGATCATCAGATCGTGCTTCAGAAGGCCAGGGTGTCGGATTGGGATTCGTCTATCCAGCTCTGCGTGCTCAATCTAGTCTTGTAGACGTGGCACGTGGAGCAGGGAATGTCGGCCCGGGCTTCTTCCTTGCCCATCAGCATGGCGCGCGCGTAGCGGATGCGTTCGCCGTTGAGGGCTGCGCTGAGATCCTCAAATGCGTCGCCGCCATAATCGTCCCAGAAATTTGCGCAGCATCCCAGCACCTTTCCGTCGAAATTGATCTGCGGGAAGTTCCACATCTGCTCGCAGATCGAGCCGAAATAGGGAGCCTGGTTGATTTCGACGAAGTCTCGCACGGTCGCAGCGCCGAGACCTGATCCGTTCGCGACCTGAGCTTCGTCCTTCACCGGAGAGAAGTCGTTATCCCAGGACAGTTTCAAATGGAACGACATGCCTAGGTCGCCGGCCAAGGCCCTGGCGATCTCTATTTCATGTTCGTTGTGACCGAAAGCGACGAACTGCCAGGTCAATCTCGGCGTGGGCGTCTCGTATAATTTCTTATAATAATTGATCTTTTTTATATTTTCTATGACTGTCTCGAAGTGACCGCGTCGCCGGTATATTTCATATGTCGCCTGTGATGCGCCATCAATGGAGCAGTTAAGGCCAAGCATGCCATATTTCACCACGCCTTCCAGAACATCTTCTTTGACGTTGTTCAGGTTGGCCCCGCTGAAGCAGCCGACTTTCACCCCATGCTCGTGGGCTATTTGCAGGATTTCCAGAAATTCAGGATTGAGGAAGGCCTCGCCATAATTGGCGAGCTCGATCAGCTTCAACGGGAAGGGCGCATTGTGGATCAAGCCCCGGAACTGATCCGCACGCAGAAAACCGCGTCCGATTACTTTGCGAGTGGCGCCGGTGGTGGTGGGGCAGGTGGGGCATCGGAGTTGGCAGACCGACGAGGCTTCAACTCGCAAGGCCCAGGGACGCACGCTGTAACCCATCACCGGCTCCGCAAAGGAGCGCCGCAAGCGTCAGCCTATATCGACGCGAGCAGTCGCTATAAAAACACACCCTAGAGATGGATTTTTGACCTTGCAAGGTGGCCTGGCGGCGCTCGCAAGCGCTTTTCGATCGAACGCCGCTATCGCGGTGACGGCTCAGTCGAGCATCACCTTTGATTGAAATTATCAAAAATAACCGACATACTAGCTGCGTCCCGAACTGGAACGCCCACGAGCGCCGTGGGTGATGACGGTTGTGTTGGTTTCTTGGAGATGCACCTGTAATGATTGGCGTGGCCTCGATTGATTCAGATGTCAATGAAATCGAAAGCTGGATCATCAGAACTTGGAAGACCATGTTTGAGCGGGAAGACATTGGCACGGACTCTGAATTCTTCTCCTTAGGCGGCGATTCTGTATCTGCGCTGTCGTTTATTTTCTATCTGGAGCAGGAGCGCGGCGTGGAAGCGGATGCGGCCATAGTCTACGAAAATCCGACTGTCGCCCAAATGACCAAACACCTTCAGGCATTGCAGAGCGCCTGATCATGCGGGGCCGAAATGTCGGTGGGCAGATCGGCCAGCCGCGTGGTGTCGAAATCCAGCTCGCGTGAAACGGCGCGGGTCAGCAGCCATTCGATGACACCCAGGAAGCGACGGGCCGCCGCCTCGTCATAGAGGCTGGGCAAGAACCGGATATGGCCTTCGAGCCCCCGCTGGCTGGCGCTGAACTGGATGTAGTGGGCGGGCAAGGCGAAGGACGAGGTGGGCTGCGGCGCGCAGGGCGGCGTCAGGAAGGCTTCAAACCGTGGGGCCGGTTCGGGAGCGATCGGCCGATCGTTCCCGAGCGCCTCATAGTAGTTGAGTTGAGGGAGGACGGGCGATGCGCCGATGGCGTCGAACCGGTCCACGACCGCGGCCCAAGGCGCCGTGCGATGGCGATAGCTGGCGTTGTACTGGTCCCGCAATCGATGAAGCAGGGCCAGCAGGGTGTCGAGGGGCGAAAGCTGCAGCCGCAGCGCCGAAGGCTCAGCGAAAAAGCCCACCGTCCGCAGCACGGCTGGATCCGTGCGGCCAAGCCCCAGCAGCGCCAGCGTCTGGTCGGCGGCCGAGGTCAGCCGCCACAGGGCTGCGAGGTTCGCCAGCGCGACGATGTGCATGGCGCTGACGCCATGGGCGACCGCGCAGCGATGGAGATCGCCCCGAGTCAGCCATTCCCATCGGAACGATAAGGTTCGGGCCATTTCGATCGTCGGCCCAGGGCCGTCGGCGTCGGCGCGCGGGGGCAGGCGCGTGGCGGGGGCGCCGGCCAGGGTCCGGTCCCAATAGGCGGCTGCGTCGCTGGCGTCGCTGGAGACCATCCAGCGCCTGAACCGTTCATTATAGAGCGCCAGGCTGTGGTCTGGCGGAACCTGACGAGGCGCGGGCGCATAGCCGCCCCCGATGGCGTCGTAATGTGCGATCAACTCGCCACAGGCGATCTGCACGGAAAGGCCGTCCGCCACCAGGTGGTGAATGACGAAGCCGAACGCCGTGCGTCCGCTTGGCAGGGCGGCGCAAAAGGCGGCGCAGAGAGCGGCGTCGTCCGCCTCGAATGCGCCCCAGACCGCTCCCCCGACGAACTGCTGCGCCTTCTGCTCGGCCTGGAGCGGCGAAAGGTGGGAAAGGTCTATGAGGCGAAGCGGGATCGGCGCGAGCGGGATTTGATCGACAAAGGCCGATCCGTCCCGTTCGACGATGCGTCCGGTCAGAACTTGATGGCGGGCCGCCAGGATGGCCAGGGCGCCGCGCAGGCGCTCCGGGTCGATGACTTCATGGGCCAGCAAGCAGCAATGGGTGGCGCTGACGAAGTTGGGACCCATCTCGCCGGAGCGCACCTTGCGCCAGATATCGGCCCGGTGCGGAAGAAGCTCGATGCGCACGGCGGAACCTGCCTCACGCCGCCAGATCGCGGCGGGAGTAGATGCTGGCCCCCACCCTGACATAGGCCTGCCCCGAAGTCTGATCCTGGTATATGCCTGAGGCGAAAGGGGTTTCTGGATTGTCGATCCAGTATCCGTGCTCATGTCGCCTGACGTGGGCCGCCACCACGCGGCCTTGGTTTTCGATCGCGCAGCGACCGTCGGCTTGGATGGTCAGCGAGCCCGCTCCCATCATGTGGCCCTGATACGCGCCCGCCAGGGACGCCATTGGCGGATGGAAGGCGTGGGCGGCGGGAGCGGCGGCCGGCGTATGCGCTGGCGACAGTCGACGCAGCACGCCGAACGCGACCGCGTCGCGAAGATCATAGCGCCAGGCGTTGAGCGCGACCACGACGCCGGCATCGCCGGTATTGCTTATGTGGGCCACCATGGTCGAGCCCACATATGAGCCCGAATGGCCGAAGGACTGCGGGTAGAGGCCAATCCCCAGGCCATAGGATGTCGGGATGGCTTCGGCGCCGGGCGGGCTCCAGGCTGCGGCTATGGCCGTCGTCGGCGTGGTGATCAGTGCGCGGGCGGACGCCGCAAGGGGGGACGCGCCGTCCGGGGCGAAGGGGGAAATGGCCCGAGCCAGGCGCGCGGTGTCGAACGGCGACAGGGCCAGCGGGGAAATGGTTCGCCTCAGCAGCCCCTTGTCGGCCGGCAGATGGAGCTCTTCGTAGCGTTGGCGCTGGCCGGAATAGATGTGCAGAGCGACGCGCCGGTCGGGCGTCTGAATGGGCGCCTCACCCAAGATACGCTCAAGATAAATATCTCTAAGCTCTTCGAACGGCTTATTGCGGATTTTTTCCATTATTTTAGAGATAATGATGTGACCTATCTGAGAATAGCTCCAATTCTCACCTGGATAAAACCTGACCGCGTCGGTCTTTAAATATTCAACAAGTGAATCCCAGTCTAGATTCCACCGCCATGGCCGCTCCGGTGGATCTATCAGTCCGGATGTGTGATTTAGCAAATGTCCAATGGTTATGTGGGAAAATTTCCCGCCTATATTGGCGAATTCATTTAAATGATTATATATGTAGTCATCTTTTGAAATGGCCCCGAGTGCGATGATTTCCGCGCACATTGCTGAAATTATTAGCTTTCCTAGGCATCCTATTGGAAATGAAATGTTATTGTGGATTAAATCTGGGGATTTCTGACGGATTTGGCCGGCGCATAAGGTATTTATGTTGCTTTCGGACCAGTATGAAAGAGATATTCCTGGAACATCATTCCTATCTACAGCTGATCTTATGAATAGATCAAGCTCTTCAGCGTCAAAATCGGCCGTCGCCATCACGCTCTCCGGGCGCCGCCGTTTGGGCGGCGTATAGGGCGCGGGAGCCAATCTCATATTTGGCGACGGGTAAAGCCCCTGGGTCCGCCATCGAAGCGCCCTGGATGCGTCGGCTGGCCAAAATCCATGTTAATTCACTGTAATTATTGATTAAAAAAATCTGTGTGGCGAAATTCGACTGCGCGTGTTGACGGGCTTTATCGGATATGGCTACTTGAAGATGTAACAGCTAAAGCGCGATAAGGCGGTGAAACAACCGTGAGTGTGCGTGATGGGGGTGGCGATTTTCGCGTTCGTGGCGGGCTTTGCTGTGCCCCTTCAGGAAATTCTATACATAAAAATGTGGCCGCCTATTCTGTGATTGTGGCGGCGGAGATTGGTTCTGATCTGCGTTGAGGGCACGCGCATCACCTGCGGTCCGATGTGGGCGGCTGGCGGCTTCCGTGCGGGCCGCATGGCGCGGAGATGAGGTTTTGTCGCCGGCCGGCCCGGGCGATCCGCCGTGTTGCGGTGGACGGCATGGGCGCCATCGCCTCGACCGGATCGAGCGCCGCACGCTGCGTTGCGCAGTGTGCGGATCGCCTCACCGGCCGTCGAGGGCGCCGGGGCTTGGGCTTGGGTCGTCGATTTCAGTGATGCAGGTGTGGTGAGGCTGTGCGGTTAGGTGTTGGCGAATTTCCAACGGAAGTGAGACGGTTCCAGCGCGGATGGCACCAGGAGGTGTTCGCTCTGGCCTGGCGGGGGTTGGAGCGGGGGCGTCTGCAGGACGCGCTGGAACTCGCCGAGGAAGCGATGCGGATCGATCCCGGCGTCGCGCGCAGCTGGGTCGGCCTGGGTGTCATCTTCCGCGAGTTGGGCGAGGGGCGGCGGGCCATAGCCTGCTTCCGCCAGGCGATCGAACTGCAGCCGGATTTTGACGCGGCCTGGTCGCAAATGGGCGAGAGCCTGCGCCGGCAGGGCGCCCATCGAGCCTCAGCCGCCTGTCATCGGCGCGCCTTGGCCCTGCATCCGGATCAACCCGCCTTTCTACTGCGTGAAGCGCTCAACCTGACAAGCCAGGACCGGGATGAGGATGCTCTGCCGATCATCGAGCGCGTGGTCGGTGAAAACCCGACCCTGATCGAGGCTGCGTGGGCGCGTGGCGTATGCCGCCGCCGGCTGGGTGATCTGGCTGGCGGCTGGGACGACTATGAGGTGAGGCTGCAACGGCGCCGGCAAGGGCGACTTGGAGGGGGTGAGCTTCAGACGCCGCGTTGGCGCGGAGAGCCGCTCCAGGGCCGCACGCTGCTCGTCATGGCGGAACGGCCGGTGTCGGAGACGATCTGGGCGAGCCGTTATCTTGGCGCCGCCAAGGCGCAAGGCGCTCGCCTCATGGTGTCCTGCAGCGGTGATCTGGTCAACTTCTTCGCTGGCATGGACGGCGTGGATATGGCCTTCGATGAAAACGGGACCGCTCCCGATCACGACGTGCACATCCCGATCTGCAGCTTGCCAGGTCTGTTCACGCCGGACGCGGATTCAATTCCGGCGGCGGCCTACCTGCAGCCCGACCCGACGCGGCGCCACAGTTTCGCGCGTTGGCGAGGCCTGGGCCAAGGCCATATTCGTGTGGGCGTGGCCTGTCCGGATCGCGGACGGGCCGACGGGTTTCCTGCCGCCCTGCTGCTGGATGGGCTCAATCTTCCGGGCGTTCAGCTCTATATGCTGCAGCGCACGGATCGTTTCATCCGCGATCGGAACGGCGGAATCAGCCCGCCAGGGCGGCCCGTCATAGGGCTCGGCGCCCAGCTGGATGACTTGGCGGACATGGCGGCGTTCATCGCCGACCTCGATCTGGTCATCGGCGTGGATTGTCCCGCCTTGCACCTGGCCGGGGCGCTCGGGCGCCCGGTCTGGGCGTTGCTCGGCGCCCACGCCCATTGGCTATGGGGCCGCCATTCAGCGCTGAGCCCCTGGTACCCATCCATGCGGTTGCACCGCGCGCTGCGCTCCACGGGCTGGAAGGACCCCATCGACCAGGTCGTGACGGAATTGATGCGCTTGGCGGACCAGCGAGCCGGGACTGAGGAAAGGATTGGCGTCCCACATGTCCGTTGAGCAAGTCGCGCCTCCCGCGCCGCCGCGAGGCGACACCGGCCTGGCGGCGCTCGAACTGATCGGGCGCCATCACAGCATCAGCGTCGAGCCCGCCCAGCTGCGCCATGAATTGGGGCTGGGCGGCCGCCGCGCCGCGGCGCGCGATCTGGTCAGGGGCGCGCGCCTGCGCGGCATGCGAGCCCGCGCCTTCTCGGGGCAGCGGAGCGCCCGCTTGCTGGCCGCCCCGGCGCCAATGATCATCGGTCTGGCGGCGGGGGGCTTTGCGGTCCTGCGGCGCCCGCATGGGCGCCTGGCGCTGGTCAATCCGCTGACGCGTGAGGTGACCGATGTCACCGAGGCCGAGCTGCTGGCCGCTTGGTCGGGGGAATTCATCCTGCTTCGCCGAGAGCCGGTCACCGAGGACGGGGCCGCCTTCGGCTTGGGTTGGTTCGCCACCGCCCTTTTCCGCTACCGAGGGGCGATCACCCATATCCTGGTCTGTTCGCTGTTCGTCCAGGTGTTTGCGCTGGCCTCGCCGCTGCTGTTCCAGGTTATCATAGACAAGGCCCTGGTTCATAAGTCGACCTCGACCTTGGCGGTTATCGCCGTGGCCATGATCTCTATCGGCGTGTTCGACGCCTCGCTTCAATACCTGCGAACCTACGCCCTGTCGTACACGTCCAGTCGTGTCGATGTCGAACTTGGAGCCAAATTATTTGGCCGACTGCTGGACCTTCCTCTTGGGTATTTCGAGTCCAGGGCCGCCGGCCAAACTGTGGCCAGGGTGCGTGAGCTGGAGAACGTCAGGAATTTCCTGACGGGTCAGGGGCTGAGCTCGTTTATAGACGCGGGGTTCACGCTAGTCTTTCTGGCCGTTCTGTTCTTCTATTCAGCCACGCTGGCGCAGATCGTGCTCTGCTCCATCCCTCTGTATCTGCTGGTTATATTCGGTATTCGACCGCTCCTGCGCGAGCGCAGCCGCCAGCGCTTCAATTGCGGCGCCGAAAGCCAGCAGTTTCTGGTGGAATCCGTGGTCGGCGTAGCCACGATCAAGGCCGCCGCGGTCGAGCCGCTGATGCAGCGGCAGTGGGAGGAGCGCCTGGCCGCCTATGTGCGCTCGGCGTTCCGGGCCGGAATGTTGGCCAGTCTCGGCCAGAACGCGATCACGCTGATCAGCCGCGTCACCACCGCCCTGGTGCTGGTGGTGGGCTCGCTCCAGGTGATGGCCGGCAAGATGACGGTGGGCGAGCTGGTCGCCTTCAACATGATCGCTGGGCAGCTGCAGTCGCCGGTGCTGCGGCTCGCCGGTCTCTGGCAGGACTTCCAGCAGGTCCAGGTGTCGATCGAGCGGATCGGCGACGTCTACAACGCCAAGCCTGAGCCGCGCGCCGCCGGCCCAGGGCCGCAAAAGCAGATCGAGGGCGAGGTCCGCTTCGAGGGGGTGAGCTTCGGTTACCGCCCGGACGCGCCTCCGGCCTTGGACGGAGTCAATCTGCACGTGCCAGCGGGACAGGTCGTCGGCATCGTCGGCGCCTCGGGGTCCGGCAAGTCGACCCTGGCCAAGCTCATTCAGCGTCTCTACCTGCCCCAGTCGGGGAAGGTGCTGGTCGATGGCATAGATGTCTCCCAGGTCAATCCTGCCTGGCTGCGGCGTCAGATCGGCGTGGTTCTGCAGGAAAACCTGCTTTTCAACCGCACCATCCACGAGAACATCGCCTTCGCCACACCCGCCATGCCCCGGCGCGAGGTCATGGAGATCGCTGATCTGGCCGGGGCTGACGAATTCATCCGCGATCTTCCGCAGGGATACGATACGCCCGTTCAGGAGCGGGGCGCCAACCTGTCGGGAGGGCAGCGCCAGCGTATCGCCATCGCCAGGGCCTTGGCGCGAAATCCGCGAATTCTGATCTTCGACGAGGCCACCAGCGCGCTGGACTATGAAAGCGAGCGCATCATTCGCGAGAACATGCGGAAAATCTCGCGGCAACGGACGGTGCTGATCATCGCCCACCGCTTGGCCGCTGTTCGCGATTGCGACCGGATCATCGGCCTGGATCGCGGTCGCGTCGTCGAGGACGGCGCCCACGAGAAGCTGCTTCAGCGTCCTGATGGCCTCTATGCGCGGCTTTGGGCGATCCAGAATGACATCGGGGCGATCGCATGACCGACGTGAGCGGGCGGAGCGGTTTCCTGCGCGGCCTGGCCTTGCGCTTCGGCCCTCGGCATCAGGTTACCGACTGGGAGTTCCTGGAGCCAGCGCGGGAGATCGTCGAGGCGCCGCTGTCGCCGGTGCGTGTGGCGCTGGCCATAGTGATCTGCGCGATCTTCACCGTTTGCGTTGCGGCCACCGTGTTCGGCCGCGTGGACATCTATGCGGTGGCGCCGGGACGCATACAGCCGGCGGGGCGCACGAAGGTGATCGAGCCGATGGAGGACGGCAAGGTCATCGCCATCCACGTCGAGAACGGCAGTCACGTCTCCGCCGGTCAGGTGCTGGCCGAGCTTGATCCCACGCTGAACGAGGCCGATCGGCTCGCCGCCGGCGCTGAACAGGCTGATCTCGCCGGGGAGATCGCTCGCCGGAAAGCCGTCGTGGCCGCCGCCGCGGGGCGCGGCCCGGCGGTGATCGACTTTCCCGCATCTGTATCGCCCGACATCCGGGACCGGGAGCAGGGCGTTCTCACCGCCGATCTCGCCCGGCTGAGGACGAACCTGGCGCTGCTGGAGGCCAAGCGCGACGAGAACGCCGAGCATATTCAAGCGCTGAACATGATGCTGACCGCCAATCGGCAGCTGGCCGGCACGTTGTCGGAACGCGTGGCGATGCGGCGCGGCCTGCAGCAGGAGGGTTGGGATTCGCGGGCGAACGTAATGGACGCCTCGGAGGACCTGCAGAAGCAGCAGGCCGAGATCGTTTCCGAGCAAGGCGAACTGCTTCAGGCCCAGGCCGAATTCACGACCGCGCGCCGCGAGATCGGGGACACGGTCGCGCAGTTTATCCAAGAGAACGTCACGGCGCTGGAGGCGGCGGAGAATAAGTTCGACAGCAACAGCCAGGCCTTGGTCAAGGCCCAGGCGCGCCTTGACCATATGCGCTTGGTCTCCCCGATTTCCGGCACCGTGCAGCAATTGGAGGTGACCACGATCGGACAGGTGGTCTCCACGGGGCGTCAGCTGATGACCGTGGTTCCCGACAGTGCGGCCCTGGAGATCGAAGCTCAGGTCAAGAACGACGACATCGGCTTTGTGCGCGCCGGCCAACGGGCCGTCGTCAAGATCCAGTCCTTCCCCTTCACCCGGTATGGCACGCTTTCCGGCGTGGTGGTGCGTGTGTCCCGCGACGCCGTGACCAGTCCGGACAAGATCCCTGGGGGCGACACCGAGGATAAGCCCGACCAGCCGACCGCCTTGGCCACCACATCCACGCCGCCGACCCAGGACCTTGTCTACCCCGTCCGCGTCCTGCTGGACCAAAGCGCCGTGGTCGTCGGCGGAAAGCAGGTGAAGCTGGTTCCGGGCATGAGCGTATCGGTCGAGATCCGCACCGGCAGGCGTCGCGTGATCAGCTACATCATGTCGCCCCTGATCAAAACAGTCGCCGAGTCCGGTCATGAACGGTGATCGGCGTTCAATCGCGTGGGCTTGTGGCGCGATCGGCGCGGCGTCGTTCATTCCGTGCGCCGCCGGCGGCCAGACGCTGACCGATGCGCTGGTCTCGGCCTATCAGCACAATCCCAAGCTCATCCAGCAACGGATCACGCTGCAGGTGAAGGACGAGGAGGTGCCGGCGGCACTAGCCAACTGGCGCCCAACCATCACGGCTCAGGCTTCGGACAGCTATGTCCAGGATCGTATTTCGGTCCCTGGCGACGTGTACGCCCAGGATAATGTACGCAACCAATACCCCGGCGACAGTTATGGCCTTTCCATAACCCAATATTTGTATCGTGGCGGGCGCACTTCAAGCCAGTTGCGTCAGGCAAGAGCGGACGTGAAAAGCGGCGAGGCGCAGCTGATGTCGGTCGAGGAGGCCGTGCTGCTGCAGGTGATATCCGACTATATCGATCTGGGTGTGGACGATGACGTCCTCGACCTGTCGGATCAACGACTCGCGGACGCGCGCATCCAACTCACCGGCGTGCAGTCGCAATTGCGGGGGGGCGAGGCCTCCAAGCTGGACCTGGCGGCGGCGGAGGGCGCGGTCCAGGACGCCGTCCTGGCGCGCGCTCAGGCGTCGACGCAGGAGTGGACGCTCAAGATGTCCTTTCTGCGCGACACCGGACTGGAGCCGGCCAAGCTGGCGCCCATCGAGCCGCCGCAGACGGGGGGTGATACGCTTGAGCGCGTCTACCAGCTCGCCGACATCGACAATTTCGACGTGCGGGCCGCGCAATGCGATCTGGACGCAGCTGAGGCTGCGCTCGAGTCCGCAAAGAGCGAGGGCAGGCCCACCGTCGCGATTGAAGGCGTCTTTTCACACGAAGACGGTGTCAATCTGCCGACGGAGTCCGAGGACGTCGAGGCGGTCACCCTCCAAGTCAAGGTGCCGATCTATTCGGGCGGACAACTCTCCTCGCAGATACGGGGCGCCCGCCTGGCGGTCGAGGCGAAGCACGCCGCCCTGGACGCCGTCCGAGCGAGCGCCAGGGCGTCGGCCGGGGCGGCGTTCGTGCAGTTGGACGGAGCCGCCAAGAGTTTCGACGCCTGGAGGGCCAAGGTCCAGGCCTTGAATCTGGCCCTGGAGGGCGTTCGCCATCAGCGCGACGCCGGCGAACGCACCTATGCGGACGTCATCGCCGCCGAAGAGGCGGTGTTCGTGGCCCGGGTCCAGGCGGTCCAAGCCAAGGGCGACCTGATCTACGCCCGGTATCAACTGGCGGACGAGGTCGGCCAACTGACGGCGCAGAACCTGTCCTTGCCCGTCGATACCTTCGACCCCGAGAAATATCTCCACAAAGTAGCCTGGGGGCCCGGGCGTTGATGGGCGGCCATGACCGGCGAGATGGGAGGGTGGAATGTACGCGATAGCGGCGGCCTACCAGGAGCACAGGCGAAGCTTTGACGCCTGTATGGAAGAAATTCGAATATGGAATGACTTTATCAGCGAGGAGGAGCGCCAGCATCTTTTGGCGTGGGGCCTGCGAATGAGACCGCACCTCAAAGCTAATCATGCCCATAGGCAATTTCGCCAAACCGACGCCCTACCTGAATTGCCGCAACTCTATACCGAGGTCCGGCTCAGGTTGGAGCGGTTGCTGGGGCTGGGCGGCGCTGAACGCGAGCCATTGTTCGGCTGGTACCTCAGCCTGATCGATCAGGGCGGGGCGGTGCATTCGCACCTGGATCCGACCCGCCCCGGCCGCCGGCACTTGCGCTGCAATCTCTTCCTCCAAGTTCCGGGTTCGGGCGGAATGCCCATTGTCGAGGGACGCGTGCAGCAGGTCCGCAACGGCGATCTGTTGGCCTTTTTCCCCAGCGAGAGGCGTCACTGCTCCGAAACGGTGGAGGATGGGAGGGTGCGGGCGATCTGTTCCTTCGGCTACCTCACGCCCGTGCGCTATCGGCTTCCGTCTGCGGGCGCGACCGTCCCCGCGACGCAGCGCGTCCTCGTCTCCGACTGCTGAAATTTTCGAAGAAGAATCTGCCGTCGCTAAAAGTGATTGAGTTCTGAGGAAACGGCCATGAACAACGGCATACATTTTATATCTGGGCTTCCGCGTTCTGGGTCAACGCTGCTTTCCGGTATTTTGCGGCAAAATCCTAAAATCCATGCCCACATCAGTACGCCGGTAGCTCAGATATATGGTGCAGTCCAGGTCGCCTTGAGCGGCAAGAGCGAATACCACCCCTTGGTCGGCGATCATCAGCGCAGGGCGATCCTGCGGGGCTTGTTTGAAAATTATTATACCGGACTGCACAAATCAAAGATCATAGTAGATACGAATAGATCTTGGACTGGTAAAATGTCCGGGCTGCTTGAGTTGTTTCCAAACGCAAAATTTATTTGCTGTGTTCGACCATTGGCTCAAATTGTCAACAGTTTTGAGCGGCTGGTCCGAGAGAGTCCTTTTGAACCGTCAAGTATATTTAACTACAACTGTGGTGGAAATGTATATACTCGTGCCGAGCATCTGAATTCCAACAATGGGGTGCTGGGCCTGGCCTATCAGTCGCTCAAGGACGCCTTTTTTGGGCCGTACGCGGGGGCGTTGATCCTGGTCCCTTACGGCGCCTTGACCCAGGCGCCGGAGCACACCATGCGCGAAATCTATCAGTTTCTCGAGTGGGAACCGTTCGAGCACGATTTCGACAATGTCGAGATCGAGGCGGAGGAATTTGACCGCAAACTGGGCGCGCGCGGATTGCACACGGTCGGCCGCAGCGTGCGACCCGGCTCGCGCGAACTTTCCCTGCCGCCTGACCTGATCCAGCGCTGGCAATATAGCCAGTTCTGGGGGGATCCCGAGCGCAACCCCAACGGGGTTCGGATTGTCTCGCTCCCGGCGCCGGCCGCCCCTGTGGGCGTGCGGATGGCGGAGCTGCTCTGAGATGGCCGCATCGTCCCGCCCCTTGGCCTTGCGCCGGTCGCGCCATGCTTGAGCCCGCCTTTGACAGGCCTGGGGCGCCGCGCGCCGAGCCCGTGTCCGATCCCGAGCGGCCGATCTTCATATTGGGCTGCTCGTGGCGCTGCGGCAGCACGCTGCTGCAGCGATACGTGAATTCGACCAAGGCGGCGTTCGTCTGGGGCGAGAACCTGGCGCTGACCGCCGCGGTCGGCCGGCTGCTCGATCCGGTCCGGGCGTGGGGCGAGCTGAGCCGGGAGCAGGCCGAGACGTTCCGGGTCGAGGCGCATGGCGCCTGGATCGCCAACCTCAATCCCTGCCCGGAGCAGGCGACGCGCCGGGTGGTGCGTGCGGCGCTCGCCGCGCTCTACGGGCCGCCGACCGCGGCCATGGGGTTGGACCGGTGGGGGTTCAAGGAGGTTCGGCACGGCGCGGAGGAGGCGCGGTTGCTGTTGGCGGCGTTTCCGCATGCACGCATCATTTTCGTCGTGCGCCGGGTGCAGGATGTGCTGGCCTCCAATCTCTCGACCGGATGGATCGATCAGGTGGGTGGGGCCGATGGCGTGCTGAGGCAGTGGATCGGCGCGTGCGCTTCGATGGCCCGGATCGACGACCGGCGCATCCTGACCTTGCGCTATGAGGATCTCTGCGCCGACCGGGCGGCCGTAACCGCGCGCCTCGCCGATCATCTCGAAATTGATCCGTCCTCGTTCCAGGCTGGCGTGCTGTACGCGCCGATCCGCGGCGCGCTGTCGCCGCCGCGGTCGACTCCGCTGGCCGAGGTGGAGCGGGCTCGCCCGGCGGTGCGGGCGTTGATGGACACCTATTACGGCGCGGCGGGCGCCTGGGGCCCCGAGGGCGCAGAAGCGGCGTTCTCCAGGAGGGATGACGAATGTCGGCTTTGAGCGAGGCGCGCGTGGAGCGGCCTGTCGAGGAGATTTCGGCCGATACGACCGCGGGCGGGGCGCAGGCTTTCGGCGGGGCGGCGGATTTGCAGAAGGCCGTATTCGATCGCGCCGCCCGCGCGGCCGAACGGGGCGATTTCTCCGAGGCCCTGATCATCGCCGCCGAGGGGCTGGTCATCGACCGGCTGCGCCCCGAGGCGTGGTGCGCCTATGGTCAGATTCTGCGCCAGTCGGGCCGGCCGCGTGACGCCGCGCACTGTTTTTCCCGGGCTATTGAGCTTTCCCCCAACGACGCTGGATTCTGGTCGGAGCTGGGCGGTGCGTTCAACATGTCCAAGGCCTTCACCAGGAGCTTGGCCTGCCATGAGCGGGCGATCGGGTTGGCGCCGAACAACACCGAGTTGCTGCACAACTACGGCGCCGCCCTGATGCAGGCGGGGCGTGAAGAGGCGGCGGCCGAGATGTTCGACCGCGTGCTCGCCTTGCGGCCTGCAAGCCCCAGGGCTCAATGGGAGCGGGGCGTGTGCCGCCTGCGCCTTGGCGACTACGCCGGCGGCTGGCCTGGATATGAAGCGCGGCTCAAGCCTGGAATGCGTGCGGCCCAGCCGCCGGCCCCGTTGTCGTTGCCGAAGTGGGCCGGGGAGTCCCTGGACGGTCGCACGTTGCTCGTGGCCGCCGAGCAGGGGTTGGGCGACATGATCTGGTGCGCCCGCTATCTGCGGTCGTTACGGCGGATGGGCGCGCGGGTGATCCTGCAGTGCGGCGTTGAGCTGGTCGAGCTGTTCAAGGCCAACGCCGTGGCGGACCAGTTGGTGGTGCTAGGTCAGGAGCTGCCGGCGGCGGACTTCTATATCGACATGTGCAGCCTGCCGCCGTTCTTCGTGCGCTCGGCTGCGGACATCGACGGCGCGGCCTATCTGTCGGCGCCGGAAGAGCGCCGTTCGAAATTCGCCCCCTGGCTGACCCCGCCCGGCGCCCCACTCCGAATCGGGATCAATTGGTCAGGCAATCCGCGCTTCCCCGGCAATCGGGATCGATCGGCGGACGTCGGCCAGTTCATCCACGCCTTCGATCAGCCCGGCGTGCAACTCTACAGCCTGCAAAAGGGCCCCGCCGCCTCCGAACTTTCCGCCCTTTCGATGGCTCGCCTCGCTCGGCCGCGGGTGGTCGACCTTGGGGCGTTGTTCGACGATCTCGCCGACGCGGCGGCCGCCTGCATGGAGCTGGACCTGGTGGTGACCACCTGCACCTCCATGGCGCATCTGTGCGGGGCCCTGGGCGTGCCGGTCTGGCTGCTGCTCAACTTCCGGGGATATTGGCTATGGGGCCTGACCGGCCAGCATACGCCTTGGTATCGCAGCATGAGTCTCATTCGGGCGGAGCGCTGGAATGACTGGGGGGGCGTGTTCGATTGCGCTGGCGCAAGGTTGCAGGAATTGCTCAGCTATAGAGTCGTCTAAAGTGGATGGATGCGTGGATTGCGAAGATGATAAATGACAATATAATCTGAATAGTATGTATACCATCTGTTTAAATCGATTCTGATCTCCATAAGCTGTGGAGATCTGCGATTGTAATCTGAATATGGTGAGAAAAAATCCGGCTGCACGAGCAAAATTATTGAATCTATATCGATCTCTAGTTTCATTTTGTCAAATTATGCCATAACCTGGGGTTGTGGCCGTATGTGGCTGCATAACCAAAGGAGGAATGTGATGGGATTCTATGGAGGTGGAGGCGGAGGCTTCTACGGTGGCGGCGGCGACTACGGCGGCGGCTATGACACCGGCTCGTATGGCTACGGCTATGACGGGTCGGCCGACGCGGTCTCGGCCAGCCGCAACAGCAGCGGCGGATCGACCACCACCTACACCAACGCTGACGGCACCACCTACACCGTCACCGGGACCATCCCCAACCGCGATCACAATCCGCTCGATGTGCGGGGCGGCACGTATCAGATCGGCACCGACAACACGGTCAACGGCAAGTTCGCGATCTTCTCCACGGATCAGGACGGCTTCAACTCCGCCCAGCAGACGCTGTCGAACACCTACGGTGACTCTAGCATCAATAGCATCATCAGTAAGTGGTCGCCGCCTGGCGGCAACAACACATCTCAAATCCAGTCCCAGGTCGACAGCGCGCTCGGCTTGTCTGGTAGCGAGACGTGGAACAGCCTGAGTTCGTCTCAGCAGAACGCGTACTTGAACTACTATGCGAGCCACGTGGAAGGATACCACGGGCCGTCGAAGGGCAGCTAAACCTGCCGGGCGGGCTCAATGCGATTGGGCCCGCCTTTTTTACAGAAACCAAATGGCGCCGGCCGAGCCGGCGCGGCATGGAGGATTTCACGATGCTTGTCTTGGCGGCGATGTTGGCGGCGAGTCTCGCGGGCGCTCCAGACCAGCCTATCCAACTGATGAAGGGGAAGGATTTCAGCGCCCTGCTGTCCGGCGTGGCGGCGAGGTGCCCGGAGCGGGAGACCAACCTTCGCTACGCCTTTCCAGCCAAGCTGCTCGACACCGAGACCGAGATCACCAATGCGCTGAGCCCGCACGCCCGGACGCGGGTCCTGCGCCTGAGCGCTGAGGCGCAGTGTGGGAACGGCGCCGGCTGCGCGGCGGCGGCGGGCCTTTCGGCCCTGCACAGGGCCGGCGCGATGCCGCGGGTCATCGGCGCCGTGTGCGTGGGACCCGAATGGCGCTGAGCCCGGCCATGCTCAGGGCGGCGCCGGAGATCGCCGCGCAGGACGAATCCCGTTTCCCGCCCAAGGCCAGCCTCATCCTCTGCGCCACACCGCGCAGCGGTAGCACCCTGCTGTGCGCAGCCTTGGCCGACACGGGGCTTGCGGGGCGGCCGGATGAATATTTTTCCGAGCAGCCGGACGCCATGGCTCGGCTCCAGGCGCAGGTCGGGGCGCCGACGCCGGACGCCTATCTCGAACGCCTGACCTTGGCCACCGCGACCGGGGACGGGGTGTTTTCGACCAAGCTGTTCGCGCACCAGGCGCCGATCCTGGAGCGACATATTCTCATGTCCGTGGACCGCGGCGTCGCCGGCCGATCGGGGTCGTTCCGCGCGAACCTTGGCCGGGCGCTGGGCGACGTCAGCTTCATCTGGCTGCGGCGGCGCAACCTGCACGCCCAGGCGATCTCCTATTACCGCGCCGCTGTCACCGGCCAATGGACACACCGCGCTACGGACGGGGCGGCGCCCGCGCCCGCCTATGACGAGCGCCGGCTGCGGTTGTTTCGCAACCTGCTTGCGGCCATGGATCGCGAATGGGCCGGCTTCTTCCGGCGGTTGGGCCTGAGGCCGCTGGTCCTGACCTATGAGGACCTGAGCGAAGACCTGGGCCGCGACGTGGGGCTGGTGCTCGACTACGCCGGCGTGCGGCGGCCCGAGGCGCTGCATTGTCCGAGGCGGCTGGAGCGGCAGGCGGATGAGGCCTCGATCGCCTGGGAGCGGCGCTCGCGCGAGGCTGAAGGGGCGATCATCAAGGCCAGGGCGGGCGATGAACCGGGCCGCCTTTGCCTGATCTGCCGGACGCCGGGCGCCGATGCCGAGGCCTTGGCCGAAGCGCTGTACGCCACCGGCCTGGTTGGCGGCCTCAGTTCGTCCACGGGCGCGGGCCGGGAGGAACACGTGCTCGACCGCGCAGCGGCGGGGGCCAGGGCGACCGGCGTGTCCTCGATGGTGTTGAGCGCCGCCGACGTACAGCGACTGCGCGCCGCTTGCGGTCAAGCCTTCGGCGCGCCGGAGGCGCCAGGGATGCCCTTGGCCATGCTGATCGGCGCCTGGGGACTACGCCCGCTGCGCATAGCGCTGCGGTGGCGCGATCCGCAGCTGCAGGCGGCCGCTATCTATCGCCGCCGCCATTGGAAGGACGGCGCCGCCTCGGTCGATCCGGAGGCTTTCGCCGCCTGCCTGAATCTGGCCGCCAGCGCGCGCGCCGCCTGGCGGCCCTTCTTCGTCGACGAGAACATGGAGACCCTGGAGGTTTTCCTGGAGGATCTGGAGCAGTTCCCCTCCACCAGCCTGAACGCCATCCTCACCTTTTGCCGCGGCGCCGCTCAGGACCTGGCGTTCAACGACTCCCTGCGTTGCGATTTCAGCGTCGAGCGCGAGATTCTCGAGCGCCTGTCGCCGGCGAGCCGCGATACGGTCCCGGCCGCGCCCGATGAGGCCGCCGCGCCGGCGCCCGAGCCGGAGGCCGCCGGGCCCAGGCAGTCTTTGATCGCATATGGCGGCATGTCGGACCTGCCGCTTCCTGTTCTGGCGCCCGCCGCCAAGACGCGCGCCTGGATGGAGGCGCAGGGCGCGCGCTTCGCCTATCGCTGCCTGCCGATGGTGATCGCCAACCAGGCCGGATGGCTGGTGCTGTCTGCTGAGACCGTAAGGGCCCGATGGACAGGGGGGGCGGGTACGGATTCCGTGATCATTCGGGGCGACGGCGGCGGGGAGGCGGTCAGCGCGCAGAGCACATTCGGCCTCGGCATCCTGACCTTCGTGATCCCCTATCTGTTCCGGAGTTCCCGTGGCGCCAATCTGCTTGTGCGGGGTCCCGCCAACGAGCCGCGGGACGGTATATTCGCCTTAGAGGGCATGGTTGAGACCGACCAAACCGAAGCGCCCTTCACCATCAACTGGATGTTCACGCGGCCCGATGTCGAGGTCTGTTTCGCCAAGGGCGAGCCGATCGCGATGATCGTGCCGACCCCGCGCGGTTATCTGGAAAGTTTCGAGCCTGAATTCCGGTCGTTCACCGACGATCCCGCGCTCCAGCGGCGCAATGCGCGCTGGATGCTGGAGCGGGTCGAGTTCAAGGCCAACCTGCTCAACCCCGCGGCAAGCGGCGTCGCCGCCGGGGATTGGCAGAAGGCCTACATGCGCGGGCGTGACGTCGACGGGGATCGGTTCGCCGAGCACCAGACCGCGCTCAAGCTCAAGCCCTTTCGTTCGGGGGGGTGAGGCGAGCCTGCGCCCATGGCCCATCCCTTCTGTCCTCGGGAGCATTCAATTTGATCCTTCATGGCTATGACGTCCCGCTGGCGCCCCGTGAGCGCCGGCTGATCGATCGAGGCGGTCCGTTCGAGCTGGAATTGATCGATGGCGCGCCGGCCGGCTACCGCCATGCCCCAGCTGGGCTGGCCAGGCTGTTTGCGCGTGCGCGACGCTTTCCAGACCAGCCCCAGATCTGGACCGCGGGCTGCGCCGTCACCTTCGGCGAGTTGCTGTCCCGGGCCCAGGCGCGGGCGGGCGCCCTGGCAGGCCGCGCCGAAGGGCGCCGGATCGCGCTGCTGATCGAAAGCCCCGTGGAATGGCTGGTGAGTTTCATGGCGGTCAGCCTGGCCGGCGGCGTGTGCGTGGTGATCCCGCCGACCTTTGACGATCAGGTGCTGGCCGAGGTTCTGGAGCGTTCCGCCGTTGGTTTGGCCATGGTCGACGACGCCGGCGCCGACCGTGCGCTCCGCGTGTTCGCCGGCGAGGCCTGGCGTATCGATCGCGCTTCGGAGGCGTCGTCGTCGCCTGCCGCCGAGCCGACGCCGGTCGAACCCGACGACGAGGCCTTGGTGGTGTTCACCTCGGGAACTTCCGGCGCGCCCAAGGGCGTGTCGCTGACCAACCGCAACCTGATGACCGGCGTCCAGAACATGCTGTTGGCGGGGGCCCTGGCGGCGATGCGCCGCGAAGGGGCCGCGCCGCCGCGCGCCTCGGGACGGCCAGCCACCTTGCTGCTGTCGCCGCTGTCGCACATCTCTGGCCTGTCGCAGGTGTTGCTGTCCTATTTCACATCCGGCGCCCTGGTGCTCGACCAGCCGGAGGCGGCGAGCGACCTGACCGATCTGATCTCCCGGTCTGGGGCGCGGGCGCTGTATGGAGCTTCCGCACCCCTGCTCAAGGCCTGGCTGACTTCGGATTTCGACCCGACAGCCATCCGCAAGCTGGAGGTGGTGCATTACTATGGGCTGAAGTGCCCGGCGCAGACCGCCGCCATGATCGCCGAACGCCTGCCTGGCGTGCGGCTGGCCAGCGGCTACGGGATGACCGAAACGGTCGGCGCGATCACCGCCGCCGAGCCGGACGAGGCCCTGCGCGGTGAGGGCTCGGTAGGGCGGCTTCTGCCTACCCTATCGGTGAGGATTGGCGAGGATGGCGAGATCTCCATCGCGGGCCCCTCGGTCGCCAGGCGGTATATCGCCCCGGAGGCGCTCAATGCGAGGGCCTTCGACGGGGCCTGGTTGCAGACCGGCGACCTGGGGCGTGTGGAGGCCGATGGCCGGCTGTGCGTCCACGACCGATCAGGCGATTTCATCGGGACTCGCGCCAGCGCGCTCTACTTCTCGGACATAGAAGACCTGATCCGTGGGCAGATCGAAGTCGACGACGTCGGCGTCTGCAGCCTGGGCGGGGAAGCGCCGGCCAACGCCGCCATCGTGCTCGTCGGAGCGGCAGGACTGAACGACCTGGCCGCGCAGGTCGGGCGCTTGCTGGACCAGGCCGCCCCGGGCTCCGCAGCCCAGGCCCGCGTCCTGCTCGGCGAGCGCATACCGCGCACGCTCACCGGCAAGGTGGAACGCAGGGCCCTGGCTCGCTATGCGCAGACGCGGTTGGCGCAGGCGGATGCGCTCGATCCCCGGTGAGTCTGCCATTGCTCTTTCTGTCGGCCCATCGCGCCCATTTCTGGTCGCAGGTGATCGGGGCGGCTGGGACCAACGGGGCGGCGCTGGTTCCATCGCTGCGGCGCGACCGGTCGTTTCAGGGCATGGCGGCCCGGATCCTGGCCGATGCGCCGCCCCGGTTCGGCGTGGTCTGTGCGTGTCTGGGCGCCTGCGTGGCGTTCGAGATCGTCCGGGCGGCGCCAGGGCGTATCCGGAGTTTGGTGCTGATCAACGCGTCCGCCTCGCCCGACGCGGGCTGGCGCGCCGATATCCGACGCCGCCGCATAGAGTCCCTGTCCTCGCGGACGGCTTTCCAGGCCCTGCAGGCGCAGGGCCACGAAAAGACGCTTTCTTGGATGCTGGCCCCCGAAAGCCTGGCCGATCCGGTGATCGTGCGATCGGCGTTGCGTGCGATCGAGCCCGACGCCCGCCAGGTCCAATTGCGTCAGCAGATCGCCATGCTGGAGCGGCGGGATTTCCAGGAGGTGCTGAAAGCGATCGATGCGCCGACCTTGATCGTCGCCGGCGCGCAGGACCGGATGTGCCCAGCGACCCAATCCGTCACGATGCATGTGGCGATCGCCGGCAGCCGGCTGGAGATCATCGAGCGATGCGGGCACATGGCGGTGATCGAGCAGCCCGCCGTCCTATCCGGCCTGCTTGGCCGCTGGCGGCAGGCCGCAGCGACGTGATCGGGTCAGGGCGCCGCGCCGGCGCGGGCGGTCAGCCGCTGCAACGGGAAGGCCAGGGCGATCACGGTGGTGGCGACGACATAGGCCTGTGAAACGATGGTGACCGTGTTCATCATCTGGGGATGTCGCAGCGTCTGGCTGACCGACAGCAGGATCAGCCCGGCGTTGGCGGCCAGCCAAGACAGCTTGATGCCAAGGAAGGCCATGGACTCCGCGCGTCCGAACGGCCTGTGGCGGGCTTCCTTGAGCAGGCCGCGGGTGCCCCAGGCCAGGTCGTGCAGCCGAACCATGGCGTAGACGCTGATAGCCAGATCGATGATCGGGTTGACGAACAGATAGGATGCGAAGTCCGCCGCCGAGAGGTTTCGTCGGCCGGGGAAATGTCGCCTGATCATGGCGAACAAGGCCACCGCGGGGGCGAAGAGCAGCGCACAGCTCCACCAGCTGGTCGCGCGCAGCACCGCCAGGCAGAGGGTCACGAAGACCGCCACTTCAAGGAAGCCGTTGTCCAGGCGCCGCTCGGCCGGGGTCCGCGAGCGGATGGCGATCGCAGCGATCAACAAGGCTGCGCCCACGCCGATCGCCACGGCCGGTTCGCCGGTCTTGGCGCGCAAGGTCAGGGCCGCAGCCGAGATCACCGATAGCAGCGCCGAAACGATGATTGCGGGATTCAGCACTTGTCGGGCCAGCATCAGGATCTGGAACAGACAGATGAGGATCGGGCGCCGCCCAGCTTCGCGTGCGTGCGACCGCGCCAGCGCTGCGCTCAGGCCCCCATGGGCCAGGGATAGCCGATTGGCGACTGCGCCGTTTATCCATCGACGCCTTTGCCGAAAGAGGGAGGCCCAGTTCAGGCAGGCGTCGGTCTTGGCCTCGCACGGGGGCAGATAGCGTAATCGCGAAGCCCTAGGCGAATTCATGATCAGCTCAGCCGCGATCACACGGTCTTCGGTCAGGTATTTAAGGCGCTCGAACGCGTCCGCGTTCTGCAGGCCGTGGGTGTATTTCTCGACCACACCGGCCGATGCGGCGTCCCCCTTCAGCGCCGACCATCGAAAAAAGCAGAGCTGGCCAGGCAAGACGCTCAGTCCGCCGGATATGTCTTCGAGCGGCCAGTCCATGCAGCTCTGGACGATGAAGTTCATGTATTGCCAGGCGCCCAGCAGGCTGTCGCGCTCGGGACGATCGACCAGGATGGTCGGGGCGAGGCCTGCGACTTCGGGATTGTGGTTCAAGTGGTCGAAGGCAAGCCGAATGGCGTCCGGCCTCACCAGTGTGCCGGCGTCGACCTGGGCGCAGTAGACGGGATTCAGCAAGCCGCAAATGGTCGGAAAGAAGATGGCGTGACTGTCGAGCTTGCCTCGGTTTGAAAGCTTTTCGATGATCAATATCTGAGTATCGACAGCGTCCTTGCGGGGGAACAGCTTTAAGAAACGACTCAGTGGCGCATCGATATTTGAAAGATATATGTTGAGATCTTCGACTGGATCGTGGCCTGCGAACGGTATGCGGTCCAGCAGCGCCAGATAGGAATCATCCGGGCGGCCCGGGCCGTCCATGATGATGCAGATCAGATTGTGGGTGAACGCGCCCGCGGACAGGGCGGAGGTCTGGGAAATGGCCTGGACCAGGCTGCGCATCGTATCGACAATGTCGTCCAGCGGTTCGTTATACACCGTGACGCAGGCGGCGAGCGCGAATCCATTGCGGCTCGCCTTGATGTCGCCGACCACTTGCGAAACGTTCCAGGCATAGTCATCGGCGTTGGAGGCCACGACTTCAAGATCTGGAGGGGTCACGCAACTCGCCTCTGCTCAATATCCACCGGGCCGGGCGCGCCCCTAATTGGCTCTCGCCGCCGTCCAATCATGCCGGTCGGCTACGGCGTAGGGCTGGAACGAATCCCAATTTCGGCGATCAAGATCGATCCGATGCAGGATGGTCGTGTTGTCAGTCACCAAGTGATGGATTCTGAAATCTGGACGATTTTTATCGATGTAGTTGAGAGCGGTTTCTATGGCTGGGTATTCTGAATCATCGAAAACAATAAATCCACCGATACAGCACAAATGGGCGGCGATGGTGAAATCTGTGATGACATTCTCGAACAGGTGGCAACCGTCGATGAAGATCAGGCCAGCGCTATGGGCGCCAGCCTGCTGAACCAGATGGGGCAGCCCAATTTCGGAATCCTGCCTCACCCGGCTGAAATTGTCGGGGAACACAGACTTGAGATAGGCCTCAACCACCAGACCGCGGCCCGCCAGGCCCGTGCGGTCAAAAACCACGTGACGGAAATCCCGTGATCTCAGCGCGCGAGACGCCAGGATCATCGTTGTGGATGAGCCCATGCCGAACCCGGTCTCCGCCGACAGGTCGCCAGGACAGAGTTGGGCGAGATGCCTCAGCCAGGCCAGCTGAGTTATTGACAGGCGGACGTCAAGCAGATGATCTTCTTTCCCAGACGGGTCCGTGAATACGCCCGTCTCAGCTGCATTGATGCATCTGTGAGTAATTTCACAGATTTGAGCCTGATCGCGCAGGGACGAAATCAGATTATCTTGCCGGGGAATTTCCAGCGGTGTAATAATGCTCACGTTTTTACTACTTTTTATTGCTGCCGCCCACTAATCTGACACTGCGGTTGTGTCGTGTCAAGTTTCCCCGTCAGCGGGTTTCGACTCGCGCCGCGCCGGAACGGGCGGGTTGGACGGGCCAGGCGCGACGGGGCGGATGCGCAGCGGCGCGCCCTGCGCGATCACACGGATCGTATGCGGAGCGTCATGCCAAGCGGGCCGTTCCGCCCGCACAGCCGCTACGCATGGGCCGCATTGCGATACCGCGCTGCATTAGATCAGCATGACGCCCATGCGCTCATTTCGCCCGGATGAGCGGAGTGGAGTTCACCCTTTCGCGGGCAGGAACTTCGCCCGCAGCACCTTGCGCACCGGGGCGTCGTAGTGATCGTCCAGCCACCAGGCCAGGCCGCCGACCGCGGCCATGAACAGCAGGCCCGAGATCCAGCCGTTGTGCGGTTTCAACGCCGGCCAGTTGTTGATCGCCGAGCGGGCCAGGTTTCCCATCGGCTGGTGCAGGATATAGACCCCGTAGGAGACTAGGCCGATCTTGCTGAACGCCGCCCCGGCGCGCGGGCCGGGCTCGAAATGGGCGGCGGCGATCAGCAGCAGCGGGAAGGCGACCAGCACCGCCCCCAACTCGTACCAGTCGGTCCAGTCGTCGGGCGGAGTCCAAGCCAGGATGGCGCCCAGGACCAGCACCAGGCCCCATGAGGCCCAATTGGACTGGATGCGCCGGGTCCCGAAATAGCGGAACACCAGCACCCCGGCGAAGAACGAGAAGCCGACCCGGGCCAGGGCGGTCCAGAAATCCCAGCTGTTATAGCCCACGTCCAGGGTGCCGTAGAGCTGCTCGGCCTGGTACACGCCCACGGCGCTGACCGCGGCGATGACCACCAGCCCCCAGGGCTTCATCCAGCGGATCAGGGCCGCATAGACGGCGTTGGCGATGATCTCGGGCAGCAGGGTCCAGGTGGGACCGTCCAGGGACGAGCCGTTGGCGTCCAGGCCAGGAACGAACGGAAACAGGATCGCGCCTGTGGCAAGGGCCTCGGCCAGCCGCGCCCAGGTCCACCAGCCGTGCGGGTCGCCGATGATCGAGATCAGGGCCGAGACCACGCCGATGGCGATACCGACGGCATAGAGCGGATAGAGGCGGATGATCCGCGTCTTGACGAAGGGGATCAGGAAGCCGCCTGTCTTCAGCCGCTCGCCATAGGCGTGGGCGACCACGAAGCCGCTGACCAAGTAGAACAGGTCCACCGCCAGGAAGCTCTCAGGCACGTGCACGCCGCCAAACATGGACGGCACGTGGCGCATCACCACCAGGCCAGCGCCCACGCCCCGCAGGCCGTCCAGGGTCTGGAACGCGCGGCGTTCGGGCTGTGGCGGCATGGGGACTCCCTGTCGCGGAATCGCTGAGAATGGCCCGCGTCATCCGTGGGTTGGCACAGGCGGCCGGGGTTTTCCAGAGGCTGGCCGAGCCGTGGGGCGAAAGGCCCGGCCTTGCACGCGCGCCCAGGCGGGCGTTGACGCCGCCATCGGCCCATGGTCAGTCGCCCGCATGTCGACCCCCGCCCGCGCCTGCCGCATCTGCGGCGACCGCTCCGACCACCCGGCCTGGCCGGCCCGCGAGATGCAGTTCGGCATGCGCGAGACCTTCACCTATTTCGAATGCCAGGCCTGCGGCTGCGTGCAGATAGACGAGATCCCCGCGGATCTCGGCCGCTACTATCCCAGCGGCTATTTCTCGTTCCGGCCCTGGACCAAGCTCAGCCGCGACCCGGTGCGTCGCGTCGTCGATCCGCACCGGGTGCGCAACGCCTTCGGCGGCGACGCCCTGGGAGCGCTGGTCGAGACGGTCAGCAAGCCGCTCGACTATGTGGACTGGGTCAAGCGCGCGGGCCTTGGGCCAAGCGCGTCGGTGCTGGACGTGGGCTGCGGGGCCGGCAAGACCTTGGTGACCATGGCCCTGGGCGGATTTTCGCCCTGCGTCGGCGTCGACCCGTTCATCGAGCAGGACCTCGCCTATGAGAATGGCGTCGAGGTGCGCAAGCTGTCGCTGGCCCAGTACGCCGAGCGGCGCGAGCGCCTGTTCGACCTGATCATGTTTCACCACTCGCTCGAGCATGTGCTCGACCCGCTGGCCGACCTGCGTGCGGCGGCCGGCCTGCTGGCGCCCGGCGGCGCCATCCAGGTGGAGGTCCCGGTGGCGGGCTGGGCCTGGGAGCACTATCGCGGCGACTGGTGCGACCTGGACGCCCCGCGCCACCTGCACATCCTGACCCCCAGGAGCATGGCGCTGCTGGCCGGCCAGGCCGGGCTGCGGGTGGTCGAGACGATCTGCAATTCCAACTGGGGCCAGTTCATCGGCAGCGAGCGCAACCGCCGCGACATGGCCGCGGTGGAGAACCGCAATCCCAAGGCCCTGTTCAGCAAGGCGCAGCTGGCGGACTTCAAGCGCCGCACGGCCGAGCTGAACGCCGAGGGGCGTGGGGATCGGATGGCGTTCTACCTGAAGGCGGCGTGAGGGGAGCGACCTTTGGTCTTCCCCATCCGTCATGGCCGGGACAGGCCCGGCCATGACGGCAAGAAGGGAAGGAACGCCGGAGGGAGCTACCCCAACCGGTCCAGCGCCCCCTGCAGGATGTAGGCCGCCGCCGCCTTGTCCACCAGTTCGGCGCGGCGGGCGCGGGTGACGTCGGCCTCGTCGATCAGCATGCGGTTGACCGCGGCGCTGGACAGCCGCTCGTCCCAGAAGGCGATCGCCAGGTCCTCCCGCAGGCGCAACAGGTTGCGGCCGAAGGCGCGGCACGACTGGCAGCGCGGGCCTTCGGTCCCATCCATGTTCACCGGCAGGCCGATGACGATCCCCTTGGCGCCGCGCTCGGCCATCAGGGCCAGCAGGGCCTGGGCGTCCTGGGTGAACTGGGTCTTGCGGATCAGCTTGGCCGGGCTGGCGATCATGCGGGTCACGTCGCTGATCGCCACGCCGATGGTCTTCTCGCCCAAGTCCAGGCCGACCAGGGGCGAGTAGGGCGGCGTGGCGGCCGGCAGGTCGGCGAGGTCGAGGACGGGCATTGAGGTTTTCTCCGTCATCCCGGCCGCAGCGCGTCAGCGCGGAGAGCTGGGACCCAGGGGATCGGACTGCGGCGTGCGCGGTCCTGGGTCCCGGTTCTGCGCTTCGCTCCGGCCGGGATGACGCTGGAAGTTGGCGTCGCGCCTGGCAAGACGCCAGTGCAAGGCCCTTGTCAAACGAAGGCGGGGGCGAGTAACCCCTTCGGCTCCTATAAGTGAAGAGACCGCCCGCCATGGCCATCGACGCGGCGACCGTCAAAAAGGTCGCCAGCCTCGCCCGCATCCGCGAACCCGAAGAGCGGCTGGAGCCCCTGGCCCAGCAGCTGTCGGGCATATTGCAATGGATCGAGCAGCTGGCCGAGGTCGACACCGACGGGGTCGAGCCGATGACCTCGGTCGTGGCCCAGGCCCTGCCCATGCGCGAGGACGTGGTCACCGACGGCGGCGACGCCGAGCGGGTGCTGGCTAACGCGCCCAAGCGCCGTGACCAGTTCTTCGTCGTGCCCAAGGTGGTCGAATAAGATGTCCGACCTGACCCGCCTGACCCTCAAGGCCGCCCTGGACGGCCTGAAGACACGCCGCTTCAGCGCCCGCGAGATCACCGCCGCCCATATCGAGGCCGTGGAGGCCGCGCGCCCGCTCAACGCCTATGTGCTGGAGACACCGGACAAGGCCCTGGCCATGGCCGAGGCCTCCGATGCGCGCCTGGCCAAGGGCGAGGCCGGCCCGCTGGAAGGCGCGCCGCTGGGAATCAAGGACCTGTTCTGCACCGAGGGCGTGCGCACCACCGCCTGCTCGAAGATCCTGGCCGATTTCAAGCCCACCTACGAATCCACCGTCACCAGCCAGCTGTGGCGCGACGGGGCGGTGATGCTGGGCAAGCTGAATCTGGACGAGTTCGCCATGGGCTCGTCCAACGAGACCTCGGCCTTCGGCAATGTGACCAACCCCTGGCGATCCAACGCCTCCAACAAGCCGCTGACCCCCGGCGGCTCGTCCGGCGGCTCGGCCACGGCGGTGGCGGCCGACCTGTGCCTGGGGGCTACGGCCACCGACACCGGCGGCTCGATCCGCCAGCCGGCGGCCTTCACCGGCACGGTGGGGATCAAGCCGACCTATGGCCGCTGCTCGCGCTGGGGCGTGGTCGCCTTCGCCTCGTCCCTGGATCAGGCCGGCCCGATCGCCAAGACGGTGGAGGACAGCGCCGTCCTGCTGACCTCCATGGCCGGGCACGACCCCAAGGACTCCACCAGCCTGGACGTCGACACCCCCGACTTCGCCAGCTTCGTCGGCCGCTCGGTCAAGGGCCTGCGCATCGGCGTGCCCAAGGAATACCGCGTCCCCGGCATGCCGGCCGAGATCGAGGCCCTGTGGGAGCAGGGCGTGGCCTGGCTGCGCGAGGCCGGCTGCGAGGTGGTCGAGGTCTTGCTGCCCCATACCCGATACGCCCTGCCGGCCTATTACATCATCGCCCCGGCCGAGGCCTCGTCCAACCTGGCCCGCTATGACGGCATGCGCTATGGCCTGCGCGCCGACGCCAAGAGCCTGACCGACGTCTACGAGCAGACCCGCGCCGAGGGCTTCGGCGAGGAGGTCAAGCGGCGCATCCTGATCGGAACCTATGTGCTGTCGCACGGCTATTACGACGCCTATTACCTCAAGGCGCAGAAGGTGCGCCGGCGCATCGCCGACGACTTCGACCAGGCGTTCCAGACCGTCGACGCCCTGCTGACCCCCACCGCCCCCTCGGCCGCCTTCGGCCTGGGCGAGAACAGCGCCGACCCGGTGGCCATGTATCTCAACGACATCTTCACGGTGACGGTGAACCTGGCCGGACTGCCCGGCGTCAGCCTGCCGGCAGGCCTGGACGCCCAGGGCCTGCCGCTGGGCCTGCAACTGATCGGCCGGCCCCTGGACGAGGGCACGCTGTTCTCCATCGCCGGCGTGCTGGAGAAGGCGGCGGCGTTCGAGGCCAAGCCGGCGCGGTGGTGGTGATCAGAACCACATCACCGGTTCGCCATAGGCGGCGATCCGGCTGTCATGGGTGAGTAAACGCAAGGGTTCGGTGAGCGCCTGGGCGATCAGCAGCCGATCGAACGGATCCCCATGCAGCGGGGGCAAGGTCTCAATCGCTGCGGCGTGATCAGGCGTGATCGGCAACATCCGATAGCCTGCTTCATCGAAATAGGTCAGGGCTTGGGCGCCCGACAGTGGCATGTCGTTGGGGCCGCCGCGGGCGAGCCCGTGCTTGAGGGCGATCTCCCAGATGCTGGCGGCGCTGATGAAGACCTCATTGCGCGCATCACCGATCATCGCCGCGATCGCGTCAGGCAAGCGTGCGTCCCCGGTGATCGCCCAAAGGGCGACATGTGTGTCCAGCAGCAGGTTCAATCGCCTTGTCCCAGGAACAGGGTCGCCACGATGTCTTCGTTCTCGTCGATCGTATCCGGCGCTCGGAACGCCCCTTTAGCCACGCCCAGTCGGCGGCTGACATCCGTCTGAGGCGCAAGCCCCACCAGACGCGCGGCTGGCTTGCCGTTGCGGGCGATCAGAATTTCGGACTCAGACCCGTTCTCCAACGCCTCCACCAACCGGGACAGGCTGGACTTCGCCTCGAGCATGTTCACGACGCGCATGGACTATTCCTTAGCCAAGTCTAGCTAAGCTAGGTCATCGCGCTTTGAAACTCAATATCGAAGCTACGGGTGGGCCGACGGTGCGACAGGTTGTGAGCCACCCGCCGCCGGCGTCGGGTTCGGCGGCGACATGGGCGGCAGGGCCTGCGGGTCGGGCGCGGCGGCGGGCGCGTTGGAGATGGCGGCCAAGTCGGCCTGGATGGCCTGCAGCTTCTCCGGCGTGATGTCGGCCTGGGGGAACTGAGCGATCTGGCGCAGGGTCATGGTCCGGATCATGTCCAGGTGCGAATTGGTGCTCAGGCCCGGCAGGTCGCGGTCGATCACCGCCCGGGTGGCGGGATTGTCGAGCAGGCCGCCGACGGGCGAATCGATGCCGGGCGAGGACTGGCTCGCGGGCGCGGCTTGCGGCTGAGGGCCCAGAGATGCGGTTCTTGGCCGATGGGCGCAGGCTGCTTCGGCCAACATGACGCCAACGGCCAGCAGAAGCGGAAGCCGGTGTCGCATAGAGGGTCTCCTGGCGCCGGGGGGAGCGGCCGCTCCAGCCAAGGCCGCCCTGGCGGCGTCGTCAAGCCGCTTTCGCCCGACGCCGCAAGGCTTTCCCTAGCCGGCGAAGGTGGTAGTAAGATGACATGAGCGACAAGACCTACCGTATCGAAGGCCGCACCGGCCAATGGGAAGTTGTGCTGGGCCTGGAGGTCCATGCCCAGGTGTCGTCCAAGGCCAAGCTGTTCTCGGGCGCGGCCGTGGGCTTCGGCGCCGGACCCAATGAGCAGGTCAGCCTGGTGGACGCGGCCATGCCCGGCATGCTGCCGGTGATCAACCGCTACTGCGTCGAACAGGCGGTGCGCACCGGCCTGGGCCTGAAGGCCCAGATCAACGCCTGGTCGCGCTTCGACCGGAAGAACTATTTCTATCCCGACCTGCCCCAGGGCTATCAGATCAGCCAGTTCGCCCACCCCATCGTCGGCGAGGGCGAGGTGGTGGTCGAGCGCGACGACGGCTCGGTGTTCACCGTGCGCATCGAGCGGCTGCACCTGGAGCAGGACGCCGGCAAGTCGATCCACGACCTGGATCCCGAAGGCACCTGCGTGGACCTGAACCGCGCCGGCACCGCCCTGATGGAGATCGTCTCCAAGCCCGACATGCGCAGCCCCGAAGAGGCGGCGGCCTATGTGAAGAAGCTGCGCACCATCCTGCGCTGCCTGGGCAGTTGCGACGGCGACATGGAGAAGGGCAACCTGCGCGCCGACGTCAACGTCTCGGTGCGCAAGCCGGGCGCCGAGCTGGGCACGCGCTGCGAGATCAAGAACGTCAATTCCTACCGCTACATCCAGCAGGCCATCGAATATGAGGCCCGCCGCCAGGTGGAGATCCTGGAGGAGGGCGGCGCCATCCATCAGGAGACGCGCCTGTTCGACCCGGGCAAGGGCGAGACGCGGTCGATGCGCTCCAAGGAAGAGGCGCACGACTACCGCTATTTCCCCGACCCGGACCTGCTGCCCCTGGACCTGGACCCGGCCTGGATCGCCAGCCTGGAGGCCGGCCTGCCCGAGCTGCCCGACGCCAAGAAGGCGCGGCTGCAGAGCCAGTACGGCCTGTCGGCCTATGACGCCGGGGTGCTGATCACCGAGACCGCCCGCGCCGACTTCTTCGAGCAGGCGGTCGAGGGGCGCGACGTCAAGCTGACCGCCAACTGGATCACCAACGGCCTGCTGGCCAAGCTGGCCGAGGCGGGCCTCGACATCGACCAGAGCCCGCTGGCGGCGGCCGACATCGCCGCCCTGGTCAAGCTGATCGAGGACGGGGTGATCTCGTCCAAGATCGCCCGGGTGGTGTTCGACCACATGTGGGCGGGCGAGGGGGCGCCGGGCGCGATCGTGGAAAAGCATGGCCTGGTCCAGGTCAGCGACACCGGCGCCATCGAGGCGGCGATCGACAAGATCATCGCCGCCAATCCCGACAAGGCCGCCGCGGTCAAGGACAAGCCCCAGGCCCTGGGCTGGTTCGTCGGCCAGGTGATGCGCGAGACCGGCGGCAAGGCCAATCCAGGCGTGGTCAACGACCTGCTCAAGGCCAAGCTGGGCGTGGCCTAAAGAGCCTGGGTGCTTCAAATCCGCTCACCCCGTCGAAGGCGGGGCTATCGCATATGGCCTGAGCGATCTTTCCTGCCCCGCGCAGCGGGGGAGGTGGCGGCGCGAAGCGCCGACGGAGGGGGCGTTCACCGCCTTTACCG
>FTAL01000100.1_pt1 | contig 35692 bp, 32 predicted proteins | sample 1639081 | NCBI WGS metagenome assembly FTAL01 (sample SAMEA3914812, study PRJEB12502) | metagenome | biome: forest; material: soil | place: Canada | collected 2011-07-07 | depth 0.1 m | reverse complement strand
GAGATGGACAAGGACGCCGGCGCCCTGGTGGTGGACCGGTTCCTCTATACGTCCATGCGCTATCCGGGCAATTACGGCTTCATCCCGCACACCCTGTCGGACGACGGCGACCCCTGCGACGTGATCGTGGTCAACACCCGCGCCATCGTGCCGGGCGCGATCATGAGCTGCAAGATCGTCGGCGTGCTGTTCATGGAGGACGAGGCCGGCGGCGACGAGAAGCTGATCGCGGTGCCGTCGAGCAAGCTGACCAAGCGCTACGACAACGTGACCGACTATACCGACCTGCCCAAGATCACTCTGGAGCAGATCGAGCACTTCTTCGAGCACTACAAGGATCTGGAGCCCAACAAGTGGGTGAAGATCGTGCGCTGGGGCACCGCTGAGGAAGCGCGCGAGCTGGTGCTGACCGGCATCGAGCGGGCGAAGACGGCCAAGGGCTAAGCCGCGCCCGCGCCGCTCGTTGGCGCGACCTTGAAGTCGTGAGAGCCTCGGACGATGGAGACGCCGAGGCCGACACGCGATTTCGCCCGCACCCTGCGCCGCCGGATGGATTTACCGGAAGTGCTGCTGTGGGACCGGCTGCGAGGCGGCCGGCTGGAGGGGCTGCGGTTTCGCCGTCAGCATCCGATTGGGCGATATTGCCTGGATTTCTATTGTGATGACGTCAAGCTGGCGATCGAGGTCGATGGCTATAGCCATGACGTGGTCGACCGTCCGGCGAGGGACGCCGAGCGTGATGCTTGGCTGGCGGCTAGGCGTATTCGCACGCTGAGAATACCGGCGCGCGACGTGCTCAAGTCCATGGAAGATGTGCTGGCGACTATATTGGCTGCGGCGCGAGGTGAGTTCTAACTCCTCCCCCATAGGGGGAGGGGGACCCGGCGCAGCCTGGTGGAGGGGGTGGGCCGCAGACGCCCTGTCTGAGGCCTGAGCACGCCCTTCCCCCTCCACCGCTTCGCGGTCCCCCTCCCCCTATGGGGGAGGAATTAGGTCGAGTCTCGATGGGCCAACTCCCGCCGCGCCAGCTCCAGGAACGCCGCCCCCGGCGGTTCCGGGTCCAGGAACAGCGAAGTCAGCGCCCACACAAGCGCGTCCAAGCGGTTGGGCGAGCGGGGGCCGGCGTAACCGGCGGCGGTGGCTTGGCGCATCTCGTCTTCCAGTTCGGCCAGCGGGTTGTCGCCTACGGCGACCACGTGGCTGATGCGGCCCTGCTCGTAGAGGGCCGAGACCGGCTCGGCGCGCAGCATCTTGCCGCGCGAAGCGCTGACCAGGGTCACCGGCGCGGTGGGGCGCACGGTGTGGATGGTGGCGCGGACCATGTCGCCGCCGAAGTTCTTCTCGGCCACGATGCGGTCGGCGCCATAGGCGTCGAGGGCCTCGACCACCCGGCGGCCCCAGCCTTCGGGCGACAGGCGGCAGCTGCGGTCGGCCAGGACATAGCCGCGGCCGTCGACGCCCAGGCCGGCGACCACGATCCCCTGCCCGTCCCCGTCGTCGGCGCCGCTGGAGCCCGAGGGATCCACGGCCACCACCACCCGGCGCAGATCGGGCGCGACGGCCGTGCGGCAGGCGGCCAGGACATCGAAGGTCCATAGGGCGCCGGCCACGTCGGTCAGCAGCTCGGCGTGCAACTCCTGGCGGCCCAGGCGCGTGCCCTCGTAGCGGCGCACGATGCGGTCGACGAAGGCCGGGGCCAGGTTGGCGCGGTTGTCATAGGTCGAGCCCCGGGTGACGGCGCAGTCGGCGTCCTCGATCAGGGCGCGGACCAGGGCCAGGGGCTTGGGCGTGGTGGTCACCGCGCAGCGCGGGTCATCGCCCAGACGCAGGCCCAGTTGCAATTGGTCCCAAACCGCCTGGGGCCGGCTCCAGGCGGCCAGTTCGTCGGCCCAGGCCGCATCATGCTGCGGACCACGCAGGCGTTCGGGTTCCTCGGCGGAATAGCAGTAGGCCTTGGCGCCATTGGGCCAGACCAGGCGGCGGCGCGAGGGCTGGAACACCGGCCGCCGCCAGGGTGGACAGATGTTGAGCAGGCCGGACTGGCCCTCGATCATCACGTCGCGCACGTCGGCGACGGTGGGGCCGACCAGGGCGATGCGGCGACGGCCCTGGTCGACCTGCGCCCTCACCCACTCGGCCCCCGCCCGGGTCTTGCCAAAACCGCGCCCGGCCAGGATCAGCCAGGTGCGCCAATCCCCGGGCGGGGGCAACTGGGCCTCGCGGGCCCAGAACGGCCAGTCATATTCCAGGACCAGGGCGGCCTCGGGGTCGAGGCCCTCAATCGCCTGGGCGATCGCGCGCCGGCGCTGGCTGGGCAGCGACGGCAGCGACCTTATCCCGCAGGCGCTGGACGGCGCCGGAGAGGTCGAAGGCTTCGCCATCGCCGGCCTCCTTCGGATCACCCTGGCCCAGGTAGAGGCGGCCCAGGAACATGGCCATGGCGGCGTTGGTGCGGGCCAGCTCGAACTGGGCCCGGCGCAGGGCTTCGAGGCTGCGCATGCGCCCGGCCTGGAAGGCCCGGCGCGCGGCGGCGTTGCGGGCCAAGAGGCGGGTGAGGTTGACCTCGGGCACGCCCAGGGCCAGGGCCGCTTCGGCGGCCGTGAACTGGGCCTCGCCCAGTTCGGTCAGGCGCTGAAGCGTGTCGGGATCGGCGGTCAGGCGACGGCGGCCGCCAGGCGACGGATCCGTCGGGTCGGCCGCGCGCGCGACGGGGCGCGACGACCGGTCGGAGCGCGGCAAGCGGCCTCCTGAGATCAGTGTGTGGGGATGAAGCCGGGAGCGCGTCCCGCCGCGGAGCCGTGTCCGCCGGCGCATTCATCGACCGTGCCCAGAAGGAACATCAGATTCGCCCTGGGTGCAACCGGAAACAAAAAGGGCTCCAGATGGTCACATCTGGAGCCCTGATCGCAGGATCGATCAGACCCGATCAGCGGTGATCGTGATCGTGGTCGTGCTGGCCCGGCTCGCCGGGATGCGGCGCGGCGTGGGCTTCCGGATGCGGAGCCGCCGGGGGACGAGCGGCCGTGGGCACGCCGTGCTGTTCGGCGGTTTCGGGACGCATCGCCGGTTCGCGTTGCGGCTCGTGCTGAGCGAAGGCCTGGGGGTGTTCAGCGGGCCTGGGCGCCGCCTCCGGCCTGGCCTGGGCGAAGCCTTCGCGACCGGCGCCGGGCTCGCCCGGATGGCCTTGAGCGCCGGCGGGGCGGGGCTCGCCTTGATGGAGCTGGGGCTGGAAGGCGCCGCGGTCGCCGGCGGCGGCCACTTCACCGGGGCGTTGTTGCGCCTCGCCCAGACGTTGCTGAGGCTCGCCCGGATGCTGTTGCTGGGCGGCGAACTGGCCAGGCTGCGGCTGCGCTCCGGGCTGGCGTTGATCGCCCAGGCCGAAGGCGTGATCCGCATCGCCCGGACGCTGGCCGCCGCCGTTGGCCGCGAAGCCAGGCTGCGGCCCATGATCCTGGCCAGGCGCCGAACCCGCCGCCCCAGCCTGAACTGTGGGATGGATTTGGGCGTAGGTCGGCGCCGGCGGCGGGCCGGAATGGTCCTGGGCGTGGCCGTGGGCCTGGACCGCGGCGCTCCACAGGACCGCGGCGGCGGCCGCGTCGCCGAACATCTGCGCGGTGCGCGAGGCCTCGGCTTCGCGGCGATAGCGCTCGTCGTCCCAGTGGCTCTGGTCCTGGGTCCAATATTGCTGGTGATAGGAGGCCCATTGCGGCGAGGCCTGCTGCTGCTGGGTCCAAGCGGCCTGTTCGGCGGCGATACGATTCTCGCGCGCCTGCCAATTGGCGGCGGCCACCGCCATGTGCTGGTTCTGCTGCGAGGCCTGGTAGATGGACCGGGCGCGGGCCAGGTCGCGGCCGGCCAGGGCGGCCTGGCGCTGGGCCATGCTCCACGGCAGGGCGTGGCCCTGATGGTCATAGACCACCACCAGCGCGCCGTTGTTGAAACCGTAGCTGTAGTCGGCGTCGCGGATCAGGAACGGATAGTCGGCGCCAGACTGGTAATAATAGTAGCGGTCGCCGCCGCCCATGGGCTCGACCACCTCTTGCCAGCCGTCATTGCTGCGCCAGACCCAGGGGCTGTAGCCGTCATAGTCGAAGGTGTAGTCCGGCGGCGCCTCGCCCATGCCGTAGCCGAAGTCGGCGGCCTGCTCGATATAGGCGTAGTCGCCGCCAGCAGGCGGCTGGGCCACGGGGGCGGGCGGCGCAGGCGGCAGCTGGCTGACAGGTGGGGCGTCGACGATCGCCGGCGCGGAGGCGTCAGTCAGGGCCATGGCGGCGGTGGGCGCGGGCGCCTGGTCGGCGGTCTGGGTGGCGCGGTTGCAGCCGGCGACGGCCAGGCTGGCGCCCAGGAGCGCCCAGCCGGCGGTGCGGCCAAGGAGACGGGAGGGTTTCATGGCTGGTCTATGTCCCCGGTGAAAATTTGGGTCATGAGCGCATCGTGTGCGCAACACAATGTCACGCGGCGAAGATGAACGCTGGCGGAACGAACGCCACCATCAAAGGTTCATGGCCGAGCCGTCGCGCCTTGCCTCCCCGCCCGGATCAGCCAAGGAAGGCGCGGGGATTTCGGAGCCTGGATGATGATCGAGCGCCGGCGGTTGATGCTGGGCCTGGGCGCAAGCCTGGCTATGGTCTCCCCTGCCCGCGCGCTGGCCGCGCCCAGCCGGTTCGCCTGGCCGCAGGGCAAGCAGGCGGCGGTGAGCCTGACCTATGACGATGGGCTGAACAGCCAGCTGGATATCGCCGCCCCGCAGCTGGAGGCGCACGGCCTGCGCGGCACCTTCTTCCTGACCGAAACCAATATGCAGGGCCGGTTGGCCGACTGGATGGCCCTGGAAGCGCGCGGGCATGAGATCGGCGACCACACGGTCTCGCATCCGTGCGAGCTGCGGCCGTTCACGCCGAAAAGCTTCGAGGCCAAGGAGCTGGCGCCGGTCGAGGCCTATCTGGACGCCCATTTCACCACGCCGCGGCCGCGCCTGTTCGCCTATCCCTGCGGCGCCACCGAGCTGGGCCGGCGCGGCGGGCATAACGCCCGGCGAAGGGCCTATCTGTCGGACGTGCAGGCCGATTTCCGCGCGGCGCGGACGGTGGACGGCGGGCCGAACGATCCGCGCCTGGTCGGCCGCTTCCGCTATCTGCTGCAGGCGCAGGCCCCGACCTATGACCTGGACGATCCCAAGCCGGCGCTGGACTATGTGCGCAGCGCCTTGGACCGGGGCTATTGGGCGATCCTGATCTTCCACGACGTGCTGGAGGCGCGCCGTGGCGAGGGTGACACCAGCCGCGCCGTACATGAGGCCATATTGGACTGGCTGGCGGGCCAGCCTGTCTGGTGCGCGCCGATGGGCAAGGCGTTCGACTATATCCTGGCCCAGGGCGCCGCCACGCCTGCGGCCTAGTGGGCGCCCTTGCGGGCCAGGACGGCCGGGGCGGTGGCGAACAGGATCTGGAAATAGAGCTTGAGGGTGCGGGCGCGGGCATAGGCCACGTCCAGGGCCACGCGGCGGCGATAGCTGGTGTCGCTGCGGCCGCTGACCTGCCACAGGCCGGTGATGCCCGGGCGCATCTGGCAATAGAGGCGGAAATAATGGCGATAGCGGGCTTGCTCGCTGGCTACGATCGGGCGCGGGCCGACCAAGCTCATCTCGCCGGCCAGGACGTTGAACAGCTGCGGCAGCTCGTCGATGCTGGAACGGCGCAGGAAGTCGCCGAAGGCGGTGACGCGGGGATCTTCGCGCAGCTTGTGATCGCGGTCCCACTCGATGCGCGCCTCGAGATCGCGGTCCAGCAGAGCCTTGAGCCGAACCTCGGCGTCGACGACCATGCTGCGGAACTTCCAGCACTTGAAGGTGCGTCCGCCCTTGCCGATGCGGGTGTGGCCGAACAGGATCGGGCCGCCGTCCTGCAGCTTGATGGTCGCCGCCACCAGCAGCATCAACGGCGCCAGGAAGATCAGCAGGCCCACGCAGATCGGACCTTCGATGATCTTCTCGACGACGTCACAGACCGTGGTGCGATAGGCGACCGGCATAGGATCCTCGTGGCCACGGCGCAGGCGCCGCCCTCTGTAGCGTTTCGTTCCGGGACACTGATTTCCGCCCCGCCCGCCCCATTGCACGGGCCAAGCCAGGCTTTGCAGCGCAAGCGAAACCGTCGAAGGTTCGCCTTGATGCGCGCGCCGCAGCCCGACCGAACGCCGTTCTATCTGTCAGACCCTTAACAGGCTCTGGACTCGGAAAGCTGAGCGGTCACGGCCGCCAGGCATGCGCCCGGGCTTCGGCCTCCTGGCGGGCGTCGAAGGGCGCGCCGGCGATCAGGCCCTGGACGGCGTCGAGGATCGGTGCGGGCGTGTCGCTGGCGGCGGTGCGATAACCGCCACCGCCGGCCCCAGGCGCGGGGCCCGCATCGGCCACGGCCATCCGCAGCCGCCAACCCTGCGCCTCGCGGCAGGCGAGGCCTGAAAATCCGGGCTTGGCCTGCACGGCGAAGGTGCGGCAGTCATGCCCATCCTGGCTGCGGAAACTGAGACCCACGCGCACCAGCTGGCCGGGCTGGGCGGGGTCGGCCGCCAGCTGGCCGTCGAGGGCGGTCGCCACCGCACGCGGGGCCATCAGGGCGCCGGGCGAGGCGCCGCCCGCGTCCGGACCCGAGCCCGGCTGCGGGGCCATCTGATAGGCGCCGCCGGCCACGATCAGCATGCAGGCCGCCACGCCGGCCCAGATCATCCAGGGCGGCGCAGACTTGCGCGGCGCCTTGGCCGCCCGCTCGGCCTGGACCTTGGCGCGGGCCTGGGCCAGGTCGATCACCGGGGCTGGGCCGCGCGATCCGCCGCCTGCGGCGGTGAGCAGGCGTTCGGGCGGCGCCTCGCTGATCAGATCGCCGAAGATCGGCTCGATGCGGGCGCGCAGCCGGCGATGGGCCTGGATGCGGCGGGCCAGGGCGGCGTCGGTGCGGGCGGCCTGCTCGACCTCGGCCCGGGCGGGCTCGTCCAGCTCGTCGTCGACATAGGCGATGAGGATCTCGTCGGATATGCGCATGGCTCAGACCTCCGAACCTTCCAACTGGGCCATGAGCGCCATGCGCCCCCGCACGAGGCGGCTGGTCAGGGTGCCCATGGGGATGTCGAGCGCCTCGGCGGCCTCGCGATAGGACAATCCCTCGACCAGAACCAGGCCGACGGCCAAACGTTGCTCGTCCGGCAGGGCGAGGAAGGCGCGTTCGGCCGCGCTGGCGGCCAGGCGCGTCTCCATGGGGGCGATAGAGGGGTCGGCGACAGCCTCGAGCGCCCCGTCGTCGGCGAACAGGCGGCCGGCGCGGCCGGCATGGCGGACATGATCGATCCAGGCGTTCTTCATGATGCGGAAGATCCAGCTGTCGAGGCGCGAGCCCGGCGTCCAGCGGTCTCGGTTCTGGTAGGCGCGCTCCAGGGCGGTCTGCACAAGATCGTCGGCGTCGGCGGCCTGGCCGGCGAACATCCGCGCCATGCGGCGCAGGCGGGGGATGAGGGCGATGAGTTCATGTTCGAAGCCGTCCAAGTCCGCACCTTAGGGGTCTGCGGATGAAACGCCTCGCCCCAGGCGTTTCATCCCATTGGGGCGGCGAATTTCGCGCAGTTCGGCCGCCCTGGCCACAGGGCTGCGTCGCGTCGATACTGGCGGGGCGCGCGAGCCCCTGGCGGGAGGGGTGCGCGGACAAGGCAGGAGCGACCGCATGCGGATGATCAGGGCGATTTTGAAGGCCGGACTGGCGGTGAGCGCGCTGGCCCTGACGCCCGGCGCGCCGGCCCAGGCCCAGCGGCTGCTGGGCGGCCTGGGCGCGGACGTCAGCGCCCTGACGCGGCCGGTGGTCAATGACCTGCATGACGATGTGAGCGGCCTGCATACGGGGGTCAACGCGCTGACCGACGATCTGGGCGCCGACCTGGCGGGCGCGCGCCAGCTGGCCGAAGCCCAGACCCAGCGGCTGAGCGACCTGGTCCAGGCCCATCCGCAGGCCCTGGAGCTGGACCATCGCGGCGCGCCGGTGATCAAGGGCCAGGTGATCGCCATCGCCCCCACGCCCGAGGCCCTGGCCGCGGCGCAGGCGGCCGGGTTCACCCTGGGCGAGCGCGCCAGCCTGGACGGACTGGGACTGGAGGTGGTGACCCTGAACGCGCCGCCCGGCCTGACGGCGGACCGGGCCTTGAAGGCGATGCGCAAGCTGGACCCGCACGGCGCCTATGACGTGGATCCGGTCTACCTGCCCTCGGGCGAGACCGAACCGGCCGGCGGGCAAGCGACAGCTCCATCCGCGCCGGCGGCGACCGCGGCCGCGACGCGGGTGGGCCTGATCGACACCGGCGTCGCCGCCAGCCATCCGGCGATCGAGGGCCTGATCATCGACCAGCGCGGCTTCGCCCCCGGCGGCGTGCGGCCGGCGGCGCACGGCACGGCGGTGGCCTCGCTGATCGCCGGGCGCGACGGACGCTTCCAGGGCGCGGCGCCCGGGGCGAAGCTCTATGTGGCCGACGTCTATGGCCAGGGGCCGACCGGCGGCTCGGTGCTGGCCATCGTCCAGGCCCTGGCCTGGATGGGGCGTGAGCATGTGCCGGTGATCAATATGAGCCTGGTCGGACCGGACAATGCGGCCCTGGAGCAGGCGGTACGTATCCTGAGCGCACGCGGGACGCTGATCGTCGCGCCGGTGGGCAATGACGGGCCGGCCGCGCCGGCGCCCTACCCGGCGTCCTATCCGCAGGTGATCGCGGTGACCGCCGTCGACGGCCATGGGCGGCTGCTGATCGAGGATGGCCGGGCCAAGCACCTGGACTTCGCCGCGCCGGGGGCGGGACTGGTGGCCGCACAGCCGGCCGGCGGCTTTGGCCCGGTTCGCGGAACCTCCTTCGCCGCCCCGATCGTCTCTGGCGACCTGGCGCTGCGGCTGGCGCGGCAGGACCCGGCGGAAGCGCGGCGGGCGGTGGCCGAGCTGGGCCATGCGGCCGAGCGCCGGGGCGATCCGCAATTCGGCCGCGGCCTGGTGGGCGCAGGCCTGGCGCGCAGCCTGGCGGACCTGTCGCGTTGAATGCGCCGGCGATCGAAGTCGTCGGCAAATAAAAATCGGCGGTCGTGGGATGAAACCGCCCGTACGCATCGTTGGCCTGATGAGCGCGTCCTGAACGCCTCACCAAGACAGGAGAACGACGATGCGCAAATCTTCGATCATGCTGGCCGCCGCCCTGGCGGCCTTGATGGGCGCCGGCGCGGCCGACGCCGGTATTCTCGGCGGGCTGGGCGGAAGCCTGACCGGTTCGGCCAACGGCGCCCTGGGCGGCGGCGGCCTGAGCGGCGCCTTGTCCGGCGCCGGCCAGGTCGCCACGCCCAGCGCCTCGGGCCTGACCAGTTCGTTGCAGTCCACCGCCGGCGGCGCGGTGAGCGGCGTGCGTAGCGGCCTGGGCTCGGCGACTGGTTCAGCCACCAGCACCGCGTCTGGAACCCTGGGCGGGCTGAGCACCACCACGGGCGGCGCGAACGGGACCGCCAGCGCCGCGGCGGGGGGTCTCAGCGGGACCGGCCAGGCCAGCCTGTCGGCGGCCAAGGGTGCGGCCTCCGCCGCCACAGGCGCCACGGCCAGCGCCGGCTCGCACTCGGCCTCGGTGACCGCGGGCGCCAACGCCGGGTCAGGCTCAGCCTCGGTGAACCTGGGCGGCGCGCTGAATTAAGGGGGGCTGCGCCGAAATCCCGTTCGGCGGAAGAAATCCGAGCCGCGGCGCTCCAGCGCCGCGGCTCGCTCCCATCGGACGGTCGGGGGGCGTCGTCCGGGGAAGATACTCACTCAGCGACGGGCGGTCAGGGGAAACCGCCCCAGCTGTCCCTGAAGATTGAGGCGCAATCCGTTAAAGGATCGCTAAGGCGCAAGTATCGACATAGTTAAGATGCTTGCCTTGACCTCAAAAATCTCCACACTTTCCTTCAACGGAGCCTGATCAGGCGCTGTGGGCCACACAGCGGCGCAGGCGGTCCAGGCGCGATAGGATGGGCGAAAGGCGGGCTGCGTCGATCCGCCCGTCGCGCCGATGGCGGGCGATCTGGCCGCGGATGGACTGCAGGTCGAGGGCGGCGCGGCGCAGGCGCCAGGCTTGCGGCTCGGCTTCGGCGCGGATGGCCATATCGAGGGCGACGAGCACGCGGTCGATGTCCGCCTCGGTCAGATCGCCGACATAGTCGGCGTCGCCCATCCAGTCCGGTTCGCCGAAGCCGGCGGCGGGCGGCGGAACCACCGAGCTGACATAAAGATCCGATTCCAAGGTGCGCATGGCCTTCGTCCCAACTGCTCGGTCGCGCTGCTAAACGGCGACGATGGCCACAGATTGGCTGAAAAAGACTGAAAGCAGGCGGAGCGCGCCGTTCATTCTCGGTTCACCGGCGTGGCTCGCCGACGTCCCAAAGCGGCGAGACGCGGCGGGCGGGCGATGCTAAAGGCGGAGCAGCAGACTGACGGCGAGGTGATCGAACATGCGCTTGGTGATCTTTGCGGCCTTTGTCGGCGTGGCCGGCGCCCTGACCGCCTCGGCCCTGGCGGCCGGCCCGGCCGATCAGGCGGTGCAGAACCGCCAGGCGGCCCTCAAGGCGATGGGCAAGACCTTCAAGGACATCCACGGCCTGGATCCGGCCAGCCAGAGGGCGCTGCTGGTCAGCGACGCCCAGCAGCTGAAGGCCGAGGCCGACAAGCCCTGGGCCTTCTTTGGGCCGGAGACCGCTCAGGCCACCGTGAAGACCGAAGCCCTGCCGGTGATCTGGACCGACACCGCCGGCTTCCACGCCGCCCAGGCCAAGCTGATCAACGCCGTGGCCGCTCTGAACGCCGCCGCGCCGAACGCGCCGCCGGCCGAGATCGCCCAGCAGGTGGCCGACATCGGCGCGGCCTGCTCGGCCTGCCACCGGGCTTATCGGGCCAAATAGCCCCTACTCTTCCCGCTTCCAGCCGGTGATCATCGGCCCGACCAGGTTGATGCGTTTGATCACCGCATAGGCGGCGATCGCGCACAGGTGCAGCGCGACCAGGGCCAGCAGCACATCGAAGCTGAGGCGATGGATGTGGGTCAGGGTCTGAGCCATGTCGTCGCTGACGAATCCGCGCAGAGGGCCGGTCAGGGCCACCTCGTCATCGCTGAACAGGCCAGTGACGGTCTCCGTCGCCAAGGCGGCCAGCAGAGCGAGGACCGCGTAGCCGCCCAGGGGATTGTGGCCCACCGGCGCCGGCTGGGCGCGCCAGCGGCGCAGATAGGCCAGCACAGACCCAGGGCCGCGCATGAAGCCGGCGAAGCGGGCGTGCTGGGAGCCGATCACGCCCCAGACCAGGCGGACGGCCAGGGCGCCCAGCACCACATAGCCGCTGATCGCGTGCCAGCTCATCATCCCGGCCTGATAGGTCAGGTAGGCCGCCAGGCAGCCGAGGATGAAGGTGACGTGGCACAGCCGCACCACCCAGTCCCAAACGTAACGGCGCATTCGATGGCGTCCTCGCAGTCAATCCAACGCAAAATGCCGCGCGGCGACGTCGAGCGCCAGGATCAAGGCTTCGCGGTGGGCGGCCTGAGCGCCGCCGCCGGAGACGAAGTGGCTGAGGCAGCGGGCATGGCCAGCCACTTCACGCAGGGCGCGCAGGGCGCGGCCGGACGGATCGGCGACGCCGACCTTGGCCTCCAGGCGGCTGATCGCCCCGGACAGGCGCAGGCGCCGCTCGGCCCAGGTCTCCGGCGGCCCCGCAGAAGCCTTGGCCGAACCGCCGCCGAGGAAGGTGGGCGAGGCCAGCTGAGAGCGCAGGTCGCGCTCTGGATCGACCGCCTCATAGAGGTCGCGATAGAGCATGCCGGCGCGGAACTGGCGGTTGTCGATGGCGCCGCTGCGGGCCAGGGTCTCCAGGCCGTCGCGGGAGGCGATGCGGATGCGCCGCTGGCCGGCGCCGGCCAGGTCCTCGACGGTTTCGCCGCGGGCGCGCGCCAAGCCGAGGGTCTCGTCCAGACCGGCATGCAGCTCGGCCTGGTCCTGGCGGCGCTGCAGTTCAAGCTCCAGGGCGCGCAGACGGGCGGCGGCGCGGGCGCGCTCCATGCCTTGATCGGACTGGGCCTGGCGGTCGGCCAGGCGCAGGGCCGCCTGCTGAGCGTTAGTCAGGGCCTGATCATTGACCCGCGCAGCCCGTCGCGGGGCGGAATGAGCCGGAACGCCGCTCATCGGCGCGACCGGGCGCGGTGGGCGGGGCAATAGGATCCGGCGGCCGCCACCGGCGCGCAGCAGAACAGGGTGCGCCAGTCCCCCGGCGCCTCGGAGGGTCCAAGGGGCCAGAGGCATTGGCCGGCGTCGCGGCTGGCCAGCGGCCGAGGTTGCGCCTGGGGCGGCGGCGGATCGTCCATCGGCGGCAGCGGCTCGCAGCGGAACACCGGCTCGCGCCGCCACCGGGGCATGCGCCATTGCGGGCCCGGGCGCGCCCGGCGCGGCTCGGCCGGGATCGAGGCCACGGCGCCGGTCAGGCCCAGCCGGCGGCGCTTGGAGATGATCGCGTTGCGGCTGACCCCGCCCAACAGCAAGGCGCTTTCCTGGGCGGTCAGGCCGAGGCGATAATGATGACGCAACAGGCGCACGCGCTCTTCAGTCCAGGCCGGCGCGGCAAAGTCGTCGGGCGGCGGCGGACTTGTGGGAGGGAGCGCTGCGGCCTCGCCGCTGACGCCCCCTCCCATGTCGTCGCTGCATCCGGGGGGCAGGATTGCGACGACACGCCGATCCGTCGCGGGGTCAGGCTGAGTGGTGGGTTCAGCGCTGGCGGCCGGCCAAGGCACACTACCATCAATTTGCGGGTTGAAAACAGAAATACTCGCTTTGGTTGCGCCGCCAAAGCGCGAAGGGGCGATGACGGGGTCGGGGCGGTGTGTGTGCGGCATGCTCAAGAGGTGTCATATCGTCACCTTTTTAGCAAGAACATAACAGGAACATAGACGATAAAAATCCGTGGACGATTTTCCGGGATGTGCCAGTATGGGCGCATGGCTCAGCAGCCGCATTATATCCGCGAATGGCGCAAGCACCGGGGCCTGACCCAGGAGCAGCTGGCCGAGCGGATCGGCATCGCCCGCAGCTACCTGACCAAGATCGAACGCGGCGACCGGCGCTATGACCAGCCGTTCCTGGAGGCCGCCGCCGATGCGCTGCAGTGTCAACCCGGCGACCTGATCATGCGGGACCCTACGGATGTTGGGGGTTTGTGGTCGATCTGGGAGCAACTGCAGCCCATCGAACGAGTGCAGGCCGTAGCCGTGCTGCGCGCCCTGCACGACAGCCGCACCGGCACGGGCGGCTGAGCGCCATCCCCAATTAGAGAATCCGAACGGAACGCGCGCCGACCGCCCGCACATGTCGAGCGGTCGCGCCTGGCGTCCGATTTTGTCACATCGCTCATTTAACCTGATCGACCGAAGGCGAAAGTTATAATGTGACTATTTGGCACATATGTACAGGCGACGCGCCCAGCGAAGCCTTGCTTGCAGCGCTGCTGGATCATGATCTGGCAAGACGCGCCGAAGGCCTCGGGCAGGACGCCGGGCAGGCGATTCTAGAGGGCCTGACCTGGGCCGGGCTGGGCCTGGACCTGGGACGGCTGGCGGCCGAGATCTGTCAGACCGCAGCCCGCTCGGCCTGCGCGCCGACGCAGCCCCGCTCCAGCCTGGTGGCGCAACGGCTGGCCGAAGCCATCGACGACCAGCTGGACGCGCCCGCCTGGCGGGTGCTGGCGGCCGCGGCGCAAGGGTGACGGGCGACGCGGTTCTGCTAGGCATATGCGCTTGCGGCGGCGCCGGAGGCGAACATGCATCAATCCCAGGCCCCCTGGTGGCGGGGCGCGGTGGTCTATCAGATCTATCCGCGCAGTTTCTGCGATTCCAACGGGGATGGGATCGGCGACCTGCCGGGGATCACCGCCAGGCTGGAGCATGTGGCGCAGCTGGGTGCGGACGCCATCTGGCTGTCGCCCTTCTATCGCTCGCCGATGAAGGACTTCGGCTATGACGTCAGCGACTATTGCGATGTCGATCCGCAATTCGGAACCCTGGCCGATTTCGACGCCCTGCTGGCGCGGGCCCATGCTCTGGGCCTGAAGGTGATCATCGACCAAGTCTATTCGCACACCTCCGACCAGCACCCGTGGTTCATCGACAGCTGCGCCTCGCCAAAGGCGGACAAGGCCGACTGGTATGTGTGGGCGCCGGCCAAGGCGGACGGCTCGCCGCCCAACAACTGGCTGTCGGTGTTCGGCGGCCCCGCCTGGACCTGGAGCCCGCGGCGGCGACAGTACTATCTGCACAACTTCCTGACCGGGCAGCCGGACCTGAATTTTCACCACCCGGACGTGAGGGCGGCGATCCTGGAGGCGGCCCGCTTCTGGCTGGAGCGCGGGGTCGACGGCCTGCGCCTGGACGTGATCAACTTCGTCACCCATGACGCCGCACTGAGGGACAATCCGCCGGCCGAGCATAGGGAGACGCCGGACCAGCCCTATTTCTTCCAGCGGCACCTGCACGACATCTCCCAGCCGCAGACCCTGGCCTTCCTGACCGAGCTGAGGCGGCTGACCAACCGCTATCCCGAGCGGATGATGGTGGGCGAGATCTTCGATGACGACGCCCTGGACCGGCAGCGGCAATATACCGAGCCCGGACGGCTGCACACGGCCTACAGCTTTCACCTGCTCAGCGCCCAGGCCGGGCGCAAGGCGCTGTTCGCTGAGGCGGTCGAGGCCTGGCGGCGCGCGGAGGGTTGGCCTTCCTGGTCAATCGGCAATCACGACGTGCCGCGCTATCCGACCCGGCTGGCGGGGCCGGACGCCGGCGACGCCCAGGCCGTTGCTCTGCTGGCGGCGCTGTTCGCCCTGCGTGGGGCGGCGTTCCTCTATCAGGGCGACGAACTGGGCCTGCCCCAGGCGCAGCTGAGGTTCGAGGACCTGCAAGACCCGTTCGCCCGCGCCACCTTCACCGGCGGCGCCGGACGCGATGGCGCACGCACACCCTTCCCTTGGCGCCACGACGCCGAACTGGCCGGGTTCAGCACCGCGCCGCGAGCCTGGCTGCCGCTGGATCCCCGTCATCGCGCCCGGGCGGCGGACCTGCAGGCCGCCGATCCGGCGTCGGTGCTGGCCTGGACCCGGCGGCTGATCGCCTTGCGCAAAGAGCGCCCGGCCCTGGCGCTAGGCGAGGCGGAAGTCTTGCCGACGGCGGACGAGACCCTGGCCGTGCTGCGCGCCCAGGGCGAGGCGCGGGTGCTGTGCCTGGTCAATCTGGGCGACCAGGCCTCGATTTTCGGCCTGGAGGCCGGGACACGGCCCTCGATCGCCCTGGCCAGCGACGGCGCCGGTCTGGTTGAAGGCCAGGCGCGCCTGCCGGCTCACGGATGGGCGTTCATCGACCTGGCCGCCAGCTAGGCGCCGGACAGCAAAAGGCCCGCCCCTGGGATGAGAGGCGGGCCTGAAGGCCATGTCGGCGTCAGATGTTACTGAGCCGGCGGAGGCGGCGGCGGCGGGCCGTGCGGGCCTTGGCCGCCCCAGTGGCCGTGGCGACCGCCACCCCAGCCGCCAGGATGGCCGCCACGGTGGCCGAAGCCCACCATCGGCAGGGCGTCGAAGGCCTTCTGCTGCTCGGGGGTCAGGGCCGCATAGAAGGTCTTCACGGCCTGAATGTGGGCCTGCATGCGGCTCTGATGCTCAGCCATGCGCGCCTCCATGCGGTCCAGGCGCTCGGGCGTGGTCAGGTGAGCCATCTCGCCGGGACCGCCCGGCGGCTTGGCGCCGTCATGATCCCGGTCGTGATGCATGGAGGCGATGAAGGCCTGGAAGGCGGCTTCCTGATCGGGATGGATGTTGAGCAGGTCATGCAGCGCATGGACCTTGGCCTCGGCATGGGCGTGGACGCGCGCCTTCCAGCCCTCGGCCGAGGGCTGGCCGGACGGGGTCGACTGCGCCAGGGCCGCGGTGGCCGTGGCGGCCATGAGAGCGGCGGCAGCGACGCTGGCCATCACACGGACTGAACGGTTCATGGAGATCGGATCCTCGGGTTGAAGGTGGCGGGAACCTATCGGGCTGGCTTTGCTTTGTTATTTCATGCTTCCGGCTTGCGTGTCGTCGGCGACACGGTCGCGCCGCGGCTGGGGCGCAGCCATCTCGATCGCCTCCTGCTCGCCCCCGCCGGGCCATGACCGGGCCTCAATCACCGGTCAAGTCCGGGGCCGCCGCCCACCCGGCGCGACAATCGGCCTCGCCCTTGGAGCCGGAATATGAACCGCAGCCGAACGAACCCACCACCGCCGGTTAACAGGCCAAGCCTTAGCCTTGGATCCTAGCCCCCTCGCCTTCCTTTCTAGGATCCTGGTCATGAGCATTCCCGTCCAGTACCTGGTGGAGCACTATCCGAGCCGCGCCGAGAAGATCGCCGACGGCTGGGTGCACGGCGTGGGCCTGCTGGGCGCTACGGTTGGCGGCGCGGCCCTGATCGGCCCGTCCCTGGCCGGCCACGGCGGCGGCCTGACCCTCGCCACGGGACTCTACGCCCTGTGCCTGATCACCATGCTGGCCTGCTCGGCGGCCTATAACCTGACGCAGGTCTCTCCCGTCCGTCCCTGGCTGCACCGCCTGGACGAGGCCGGCATCTTCCTGATGATCGCCGGCTCCTATACGCCGTTCACCACCCAGAGGTTGACTGGCGGCTGGGCTGTGGGCATGACCGCCCTGGTGTGGAGCGCGGCCCTGACGGGGGTTGCGGGCAAGCTGGTCCTGCGGCGCGCGCCGGAATGGTTGTGGACCCTGGTCTATGTGGCCTTCGGCTGGATCGCGGTGATCGCCCTGGGACCGCTGGTGACCGGCGTCTCGGCCGCGGCCCTGATGCTGCTGGTGATCGGCGGCCTGATCTACACCAGCGGCGTGCTGGTGTTCCACAGCCGGGCGCCGTTCCGCCGGGCGATCTGGCACGGCTTCGTCGTCGCCGCCGCCGGCGTGCACTATGCGGCCATCTTCGTGGGCGTGGTGCTGGCGGCGAAGGGCTGACCCGGCGGACGGCGATTCGACCGATCGCCGCACCCACGGCCAAGCCGATCCCGAGCCCTATCGCGAGGCGCCACTTTTAGAATAAAGCAGAAACAGATTGGCGATCGGCAATATTGATTGAGGATAAGATCACGGTCCACCGAATCCAGGCTGGCTGATTGTCATTTTCATAAAAGTGCAACGCGACTGCATTTAAACCGTCATGCAATCCCCTTTAACGGAGGACCCAGGCCGTCGCGCCATCGCGGCGAAGCCAGGACCTGGGATCAACTGAAAGCCGCGTCCGCGCTTCAAGGCGTGTGAGCGCGAACAGGCGATCCCCAGCCGAACAAAAAGAGGGGATTATGACCAAAACCATCACCAAGGCCGCTCTGGCGGCCACCGTGTCTGCTTGGGCCATTCTGGCCGGCTCCGCCGCCCTGGCGGCCGACCCGAACACCCAGAGCGCCGGCGCCGGCGCCGAAGGCACCGACGTCAACACGATCATCGTCACCGCAGAGCGCGGCATCGGCGCCAAGACCGCGCCGGTCAAGGCTTCGCTGGACGAGACCCAGCCGGAATCGATCATCAGCCACAACTTCATCGAGCAGATCACGCCTGAGACCGGCAACATCAGCACGGTGATCTTCATCGCGCCCAGCATCTCGGGCATCAGCGGCAACGCCGGCGGCATCGGCAACTACTTCTCGACCACGATGCGCGGCTTCCCGGACGGCGAATACAACGTCACCTATGACGGCATCGCGTTCGGCGACACCAACAACCCGACGCACCACCCGAACGACTATTTCCCGACCTCGACCATCGGCGCGGCGGTCGTGGACCGCGGTCCCGGCGCGGCCGGCGACCTGGGCCAGGCCAACTACGGCGGCGCCATCCACTACTTCTCGCCGGACGTCAGCGACCACTTCGGCATCGTGCAGAAGCTGACCTATGGCAGCTTCGACACCATCGGCTCGACCACCACCCTGAACACCGGCGACACCGCCGGCGGCAAGCTGCTGCTGAACTTCGACGAGCGTCACTCCAACACCGAGCTGACGGATTCCGGCGGCAACGCCTACAATCAGATGGCCAAGTACGTCCTGCCGATCAACAGCCAGCTGACCTTCACCGCCCTGCTCTCGCACGCCTGGAGCCGCTACAACTTCCCCGACGGCGACGGCCCCGGCGAAACGCTGCAGCAGCTGGAAGCCTATGGCAAAAACTATCAGCTGAACAACAACCCGACCAACGCCGATTACGTCGGCTACAACTATGAGCGCAAGCAGACGCTGTTCAACTATGTCGACCTGAAGTATCAGGCGAATGAGAAGCTCAGCGTTGAAGACGAGCTTTATCACTACTTCTATTCCAACAAGACCGACTCGGCGACCAACACCGACGGCCTGCTCACCGGTCCGAACGTGTCGCCGACCAAGCCGGCCGCCGGCAACGACATCGGCGGCTACTACAAGCGCAACGACTACACCGTGATCGGGGATATCGTCCGCGCCAATTACGAGACGCCCTGGGGCGTGCTGAAGGTCGGCGGCCTGGTCGAAGGCTCCGACACCTATCGCCAGAAGGCCTATTACGACTTCACCACCGGCGCGCCGGATATCGAATTCACCCCGGCCAAGGATCCGGGCCTGCCCGCTCCGTCCAACTGCAAGACCTGCGAGCATTCGAACTGGCTGCAGGAGCAGGTGTTCGTCGACTACTACTGGAAGCCGATCGACGGCCTGACCATCACCCCCGGGTTCAAGTTCGTGAACTTCCGCCGCGAGATCGACGCGGCCGAGGACACCCTGAGCCTCGATTCGGTGTCCAAGTCCGGAACGATCACCTCGGCCAACACCGTCGCCCCGATCAAGGGCGAGAACACCTACAGCAGCCCGCTGTATTTCCTGACCGCCAACTACAAGATCCTGCCGGAATGGGCGGTCTACGCCCAGTTCGCGACCAGCTTCCTGATCCCGCAGCTGTCTGAGCTGCAGGTTCCGGGGGTCAGCCTGCAGAACCTGAAGCCGGAAACCACCACCAACTACCAGTTGGGCACCGTCTATACCAAGGGCGCCCTGACGGCTGACGCCGACCTCTATCTGATCGACGCCGCCAACACCAACGTGGCCTGCAACATCGTCGACCCCCAGGGCGGCTATGACGCGGCCAGCTGCAACGCCGGCAAGGTCACCTATAGCGGCTTTGAAGGTGAAGCGGCCTATGCGCTGCCGTTCGGCCTGACCGCCTTCGTCAACGGCTCGATCAACGACGCCCGTCAGGCGGCTCAAGGGGTCACGGCTACGGACGGCCTCACCCCGAACCCCGCGCAGGAGCTGGCCAATGTGCCCAACTCCACCGCCGCGTTCGGTGGCATCTATCACCGCGGCCCCTGGCAGCTGTCGCTGACCTATAAGATGGTCGGCTCGCAAGTCACCTATGGCGCCGCCCCTCCTGGCGGGTTCCCGGTGCAGATCAAGCTGCCCAGCTATGACACCTGGAACGCGTCGATCGACTACGCCGTCAGCAGCAATTACGAGATCAAGCTGCAGGGCTTCAACCTGGCCGACAAGCGCACGCTGATCGGCTACACCCCGTCGGGCAGTGAGACCGGGCTCTATCAGACCAATGGCGGTGAGTATGAGTTCCAATCGGGCCGCGAAATCGACGTGACCCTGGTCGGCAAGTTCTAAGTCTCAGACCTGGCTCGGCGCTCCGCCCATGGCGGGGCGCCGCAGACGCTTAGCGGGCGGAGACGGCCAAATCGGCCTTCTCCGCCCGTTTCCACGATGGGCCGCAGCGATCTGAAGACAGCGCCTGGCCTGAAGGATCAGGCCTTGGCCCCATAGGCGGCCATGAACACCCGCACCGTTTCGGCGATCTCGACCTTGATCAGCTCGGCCGAAGGCGGCTCGACCAGATTGAGCACCGCCGGCAGATGCCGCTCGTTGCGGCACAGGCAGATGAAGTGGCCGGCGGCCCGGCGGCAATCGTCGGCGACGATGGCGCCGCGCGCCTTGGCCCGCTCCAGATAGGCGGTCAGGCGCTCGATCCCCACGGCCGGACCGATCTGATAGAAGATCCGGGCCAGCTCCGGCGTGCGCTTGGCCTCTGTGACCAGCAGGCGGAAGTTGTTGAGGTTCCAGGCGGAGAAGATGTGCGCCATCAGCCGCTCGCCCAGCTGGGTCAGCACCTCGGCGACCGGCAGGTCGTCGACCAGCGTAGGATCGATTTCATCGCCGATGAACAGCAGGCCGCACTGGCTCTCGATATGGGCGTTGAACAGCTCTTCCTTGCTCTTGAAGTAGTTATAGAGCGTGCCCTTGGACCCGCCCACGCGGGCGGCGATGGTGGACATGAACGCGGCCGCGTAGCCCTCTTCGAAGAAGACTTCGCTCGCCACCTTCAAAATCGCTTCGCGGCGCTGGTCGCGCCGGTTGACAGCTTGGCTTTCGATCATACCTGACCATACCGTACGGTTTGTGCTCGACAGAGCGACATCGACGATCTATATGACATGACCGTACGGTACGGTCAAATTAGGTTTGGGGCTGATGACAAATTCAATGACGCTTCGCGCCCTGGCCATCGGAGCCAGCGCAGCGGCCCTGGCCGCCTGCGCCAGCCTGCCCGGCGGCCCGGAGCCGACCGGCCCCAAGCCGGCCGATCACTACGCCGCCGATCAGAGCTTCACCGCCCCGGCCGCCGACTGGCCGGCCGAGGACTGGTGGACGGCCTATGGCGACCCGCAGCTGGGCCAGCTGATCCAGGAGGCCCTGGCCGGCTCGCCCGACATGGCCGCGGCCCAGGCCCGGGTTTCCAGCGCCCGCGCCGCCCTGGGCGATGCGCGCTCGGCCCTGTTCCCCACCCTGGCCGGCCAGGCTTCGGTGGCTGAGACCAAGGAAAGCTACAACGCCGGCATCCCGCCGGCCTTCGTGCCGCACGGCTATAACGACTTCGGCGACCTGCAGCTGAACCTCAGCTACGACTTCGACCTGTGGGGCAAGACCCGCTCGGCGGTGGCGGCGGCGACCTCGGACGCCAAGGCCAGCCAGGCCGACCTGGCCCAGGCGCGGCTGATCCTGTCGACCGCGGTGGCGGCCGACTATGCCGACCTCAGCCGGCTCTATGCCGAACGCGAGGTGGCGGTGCGCGCCCTGGAGACCCGCCGCCAGACCCTGGACCTGGTCAGCCAGCGGGTGACCAACGGCCTGGACACCCGGGCCGAGCTGAAACAGGCCGAGGCCAACGTGCCGGCCGCCCAAGGCGACATCGAGCAGCTGGACGAACAGATCGCCCAGACCCGCGACGCCCTGGCCGCCCTGCTGGGCGCGGGCCCGGACCGGGGCTTGGCCATCCAGCCGCCGGCCGCCGCCAGCCTCAAGCCCTTCGGCCTGCCGCCTCGCCTGGGCGCCGACCTGGTGGGCCGCCGGCCAGACGTGGTCGCCGCCCGCTGGCGCGCCGAGGCCGCGGCCAAGCGCATCGGCGTGGCCAAGGCCCAGTTCTATCCGGACATCAACCTGTCGGCCTATGTGGGCCAGCAGTCGCTGTTCGTGCGCGACCTGTTCGCCCCCGGCTCCGACATCGGCCAGTTCGGCCCTGCCCTCACGCTGCCGATCTTCGAAGGCGGCCGGCTGCGCGCTGGCCTGAAGGGCGCCGAGGCCGACTACGCCAGCGCCGTCGCCACCTATGACGGCGCGGTGGTCGAGGCGCTGCGCCAGGTGGCCGACACCGCCGCCAGCGAGCGGTCGCTGGCCCAGCGCCTGACCGACGCCCAGGACGCCCTGACCGCCCAGGAGGAGGCCTACAAGGTCGCCCGCCTGCGCTACGAGGGCGGCCTGGCCAACTACCAGACCGTGCTGCTGGCCGAAGACGACCTGCTGCAGCGCCGCCGGGCTCTGGTGGACCTGCAGGCGCGCGCCTTCACCCTCGACATCCAACTCGTCAAAGCCCTCGGGGGCGGTTTCCGCCAAGCCTGACCCCAGACCTCGCACCGACCCCGATCCAAGGACAACATCCCATGGCCGACACCGCCGCCGCCCGCTCGACGCTGGCGCCCCCGAACGCCGATACGAACCCCGCCGCCAAGTCGGCGAACACCCGCCGCCGCCTGTTCACCATCCTGGGCGCCGTGCTGGTGGTCGGGGCGGTCCTGGCCTTCCTCTATTGGGCGCTGATCGCCCGCAACCACGTCAGCACCGACGACGCCTATGTGGGCGCCGACTCGGCCGATGTGACGCCGCTGGTCTCCGAGCCGGTCACAGTGGTGAACGTGGTCGACACCCAGCCGGTGAAGCAGGGCCAGATCCTGGTGCAGCTGGACGACACCGACGCCAAGATCGAGGTGGCCCAGGCCCAGGCCCAGCTGGGCCAGGCCATGCGCAAGGTGCAGGGCTATTTCGCCAATGAGAACGCCCTGCAGGGCCAGATCAGCGCCCGCCAGGCAGACATCCAGCGCGCCGACGCCCAGATCGCCTCGGCCCAGTCCGATCTCGACCGGGCCCGCACCGAACTGCAACGGCGCGAGAAGCTGGCTTCGTCCGGCGCGGTGTCTGGCGACGAGCTGACCCAGGCGCAGAACGCCTTCCACACCGCTGAGGCCGCCCTGTCCGAGGCCAAGGCCTCGCGCACCCAAGCCGAAGCAAACCTGACCGCCGCCGGCGGTAATCGGGCTGTCAATACCGCCCTGATCCAAGGCGTGGACGTGGGCCACAATCCGGAAGTGGCCGCCGCCCAGGCCAAGCTGGACCAGGCCCAGCTGGACCTGGACCGCACCGTGCTGCGCGCGCCGCTGGACGGCGTTGTGGCCAAGAAGAACGTCTCGGTCGGCCAGCGCGTGCAGATCGGCTCGACCCTGATGACCATCGTGCCGATCACCCAGTCCTATGTGGACGCCAACTTCAAGGAAGTGCAGCTGCGCAAGGTGCGCATCGGCCAGCCGGTGACCCTGACTTCGGACTTCTACGGCTCGGGCGTGAAGTTCCACGGCACGGTGATCGGCATGGGCGGCGGCACGGGCTCGGCCTTCGCCCTGATCCCGGCCCAGAACGCCACGGGGAACTGGATCAAGATCGTGCAGCGCCTGCCGGTGCGCGTGGCCGTCAACCCGGACGACATGAAGGCGCACCCGCTGCGCGTGGGTCTGTCGATGTCGGTCGACATCGACATCGCCCAGCACTGAGCCCGTCGCAGCACGCCTGAAGGAGGCCGGTGATGGCCAAGGACACCCCCGCTGCGGCCCCGCAGCCCGCCTTTACCCCGATGACCGGGGCGGCGCTGTGGATCAGCGGCGGCTTGATGGCCCTGGCCAACTTCATGGCCGTGCTGGACACCACCATCGCCAACGTCTCGGTGCCCAACATCGCCGGCGGCCTGGCGGTTTCGCCCGACCAGGGCACTTGGGTGATCACCTCCTATGCGGTGGCCGAGGCGATCTCGGTGCCGCTGACCGGGTGGCTGGCCCAGCGGTTCGGGGCGGTGCGGGTGTTCGTCACCGCCATGATCGGGTTCGGGATCTTCTCGGCCCTGTGCGGCCTGGCGCCCTCGCTGAGCGCCCTGGTGGTGTTCCGCGTCTTCCAGGGCCTGGCGGGGGGACCGATGATCCCGCTGTCGCAGACCCTGATGCGGCGGGTGTTCCCTGAGAAGCTGCAGCCGGCGGCGCTGGGCCTGTGGGGCATGACCACGGTGGTGGGCCCGATCGCCGGGCCGCTGCTGGGCGGCTATCTGTGCGACGCGGCCGGCTGGCCGTGGGTGTTCTACATCAATGTGCCGATCGCCGCCGTGGCCGGCTTCTTCGCCTGGCGGATGCTGAACAAGGCCGAGACGCCGACCCGCAAGGCGCCGATCGACTTCGTCGGCCTGGCCCTGCTGGTGACCTGGATCAGCGCCATGCAGTACATGCTCGACCGCGGCAAGGACCTGGACTGGTTCAACTCGCCGCTGATCGTCGTCCTGGCCCTGGTCGCCCTGATCGGCTTCATCGCCTTCGTCATCTGGGAGCTGACCGAAGAGCATCCGGTGGTGGACCTGAAGGTGTTCCGCCATGTGGGCTTCGCCACCAGCACCCTGATCATGTGCCTGACCTTCGGCTGCTTCTTCTCCTCGGTGGTGCTGATCCCGCTGTGGCTGCAGACCAGCCTGAACTACACCGCCGAATGGGCCGGGCGCGTCACCGCCTTCCAGGGCGTGCTGGCGGTGATCCTGTCGCCGATCGTGGCCCGGCTGATCACCAAGTTCGACCCGCGCCTGCTGGTGACGGTGGGCGTGCTGAGCCTGGGGGTGGTGGCCTTCTGGCGCGCCTTCTTCGTCTCCGACATCAACTTCTGGGGCCTGGCCATGCCGCAGATCGCCCAGGGCTTCGCCGTGCCCTTCTTCTTCCTGCCGCTGAACGTGCTTGCCATGGGCGCCGTCAGGCCGGAGGAGACCGCCTCGGCGGCGGGCCTCTTGAACTTCACCCGCACCACGGCCGGCGCCTTCGCCACCTCGCTGACCACCACCGCCTGGGAGAATGCGGCCAACGGACGCCATTCCGACCTGGCCGGCGTGCTGCACGGGTCCAAGGGCTTCCTGGACCAGCTGCAAGGCCTGGGCTTCAGCGCCGGCCAGGCGGTGAGCCAGTTGGACGGACTGGTGCAGGGCCAGTCGGTGATGCTGGCCACGGACCGGGTGTTCATGGTGCTGTCGGCCGTGTTCGTGCTGTCGGCGGCCTGCGTGTGGATCGCGCCGAAGCCGAAGCGCCGCATGGGCGCCGGGGCGGGCGGGCATTAGCTCCCTCTCCGCTCATCCCGGCCTGCGCCGGGATGAGCGGAAGAAGATCACCCGCCGTTGAACGCCCCTGAGACGCCGGCATAGAAGCCGAAAGCCGCGGTGACGAACACGATCACGCCGACGATCCAGGCATAGGCGCCCTTGAGCCGGTAGGCGTCCGGCAGGGCCTTGAGGCCGAGCATGAACAGGAAGCCGAGCACGATCGGCAGCAGCAGGGCGTTCATCACCTCGACCCCGACGGCCAGGGCCACCAGATTGACCGTGCCCGAGGCCACCAGCACGCCACCGCCCACCAGGCAGACGCTGAACACCCCGTAGAACCAGGGCGCCTCCAGCGGATGGTCCTCCAGCGAGCGCTTGTAGCCGGCCACCTCGCCCATGCCCCAGGCGGCGGTGAGGCAGACCACCACCGTGGCCACCAGGGCCGCGCCGGTCATGCCGGCGGCGAACACCACCCGGCCCACCGTGTCGCCCAGATAGGGGACGATGGCGTGGGCGATGTCCTGCACCGTGTCCAGCGAAGGCGCACCGCTCTTGAAGATGGTGGCGCCGGTGGCCACCAGCACGGCGGCCATCACGCATTGGGTCACCACCGCGCCGATGGCGGTGTCGGCCCGCGCCACCTTCAGGTCCGAGGCGTCGAGGCCCTTATCCAGCACAGCCGACTGTTGGTAGAAAATCATCCACGGCATGATCACCGCGCCCAGGTTGGCCGCCACCAGATAGAGGTATCTGGGGTTGCCCAGCGGCGCCTGGGCCATCTGCGCCGCCACCTCGTGGCCATTGGGATGGGCGCACAGGGCCACCACCACGAAGGCCAGTTCGAACAGGCCGAAGACAATGGCGATGCGCTCGATGGAGCGGTAGGAGCCGGTCCAGACCATGGCCAGGATCAGGATCACCACTGCTCCCACAGCCACGGGCGACGGGATGCCGAACAGGGCCGCCACCCCGGCTATGCCGGTCATCTGGGTGACGATGGCCCCGATGCAGGCCAACATCAGGGTCGAGACCGACAGCCAGGCCCAGCCGCGGCCGAAGCGCTCGCGGATCAGCTCGCCATGGCCGCGCCCGGTGACCAGGCCAAGGCGCAGGGTCAGCTCCTGCACCACGAACAGGATCGGGATCAGGATCAGCTGCAGGGCCAGCAGCTTGTAGCCCCATTGGGCGCCGCTCTGGGCCGCGGTGATGATGCTGCCCGCGTCGGTGTCGGCCAGCATGACCAGCAGACCAGGGCCGACGACGGCCAGCCAATGACGGGTGCGGGCCGAAGGACGGGACAAGGTCTGGGTGGACAAGGGCGCGAACTTTCTTACGGAACGTTTGTGATAATCATTCTCAACAAATCAAACAAGCACTGAGACGCAGCTATCTTTCGCCTGGGCGGGCCTTTCGCGGCGTGCTTTTGATCCAAACCCAGATTGCGACAGCCCCGCGCACCGGTTGAATTCAGCGCGGACGCGGGCGCGTTCAATCATCATGGGTTCGCCACGCGCGCCTGCCCATCGCCCCGGGGACGGCAGGTCAAAAACTCGCCGCGCTTGTGGGCCTTGTTGTGGCGAGAGATCAGGCCGTGGGGCCAGGTGACGAAGGGAGCCGCGCGTGATCCGCAAGCTGGGCCTGCTGTCGGGACTATTGGCCGTCTTGGGCGTCGTCCTCGCCCCCGGCGACGCATGCCTGGCCGACGACGCCGACCAGGTCGCCGTCTATTCGCCGATCCGCCCGGTGACCGACGTCTATCACGGCGTGGCGGTCACCGATCCCTATCGCTGGGAGGAGAACGCCGACGATCCGCTGACGCAGAACTGGACCGAGGCGCAGAACGACCGCACCCGCGTCCAACTGGACGGCTTTGCAGGGCGCGCGGCGCTCAAGCGCGACCTGACCACGCTGATGAGCGATCGGCCGGCCGCCTATTCCAATCTCAAGCCGGCGGGCCTGCGGGTGTTCGCCCTCTATACCGACCCCAAGCTGCAGCAGCCGCAGCTGATCAGCCTGGACGCCGCCGCCGACCCGGCCAGCCGCCAGGTGGTGCTGGACCCCAATGCCTTAGACGCCAAGGGCGCGGTGGCCATCGACTGGTTCGTCCCCTCCCCCGACGGCAAGCGGGTGGCGGTGTCGCTGTCGCGGGACGGCAGCGAGGACGGCACGCTGCACGTCTATGACACCGCCAGCGGGCGCGAGGTGGAGACGCCGATCCCGCAGGTGCAATACCCCACGGCGGGCGGTAGCCTGGCTTGGACGCCGGATGGGCGCGGGTTCTGGTACACGCGCTATCCCGGCCAGGACGCCCCCGCGGCGGACCGGCATTTCAACCTGCAGGTCTATTTCCACGCCCTGGGCGGCGACTGGCGCAGCGACCCGCTCGCGCTGGGCAAGGCTGATGGGCTGGAGCGGATCTCGGAGATCTATCTGGATGCGGCGCCCGGCCAGGCCCAGGCCCTGGCCTCGGTGCAGCGGGGCGACGGGACCGATTGGGCCTTCTATGTGCTGGCGCCCGGCAAGCCGGCGATCCAGGTGGCCGGTTATCAGGATCAGATCGCCTCGGCCGCCTTCGCGCCCAATGGCTGCCTCTACGCCATCTCCCTGGCCGGGGCGCCCAATGGCCAGGTGGTGCGGCTGGACAAGATCGTCCCCGGCGCGCGCCTGGCCGCCGCGCCGGTGATCGTGCCGGAAACCGACACCTCCCTGGTCACCGGCGGCCTGCCGGACGGCCAGCACGACCTGGTGCTGGACGCCCATCACCTCTATGTGCGCGACACCCTGGGCGGGCCGCAGGACGTGCGGGTGTTCGACCTGGGCGGGCGGCCGATGTTCAAGCTGCCCCTGCCCGAGGTGGCGGCGAACGACGAGATCACGCCCCTGGCCAATGGCGATGTGCTGTATGACGTCTCCACCTATCTGCGGCCCACCTACTGGCTGGACTGGACCCCGGCCAGCGGCGAGACGCGCGAGGTGAAGCTGAACAGCTGGGGCAAGGTCAGCTTCACCGACATGGAGGCGGTGCGGGCCTTCGCCGTCTCACGCGACGGGACCAAGATCCCCTATACGGTGATCCGCCGGCGCGGGACGCCGCTGAACGGGCGCACGCCCACCCTGCTCTATGGCTATGGCGGCTTCGGCATCAGCCAGACGCCGTATGTGCTGGGCGCGCGCCAGCGGCTGTGGTTCAACATCGGCGGGGTCTACGCCATCGCCAATATCCGCGGCGGCGGCGAATATGGGCCGCGATGGCATCAGTTGGGCGCCCTGGCCTACAAGCAGAACGGCTTCGACGACTTCGCCGCCGTGGCCCAGGCCCTGATCAGCGCCGGCTATACCGACCACGCCCACCTGGCCCTGATGGGCGGCTCCAACGGCGGCCTGCTGATGGGGGCGATGATCACCCAGCACCCCAGCCTGGCGCGGGCGGTGGTCTCGTCGGTCGGCATCTACGACATGCTGCGGCTGGAGCGCGATCCCAACGGCGCCTTCAACACCGCCGAATATGGCAGCGTGGCCGACGAGGCCCAGTTCAAGACCCTCTATTCCTATTCGCCCTACCAGCACATCCGGCCGGGGCCGTTCCCCGCCGTGCTGCTGCTGACCGGGGCGCATGACGGGCGGGTCAATCCCATGCAGTCGCGCAAATTCGCCGTCGCCCTGCAGGCGGCCACCACCTCGGACCTGCCAGTGCTGCTGCGCACCGACCCGGACACCGGCCACGGCATCGGCAGCCCGGTTTCGGCCCGGGTCGATGAATATGCCGACGAACTGAGTTTTCTGTTCCTGGAGTTGGGGGTGCGCTATCCGCCCGGCGGTCGAGATTGAGCGACCTAGTCTATGGAGATTTTTCGCCTCTAAGCTGGAGCCGGGCCGCTCCGGCGGCTGCTTAGGCCAAACGGAATTCTGCTTGTGCCTGGCGCCTAAATATCGGAGGTTGATCGGATCAAAACGGGAACACCCATGATCCGCCCGATCCTGATCCTGGCCGTCGTCGCCATGCTGGCGCCGCAGATGGCTCAAGCCGGCGGATGGCGGACGATCGAAACCACCGAGGTCACGACAAAGGCGGGTGCGTTCCGTTTCTTGACCGAACAGAACGTTCAAAAAGACGCCAGCCCGCGGATGGAGATCGTCGAACCGGGCGGCCGGCGGCGGTGGATCACGGCGGCGATCGGCATAGCCACGCTAAAGACGGCGTTGAACATCGGCTTGGCCGGAACCAACAGCGTCCGGTCGAACTACGTGTTCATGCCGCCCACCTTGCGCGATCAGGCAGGCGGTCCCTTGGTCGCTCTGTTTGGATGGTTGGGCGAACCGAACCCGTACAGCTTGATCCTGCTGCGCCTGACTCCAGCCGGCCATGCGGAGGTCATTTTCCGCCCCGTCGCACTGGGTCTGTCGGAATTTCTGCCTGCGACCAAGGATCACGGCTTGATGGTGGCGGGCCATCCGGCCGCGTCCGAGACAGATGATCAGTGCCATTTCACTTATGACCCAAGCGAGGTCTACACCTTAAGCCCAACCAATGGGCGCTTTCACTATTCTCTCAAGGCCTCCAAAATCTACAATCGACGGAACTACATTTGGCTTGGCCGCAAGCCGATCAGCGATTTCGTGGTAAATATGTGCAAAAAGCCGCCAATCTATGAACCATCAAGTGGCGCGCCCTCGCTAGACCCTCATTGAAGAACTATAACTAGAGCGATCATTCAATAACTATTTTGGCGTGTAGTATCTGACATCCAATCCCGCGCGGAACGCCATGCTCTGATGCATGACAACATTGCTTAGGCCAACATTGCTAAGCAAAGGCCCGTGAGCGCCGGTCGGCTTGTCCCCTGGCACATTACTCGGCCGGACCGTCGCCACATGCCCATGAGGGCCGGAAGGGTTGACCCAGGCGACGATCACCAACTGACCATGATCGGCGAGCGCCTGAGCCTGATCAGGGTTGACAGATCTGTAGTTCGGAGACCGCGCAAGGTTGGCGGCCATCGTATTGGCATCAACGGGCTTACCATTCGGTTGAGTCAGAGGAGCCATGGGCGCGCCAAGAGCTTTAGCGATGTCGAACAAGGCGTAGTTGCAGAAAGTGGCCCCAGGACGCGGCCGATAAGCGGGCTTCTTCCTGGCCGCGTCCTGCGCGGCGATCAGAGCCGCCCGATCCTGACGAGGCTCAACAGGAGTCGGAGACGCCCCACCGCCGCCATCATCGTCCGACGACGCAAATTCACCCCCGCCGGGCCCCGCAGGCCGGTGGTTGGCGTTGAACTTCAAGAGGGCGTCAGCCTTGCGCAGGCGATCCAGGCCCGCCGCGGTAAGGGGCGGAAGGGTCAATTGCAGGATATTGATCTGAGCCAGGCCCAACTGGCCCGCGCCCATCAATTCAGCGGCTTGCGCCAGGCGCTTGCAAGCCCGATCGAGGTCGAGATCAGAACCATAGGCGGCGGCCAGCAGACCTTCCAGCTCCGGCCGGCCGCGGGCGCGATAGACCCGACTCAATGGCTCCGGCGCGATCAGCAGGCAATCCGCTCCCAAGCGAACGCCGTCCGCATCGCAAGTCAGGTCGCCTTGCGCCTTGGTCTCCAGTTTGAACATCGCGATCGCCTCGTCAGCCGCCAAAAAGGGACGACGACTAATCAGGGAGTCGCGACACACTCAAGAACAAACAAAGAACGGCACAGCCCGAGCCACGCAGCCCAGGCCGGGGCGCGTCACCGCGGCAGGCTGGTCTCGCCCATCAGGAAGGCGTCCACGGAGCGGGCGCACTGGCGGCCTTCGCGGATGGCCCAGACCACCAGGGACTGGCCGCGCCGCATGTCGCCGCAAGAGAAGATCTTGGGGACCGAGGTGCGGTCGCCGATGCAATCGGAGCCAGTGTCGCCACCGCCCTGCAGGCGGCCACCACCTTGGGCCTGCCAGCGCTGCTGCGCACAGACCCGGACACCGGCCACGGCATCGGCAGCCCGGTGTCGGCCGGGGTCGAAGCCTATGCCGACGAGCTGAGCTTCCTGTTCCAGGCGCTGGGGTGCGGTATCCGCCAGGCGGCCGCTGAAGCTGGGATAAATGGGCGCACCCCTCCGGGGCCTGGAAAATTCCCCGTAGCGGTGGGGTTGGCAATGGAAGCTAGCGGGCAACACCCCAAAACCCACTAACTCTAATAAATAAATAATAAAATAAACTCCAAAGCTCAATTAAAACTATAACAATCAAAGAAATTGAACCAATCAGAGCCTGCCACTCCGGTATAAAAATTCTATCCACTTGAATCGAATAACCACCAGGAATGATGTGCTGAATTTCCCACGGATATAATCTATATAAATACAATGGTATTGTATATATAATTGTAGAAATTGTAAATGGCAACGCCAAGGCAGGCGGTAAACTTATCCTTGAAAGGATAAAAACCGTCACTCCATAAAAATATAAATCCAATATCCTCTTTGTAAGAGTTCCACCACCCCAATCTTCGACGTAAAGACCAGAGTATGACCACGATACGAGCATAAAAAGTAATGTGCACCACGATCGAACGCTTATAGCCCTTATCCTATCGGGTATTTTCATAGATCACGGCCCAATCCATCGCCTATATATAATCGGATGATCAGGAATAACCCTGATAGCCGGCCCTAGATTGGTCGGTTTAGGGATTTGCTCAATCGTTCCCGGAGGCCCATTTGCGTGGTTTCCAGTTCCAATAAAGGTTCCATTTAGACCCACGATCATGACGTGACCCGTCGCATCCGTATAGCCAAGCTGCTGAGCCGCGACATCCCCAGCCTGAGGGGTTTCATTGGCGCCAAGGAACCGCCAGCCAGGCCAAGGCTGGCTGGTGTCGGCCCAATCGCTGGCGCTGGGCGGAACCCATTCCAGGCGCGTGCCGCTGAGATGCATCGGCACGAAGGCGCCGGCCTTGGCGACGACGCTCGCCACAAACAGGAAACATTTGTTGGTGCCTGGTCCAAACGGGCCGAGGGCTGCGGCATCCGACCACTTGGTGGAATTTACATAGGTTCTGGCGATGAAAGCGATGCTTTGACGAACGGCCGGCGCCGTTGCTTGACGTCGAGCCGCTCTTAGATTTGAGGCGCCGGCGTCGGCCGGATGGATCTGGCCGCCGCGGCCGTCATAGGTCAGATCCCTGTCCAGAAGATCGCCAAGGGCTTGGCCAGGCGGCTGAGATGAGCCGCCTGTAGCGCCACCGCCGCCTTCATCCGACGAGGCGAACTGGCCGCCGCCAGGCCCGGGGGGTCGGTGATAGGGATTGAACTTCAGCAGCGCGTCAGCCTTGCGCAGCCGCTCCAGACCCACCTTGGACAATCGTGGCAAACCCAGCTGCAGGGCGCAGATCTGGGCCAAGGGCAGACGGCCCTCCCCCAGCAGTTCAGCGATATGGACGAGGCGTTTGTGCAGGCGATCCGCGTCCAAGCCGGGGCCATAGGCTGCGCCGAGCAAGCGCTCGAAATCCTGCCGGCTGCGCGATTGATAGGGCTGGAGCGCAGTGTCGGTTGGCCGGACCAAAAGACAGTCCGCCCCAAGGCGGACGCCATCCGGATCGCAGGTCAGCCCGCATCCGACGTCGAAGTCGAGCTTGAACATGGCCGGTCACCTCAGTCAGAGAGACCAAAGTCAACCAGCGATTCAAGCGACAATCAAGAACAATATGAGAACATTCCGGCCCAAGCCACAGAGCTCGGGCCGGAGCGCGTCACCGCGGCAGGCTGGTCTCGCCCATCAGGAAGGCGTCCACCGAGCGGGCGCATTGACGGCCCTCGCGGATGGCCCAGACCACCAGGGACTGGCCGCGCCGCATGTCGCCGCAAGAGAAGATCTTGGGGACCGAGGTGCGGTAGTCGTCGGTATTGGCGCGCACATTGCCGCGCGGGTCGAGGTCGACGCCCGACTGGCTGAGCAGGGGCTCGGGGCGCGGGCCCAGGAAGCCCATGGCCAGCAGGACCAGATCGGCCTTGAGCACGAACTCGCTGCCGGCGACCTCCTGCATCTTCATGCGGCCGCCAGCATCCTTGACCCACTCGACGCGCACACATTCCAGCGCGCCGATACGCCCGTCGGCGCCGAGGGCCCGCTTGGTCAGCACGGCGAAGTCGCGCTCGCAGCCCTCTTCCTGCGAAGAGGATGTGCGCATCTTCAGCGGCCAGTTGGGCCAGGTCAGGGCCTTGTTCTCCTTGGCCGGAGGCTGGGGCATGATCTCCAGCTGGGTCACCGACAGGGCGCCCTGGCGCAGCGAGGTGCCGATGCAGTCGGAGCCGGTGTCGCCGCCGCCGATCACCACCACGTGCTTGTCCTTGGCCGAGATGGCGCCGGTGGGCGCCGCGCGCCATTCGTCGTCGCCGGCCACCCGCTTGTTCTGCTGGGTGAGGAAATCCATGGCGAAGTGGATGCCAGACAGCTCATGCGGCGGCAGGTCGAGGTCACGCGGCAGCTCGGCGCCGCCCGACAGGACCACCGCGTCGAACTCGGCCATCAGGTCCGCAACGGTGACGGTGACGCCCACTTCGACCCCGTTGCGGAAGGTTACGCCCTCGGCGCCCATCTGCGCCACGCGGCGGTCGATGTGGTGCTTCTCCATCTTGAAATCGGGGATGCCGTAGCGCAGCAGGCCGCCGATGCGGTCGGCCTTCTCGAACAGGGTCACGGCGTGGCCGGCGCGGGCCAGCTGCTGGGCGGCGGCCATGCCGGCGGGGCCGGAGCCGACCACGGCCACAGACTTGCCGGTCTGGGCGGCGGGGACCTGGGGCGCGATCCAGCCCTCGCGCCAGCCGCGGTCGACGATCTCGCACTCGATCGACTTGATGGTCACCGGGGTGTCGATGATGTTCAGGGTGCAGGAGGCCTCGCAGGGCGCGGGGCAGATGCGGCCGGTGAACTCGGGGAAGTTGTTGGTGGAGTGCAGGTTCTCCAGCGCCACCTGCCACTGGTCGCGATAGACCAGGTTGTTCCAGTCGGGGATCTGGTTGTTGACCGGACAGCCCTGGTGGCAGAACGGGATGCCGCAATCCATGCAGCGGGCGGCCTGCTGGCTGACCTGCGGGGCGTCCAGCGGCTGGACGAACTCGCCATAGGTCTTGATGCGCTCGGCCGGCTTCTCATAGCCGCGGTCGTGGCGCTCGATCTCGAGAAAGCCGGTGGGCTTGCCCATGGTTCAACTCCGAAACGATCGTATCGGCCCCGCGCCTGCCGATGCGGACCGGCGGGCGCGGGACGGTTGCAGACGGCGGCCTATTCGGCCGCGACGGTGGCGGCGGCCAGGCGCTCGGCTTCCATGTCAAGCAGGGCCCGACGGTAGTCCTTGGGCATGACCTTCACGAACTGCCCCAGGCTGGCGTCCCAGTCGTCCAGCAGCGCGCGGGCGCGGGCGCTGGCGGTGTGCAGCAGGTGCCGTTCGATCAGGATGCGCAGGCGCTCGCCGTCGTGGTGCAGCATGTCGCCCATGCCGTTGTCGTGCACGCCGGCGGCGCGCTGACGCGGACGGCCGGCCTCGTCCCCGCCCAGGGTCGCTGGATTGAGACGCTCCAGCTCGACCATGGACAGGTTGCACAGGGTGCCGAAGCGGCCGTGGGGATCATAGACATAGGCCACCCCGCCGCTCATGCCCGCGGCGAAGTTGCGCCCGGTATCGCCCAGCACCACCACCACGCCGCCGGTCATGTATTCGCAGCCGTGGTCGCCCACGCCCTCGACCACCGCCACGGCGCCGGAGTTGCGCACGGCGAACCGCTCGCCCGCCACGCCGTTGAAATAGGCCTCGCCGGCGATGGCGCCGTAGAGGACGGTGTTGCCGACGATGATGTTCTGGGTCGGCTCGCGCGCCACGCCCTCGGGCGGACGCACGACCACGCGGCCGCCGGACAGGCCCTTGCCCACATAGTCGTTGCCGTCGCCGACCAGCTCCAGGGTCACGCCCTGGGCCAGGAAGGCGCCGAAGCTCTGGCCCGCGACGCCGGTCAGGCGGATGGAGATGGTCCCATCCGGCAGGCCGGCGTGGCCGTGGCGCTTGGCCACCTCGCCCGAGAGCATGGCGCCCACGGTGCGGTTGACGTTGCGCACGCCGTGCTCGATGCGCACCGCCTCGCCCTTGTCCAGAGCCGCCTGGGCGGCGTCGATCAGGACGTGGTCCAGGGCCGCGCCCAGGCCATGGTCCTGACGTTCGGCGTTCCAGCGGGCCAGGCCCGGATCGACGTCGACCTGGTGCAGCAAGCGCGACAGGTCGATGCCGTGGGCCTTCCAGTGATCGACGGCGCGGGCGCTGTCGATGCGGTCGACGCGGCCGACCATCTCACGCACGGTCCTAAAGCCCATCTGGGCCATGATCGCGCGCAGCTCTTCGGCCACGAAGAAGAAGTAGTTGATCACATGCTCGGGCTGGCCGGTGAAGCGCGCGCGCAGCACCGGGTCCTGAGTGGCCACGCCCACCGGGCAGGTGTTGAGGTGGCACTTGCGCATCATGATGCAGCCGGCGGCGATCAGCGGCGCGGTGGCGAAGCCGAACTCCTCGGCGCCCAGCAGGGCGGCGACGGCGACGTCGCGGCCGGTGCGCAGGCCGCCGTCGGCCTGGACGGCGACGCGTCCGCGAAGGCCGTTGAGCAGCAGGGTCTGCTGGGTCTCGGCCAGGCCGATCTCCCAGGGCGAGCCGGCGTGGGTGAGCGAGGTCAGCGGCGAAGCGCCGGTGCCGCCCTCATAGCCGGAGATGGTGATGTGGTCGGCGCGGGCCTTGGCCACGCCCGCGGCCACGGTGCCGACGCCCACCTCCGACACCAGCTTGACCGAGATGCGGGCGACCGGATTGACGTTCTTCAGGTCGTGGATCAGCTGGGCCAGATCCTCGATCGAGTAGATGTCGTGGTGCGGCGGCGGCGAGATCAAGCCCACGCCCGGGG
>FTAL01000132.1_pt1 | contig 37975 bp, 29 predicted proteins | sample 1639081 | NCBI WGS metagenome assembly FTAL01 (sample SAMEA3914812, study PRJEB12502) | metagenome | biome: forest; material: soil | place: Canada | collected 2011-07-07 | depth 0.1 m | reverse complement strand
TCGCTTTCGCGCCTATAGGGGAAGGGCTTGCGGCGATGTGAGCGTGCGGGGAGACGACGGATGAAGCGGTCTTGGCTGTTGGGCGGACTGGCGGCGGGCCTGGCCTGGATAGGGGCGGGCGCCGCGTCGGCCCAGCCCGCGCCCCGGGTCATCGACCTGGACATCGCCCAGGCCACCCAGCCCCTGGACCGGTTCTACGACCTGTCGGTGGGCTCTGACTTTCCCGGCACCTTGCGCCGGCCCGACAGCCAGGCGCAGCTGAAGGCGGCGGTGGATGAGCTGGGTTTCCGCAACATCCGCTTCCACGCCATCTTCCACGACGTGCTGGGCACGGTGAAGGTGGTGGACGGCCATACAGTCTATGACTGGACCGGCATCGACGCCCTCTATGACGACCTGCTGGCCAAGCACATCCAGCCCTTCGTGGAGCTGGGCTTTACGCCGCAGGCCCTGGCCACCTCGCCCCAGACCATCTTCTATTGGAAGGGCAACACCTCCCATCCCAAGCCCGACGGCTGGCGCGACCTGGTGGCCGCCTTCGCCCGTCACCTGGAGCAGCGCTATGGCGCGGCCGAGGTGGAGGGCTGGCGCTTCGAGGTGTGGAACGAGCCCAACCTGGCCGGTTTCTGGGAGGGAGCCGACCAATCCGCCTATTTCGACCTCTATGACCTGACCGCCCGCACCCTGAAGTCGGTGGATCCCAAGCTGGAGGTGGGCGGCCCATCCACCGCCGGGGCGTCGTGGATTCCCGAATTCCTGGCCCATGTGGCCAAGGTCGGCTCACCGATCGATTTCGTCACCACCCATACCTACGGCGTCGACGGCGGCTTCCTGGACGAGAAGGGCCAGAGCGACACCAAGCTGTCCACCTCGCCCGACGCCATCATCGGCGACGTGCGCAAGGTGCGCAGCCAGATCGCCGCCTCGGCCTTCCCGAGCCTGCCGCTCTATTTCACCGAATGGAGCACCAGCTACACGCCCCGCGACCCGGTGCACGATTCCTATGTCAGCGCGCCCTATATCCTGACCAAGCTCAAGGCGGCCAAGGGCTTGCTGCAGGGCATCAGCTACTGGACCTATACCGACCTGTTCGAGGAGCCCGGGCCGCCGCCGACGCCGTTCCATGGCGGGTTCGGGCTGATGAATCGCGAGGGCCTGCGCAAGCCCGCCTGGTTCGCCTACAAATACCTGCATGCCTTGAACGGGAACGAGATTCCCAGCGGCGATCCGCAGACCTGGGCCGCCGCCGACGCCCAGGGCGGCGCCGCCGTGCTGGTCTGGGATTGGGAGCAGCCGCAGCAGGCGGTGAGCAACCGGCCCTTCTACACCAAGGTCCATCCCTCGACGCCCGCGCCGGCCGCGCAGCTGCGCCTGAGCCACCTGGCGCCCGGCGTCTATCGGCTGCAGGTGCGCCGCGTGGGCTTCCACGCCAACGACGCCGACAGCGCCTATCTGGAGATGGGTTCGCCCAGCAGCCTGAGCCCCGACCAGCTCGCCCAGTTGCAGGCCCTGACCCGCGACATTCCCGAGGTGGATCGGGCGGCGCAGGTCGGCCCGGATGGCCGGCTCAGCGTCGATGCGCCTATGCGCACTAACGACGTGGTGCTGGTGACGCTGAGCCGCCTTCGTCCCTGAGGCGGTTGTCCTGCGCCGGGCGGGCGCGAGACCTGGTTGCCTGGCCGGCGCGTACTGCTACAAGCAGGCCCAAGACATAATAGTCGGACAAATAGCCCGCATGAAACGCTCCGCCCGCACCGTCGACCTCACCCGCCGCGCCCTGACCAGCACCTTGGCCACGGCCCTGGCCGGCGCACCATTGCTGGCCGCCGCGCCCAGGCCGGCGAAGGCGGCCACGCGGTCCTTCGGGGTGGAGGGCGCGGCCGAGGCGCCGCTCGTGCGTGCGCAGATGTTCCCGCTTGGCGAAGTGCGCCTGACCGACGGGCCGCTGCGCGAGGCGCAAGGCTGGAACCTGGCCTTCATCAAGCGCATCGACCCCGACCGTCTCTTGCACACCTTCCGCCTGAACGCGGGCCTGCCGTCCCAGGCTCAGCCCCTGGGCGGGTGGGAGGCGCCGGATTGCGAACTGCGCGGCCACTTCACCGGCCATTATCTGTCGGCCTGCGCCCTGGGCTATGCCTCCACCGGCGATGCGGACCTCAAGCAGCGCGGCGACACCATCGTCGCCACGCTCGCTCAATGCCAGACGGCGCTGGGGCAGGGCGGTTATGTCAGCGCCTTTCCGGTCGTCTTCTTCGAGCGGCTGGACGCCAACCGCTGGGTCTGGGCGCCTTTCTACACCCTGCACAAGATCCTGGCCGGCCTCCTGGACATGCATGCCCATGCAGGCAGCGCCCAGGCCCTCACGGTAGCCCAGGGCCTGGCCGGCTGGTGCGACGGCTGGACCGCAGCGCGCTCACCGGCCCATCTGCAGACCGTGTTGGACGTCGAGTTCGGCGGGATGAGCGAGGCGCTCTACAACCTCGCCGCCGCCACCGGCGATGCGCGCTGGATCGAGGTGGGCGACCGCTTCGTCAAGGCGCGCTTCATCACCCCGCTGGCCGAGCGTCACGACGAGCTGCAGGGCCTGCACATGAACACCCACGTGCCGCAGGTGATCGGCGCGGCCCGGCGCTGGGGCATGACCGGTGAGCCGGTCTCGGGCGAGGCGGCGGCCTTCTTCTGGGAGACGGTCACCGAGGCGCGGTCCTATCCCACCGGGGGGTCAAGCAACCGTGAGCACTGGCTGGCGCCGCCCTGGCGTCAGGGCGAGGAGTGGGGCCAAGCGGCCGAGCACCAGGAATGCTGCTGCGCCTACAACATGATGAAGCTGACCCGGGCGCTCTATCAGTACGATCCGGCCGTTCGCCGCATCGACTATTACGAACGCAACCTGTTCAACCATCGCCTGGGCACCCTACAGCCAGACACCGGCCGCGCAGGCTATTTCCTGTCCCTGGCGCCCGGCGCCTGGCGCACCTACGCCACCGACGATGACACCTTCTGGTGCTGCACCGGCACCGGGATCGAGGAGTTCAACAAGCTGGCCGACACGATCTACGCCTGGGACGAGGCCGGCGTGTTCGTGAACCTGTTCGCCGCCTCGGAGGTCACCTGGCGCCAGGGCGGCGTGCGGCTGGAGCAGGCGACTCTGTTCCCGCAGGAGGCCGCCACCCGCCTCACCGTGCGCGAGAGCCCGGCCACGCCCTGGACCCTGCGCCTGCGCATCCCCGGCTGGACCACCGACCGCACTCAGGTGCGCCTCAACGGCGCGCCCATCGACGCCTTGGCCGAACCTGGCGGCTATCTCGCCCTGCGCCGCGTCTGGCGGGCGGGCGATCAGGTCGAGTTGATCCTCGACATGCCCCTACGCGCCGAGCCGCAACCGGACAACCCCTCGGTCATGGCCTTCCTGGAGGGACCGATTGTGCTGGCCGGCCAGTTTCCGGCGACCGGGGTTCCCGCCGAGCTCGTGGACAACCGCCAGGGTCCGGCAGTGGACAAGGCGCCCATCGACATCCCGGTCCTGGCCAAGACGAACGGCGCGCCGACCGACCTTCTGCGCCGCACCGGCCCGCTGACCTACGAGGTCGCCACGGCGTCAGGTCCGGTCACCCTCAGGCCGTTCAATCAGAGTCGCGAGCGCTATGCCGTCTACTGGACGGTGGCGTGAACAGGCCCTTGACAATCGGCCCATAACTCAGACAAATGGCCGCGTCTAATTCATAAGCCCAAGGCGTCGAGACGCGTGGCCTAGGGGCCTGCGCGAGGGGAGGAGTCATGCCGGTATTCCGCATCGAGGCTGCGCGCGCGGCCCTCTGGTCGCTGGCCTTGGGCTCTGCTGCGGCGACCGTTCTGCTGGCGGCCGGCTCTGTGGCCCTGGCTCAGGCCGTCACCAACCTCCCGCCGGTCGTGGCTGGGGCCGCGCCGGTGAGCGTGGAGCATATCAAGGTTCACGCTCCCACCATCGAAGGAAACCTCGAGGGCGAATCCGCCGATCGCGACGTGATCATCATCCTGCCGCCCAGCTACGGCGCCAGCCCCAACCGCCGCTATCCGGTGGTCTACGCCCTGCACGGCTATTCCATCGGCGCCGAGCAGTGGACGCATGAGATCCACGCGCCGCAGACCGTGGAGGGCGCCTTCGCCAAGGGCGCGCGCGAGATGATCCTGGTGCTGCCGGACTCCAAGACCATTCACAATGGCTCGATGTATTCCAGCGGCCAGACGGTGGGCGATTTCGAGACCTTCATCGCCCGCGACCTGGTGGCCTATGTCGACGCCCACTACCGCACCATCCCCGACCGGCTCAGCCGCGGCTTGGTCGGCCACTCCATGGGCGGTTACGGGACCGCGCGCATCGGCATGCGCCATCCCGACGTGTTCGGAGCCATCTACATGATGAGCCCCTGCTGCCTGTCGCCGCGGGCCATGACCCAGGCCGATCCTGCCGTCGAGGCCCAACTGGAGGCGGTGAAGACGCCCGAGGATTCGGCCAAGCTGCCGTTCATGCTGCGCGCCCAGTTGGCCACGGCGGCGGCCTGGTCGCCCGACCCCGCCAACCCGCCGCTCTATCTCGACCTGCCGGTGAAGAACGGCGCCGTCCAGCCGGACGTGCTCAACAAATGGGCCGCCAACGCGCCCCTGGCCTTCGTCGACCAGTATATCGGCAACCTGCGACAGTACAAGGCCATCGCCATCGATGTGGGCGACCAGGACGGCCTGCGCTTCGACGCCGCCAAGCTGCACGATGTGCTGGACAGCTATCACGTGGCCAACAGCTTCACGGTCTTTCCGGGCACCCACACCAGCAATGTGGCCTTCCGCTTCCAGGACTTCGTAATCCCCTTCTTCAGCCAGACCCTGGCCTTCCCGGCGACCACGCCGTGAGCGCCGGTCCGCGGGCCTTGGCCGGATTGCGAACTCTGGGCCTGATCGCCGCGTTGATCGTGGCGGCGCCCTGCGTAGCCCAGCCGCAGGCCGGCGGCTTCCCGGTGGAGATCCATGTCGACGCCGCCCGGCCGCAAGGTGAGCTGAAACCCATCTGGCGGTTCTTCGGCGCCGACGAGCCCAACTACGCCACCATGCGCGACGGCCGCAAGCTGATCGCCGAGTTGGGTGCGCTGCGGCCGGGCCAGGTCTATTTCCGCGCCCACAACCTGATGACCTCCGGCGACGGAACGCCCGATTTCAAGTGGGGTAGCACCAACCTCTACAGCGAGGACGCCCAGGGCCGGCCGGTCTATGACTGGACCGTGGCCGACCAGATCATCGGCACCTATCTGGCCCATGGCGTGCATCCCTATCTGCAGATCGGCTTCATGCCCAAGGCCCTGTCCAGCGCCCCGGCGGATGAGCCCTATCAGCACGACTGGCGGCCCGGCTTCGACGGCAAGCACTTGCTGGGCGGCTGGAACGCTCCGCCCAAGGATTATGACCGTTGGGCCGAGGCGGTTTACCAGTGGACCCTGCACAATGTGCGCCGCTATGGCCGCGCCGAGGTGGAGCGCTGGTATTTCGAGGTCTGGAATGAGCCTAATATCAGCCCCTACTGGACCGCGTCGCGCGAGGCCTTCTTCAAGCTGCACGACTATGGCGTCGCCGCCGTCCGCCGGGCGCTGCCCACGGCGCGGGTGGGTGGCGGCGAGGTGGCCGGTCCGGACGCAGACTGGATGCGCGCCTTCCTCGATCATCTGACCCAAGGCCGGGATTACGCTGGCGGCGGAATCGGCACGCCCACCGACTTTGTCTCCTTCCACGCCAAGGGCCAGCCGACCCTGGTCGACGGCCATGTGCGCATGGGCATCGCCACCCAGCTGCAGGACGTGGACCGCGGCTTTTCGCTGATCGCCGCCACGCCGCAGCTGGCCGACAAGCCGGTGGTGATCGGGGAAAACGACCCGGAAGGCTGCGCCGCCTGTCCCGGGCCGCAGAACGGCTATCGCAACGGGACCATGTATTCGAGCTACACCGCCGCCAGCTATGCCCGCATCTGGCAGCTGGCCGCCTTGCGCAAGGTCAATCTGGACGGGGCGCTCAGCTGGGCCTTCACCTACGAGGACCAGCCCTATTTCGCCGGCTATCGCCAGCTGGCCACCAATGGCCTCGACCTGCCGGTATTGAACGTGTTTCGCCTGTTCGCCCGGCTAGGCCCCGAGCAGGTGGCCGCCGACAGCGATCATCAGGCCGGCTTGGCCCAGATCGAGGCTGAGGGCGTGCGTGGCGCGCCGGACGTCGGGGTGATCGCCACCCGCGCGCCGGATGGCCGCGTGGCCCTCCTGGTCTGGCACTATCACGACGATGACCTGCCGGGGCCGGACGCGCTGGTGCATCTGTCCGTGTTCGGACTGAGCGGCGCGGCGCGCGTTCTGACCCGCTGGCCGGTGGACCATGACCATGCCAACGCCTTCACCGCCTGGCAGGCCATGGGCTCGCCCCAGTCGCCGGACGCGGCGCAGTATGCAGCGCTCGAGGCCGCTGCTCAGCTGGCGCCGGGCGAGCCGCCGCGCCGGATCGCCGTCCAGGACGGGCGGGCCGTGATCGACTTCAGCCTGCCGCGCCAGGGCGTCGCCCTGCTGACCCTGGAGCCGGCGAACTGATCAGCCCGCGCCCAGCCGGACCGTATAGCGCTGCTGGGTCTGGCCATCGGGGGCGGTGACCTCGATCACCGCGGTCTTGCCCGCGCCCACCGCCACCGGCGCGCCTGGCCTGGCCGCCTGGCCGTCGATGGTCAGCCTGGCCGCGCGGGTGGAAGTTGGCGTGGCCGAGACCTGTGTGCCGCCGCCCACGGCCACATAGTCGTGCACCCGGGGATCGAAAACCGGCTGCAGCTTGGCGCCCTCCACCGAAAGGGTGCTGAGGCTGGCGATGCGGTCCACCGGCGCGGGCAGGTAGGTGGCGCGGTTGACGTTCAGCGCCACCCAGTTGGGGTCGTGCATGCGGTCGCCCTGCACCACCTGCCACAGGCCGGCGGGGCGGTAGGACGGGACCAGCGCCGCGTCGCCCTGGTCCATCAGCCGCTGCAGGGCGGTCTCCAGGTTGCGGATATAGGTGTCGCCCAGCAGCGGGTGGTCGTTATGGCCGGTCATCATGTGGGTGAAGCGGCCGGCCAGGCGCGCATGGGCGCGCTTGACGGTGGCCAGGTAGATGTCCACCGGGTCGGCAGTGAACTGCATCCACAGGGCGTCGGGAATGGTCGGCGAATTACTGCCGAAGGAGTCGCCGGTGAACAGGTCGCCGCGGGCCTGGTCGAGGATGACGATCGAGCCGGGGGTATGGCCGGGCACCTCGTAGATCTGCAGCTTGTGGTCGCCCAGGTCGATGATCTCGCCGTCGGTCGCGGTCTTCAGGTGCTTGTCGATCAGGGCCTGGGGCACGCCGCGCTCGGTGAACAGCTTGATGGTGGCCGCACGGTCGGCGCCGTCAATATATTCGATCGACCTGGGGATCAGGTTGTCGCCCTGGCCGATGTGATCGGTATGGCTGTGGGTGAAGATCACCGTCAGCGGCTTGCCGCCGGTGAACCGGCTCAGATAGGTCCTGAGGTCGCCGCGGCCCTGGCCGCTGTCGATAAGCGCGTCGGTCTTGGCCCCGTCGATCAGGAACATCTTGTCGTTGTCGGAATCCCGGATCATGCGCAGGCCGGGATGGATCTGCTCGGAGACGTAGGCGGTGCGGTCGCGCCGGTCGACCTGGTAGAGGAAGGTGGACGGCTCGCTGGTGGTGTGGCCGTCCTTGGCGGCGATGGCGCGCAGGGTGTAGCCACTCTTCAGCCCGTGATCGCCTTCATAGATCCCGGCGATGAACAGCACGTCCAGCGGATCATAGCGGGGGCTGTTCACCGTGGGATACGAGCCGTCCCAGGTATAATGGATCTCGGCGCCGGGCTCAGCCGACATAAGGGTCACCGACTCGGTGGTCGGGAAGCTGCCCGGCGCCGGGAAGGCGGTGGGCGCCGCCAACTTGGGTCCGGACGATGGCGGGACTTGCGGGCCGAACTGGGCGTAGGCGCCGCTGCACAGCGCAGCGGCCAGCAGCAGCCCGCCAAGGGCCGAACCGAACCTGGACATGAAGCTCCCCATTCTTTTAAGCGGCCTCAAGCGGCTTGGGCCTATGGGTCAAAGACTAGAGCGCATCCGGGGGCCGAAACCACCTACACCTTGGTCTGACACGGCCCAGGGGACGCGAGGGCCGCCGACGCGTCAAGTCTCAGCTTACGCGCGTTCAGTCAGCCGCCCGGCCGATGGAACAGCCCGGCCTTCAGGCTCTCGCCGATCATTCGCGCGCGGGCGTTGACTACGGCGGCGACCTCGGGCTCGAGAGTCTGGTCGGCGGTCTGCGCCCGCAACTCCAGCCAGCGCTCGAACATTTCCGGTGTCAGCGCATGGCGGCCGTGGGCGGCCAGGGGATTTCCCCTGTAGCGGCGGAATCCCAGCAAGGCGCCGACCCAGAAGTCGGTGATGTCGCGGATATGCGGAGGCCAGTCCTGGATGGCGGCGGCGAACACCGGGCCCAGCAGAGGATCGAGCCTGGCCTTACCGTAGAAGGTCTCCACCTACCGTTCGATCGCCGCTTCGCTCAGGGATGTCATGGGCAGGCCTTAGCAACGAAGCGGCGCGAACACAGGCGCTTTGCCTCAGCGCCGGCCGTCGTTGGTCTTGTGCAGATTGGCGGCGAAGGCCACCGCGCCGACGGCGATCACCGCCAGATAGGCCCAGGCGATGAGGATTTGAGCAAACGGATCGAACATGACACACCTTCAGTTAGGAGCCTGATCCCACCAAGCGGCGGGGGCCGGTCGGTGGATTACGCCATATAATTAGGTAATTTAATTTATTTAATAAGGCCCGATCCAGTGGATTGGCAAGCCGTGGGCGATGCGACCGATCGCGCCTGCGGCGCCGGAGCCACAGTCCGGGGCGTCGGCCGGTTCCGGACCCTGAGCGGCGTCACGCGGCGCTCGCCAAAGCCCTCGCCAGCGCGGCCAGATAGGCGCCGCGGGCCTGGGCCGTCAGGTCGGGACGGCGGGTGATGCGCGGGTCGAGATTGTCGTGGTCCTCGTCGAAGGCGTGGGTGGCCTCGGGCAGATGCAGCAGCTCCACATCCAGCCCGTCGGTCTGCAGGCGTTCGATCGCCCGGCGTGGGGCGATGCGGCCTACGGTAAGGTCCCGCCCAGCCAGGCAGGCGAACACCGGCGGCTGGTGACGGCCCCAGCCGTGCGCCCGGGTGCGCGAGGCCACGCCTGCATAGGGGTAGAATAGCGAGACGATCCTCAGGTCGGTCATGCGAGGATGCGGCTGTGGCGCGGCCAAGGCCTCCATGATGGCCCAGGCGCCGTGGCTCCAGCCCGCCGCGGCGATGCGGTGCGGATCGGCCCAGGGCTGATCGGCCAACCAGTCGAGCACCAGGCCCAGGTCGGCGGCCCGCTCGGCGCCGCGCAGATGCATACCGGTGCACACCGTCAGCCGCGCGGCCACGTCGCCTATGCCGCGCGGGGTGAGTGAGTCGACGATCACTACGGCCATCCCCCGGGCGCAGCTCGCCTCGGCATAGGTGCGCTGCATGGCGGTGACACCGCCGCAGCCGTGCATCTGCACCACCACCGGAAATGGGCCGGAGCCTTCAGGCTTGACCACCACCAGCCCGGCCAGCAGCAGCGCCTCGTGCGGAAGCATCAGGGTCTGGCTCATGCGGCCACCTCGTGCGGTTCGGCGCCGGCGGTCTCGCGAGCCAAGGCGTTGAGGCGCACATAGTCGGTCTTGCCTGTGGCCAAAGTGGGCAGGGTTTCGAGCACCACCACCGCCTTGGGCAGCATCAGCTCGGCCACGCCCTGGCGGCGGCCCCAGTCCGAGAGGGTGGCGGCGCTGGCCTCGGCGGCGGTGGTGAACAGCACCAGCTGCTCGCCCTTGCGCGGGTCGGGGCGGGCGACCACCGCGTGGGCCGCGCCTGGCCAGACGGCGGCGGCATGGGTCTCGGCGGCGTCGAGGGAGACCATCTCCCCGCCCAGCTTGGCGAAGCGCTTGACCCGGCCGCGGATGCTGATGAACCCCGCCTCGTCGACAGCCACCACGTCGCCGGTGTCGTACCAGCCGTCCGCCGGAGGTTGAAGCACGCCCGGCGCGCCGGCCAGGTAATAGCCGGCCATGACATTGGGGCCGCGCACGTGCAGCCGTCCGCCATCCTCGACCCCGGGCACGGGCTCAAGCCGCGCCTCCATCCCTGGCAGCAGCCGGCCCACCGCCCCCGCCTTGAAGTGCATGGGGGTGTTGACCGCGATCACCGGGGCGCACTCGGTGGCGCCGTAGCCCTCCAGGATGCGCAGGCCGAACTTTTCGGCGAAGCGGGCGCGGGTCTCGGCCTTGACCGGCTCGGCGCCGGCGAACACGTAGCGCAGGCTGTAGAAGTCGTAGCTCTGGGCCTGTCGGGCATAGCCGGCGAGGAAGGTGTCCGAGCCGAACAGGATGGTGGCGCTGGCGTCGTAGGCCAGGGCCGGCACCGCGCCATAGTGCAGCGGGTTGGGATAGAGCAGCACCCGCACCCCGTTCAGCAGCGGCAGCAACAGGCCGCCGGTGAGGCCGAAGGCGTGGAACACCGGCAGGGCGTTCAGGACCTTGTCGGTGGGATTGAAGTCGACCCGCGCGGCGACCTGGGCGCAGTTGGCCAGCAGGTTGCGATGGGTGAGCACCACCGCCTTGGGCGCGCCTTCCGAGCCGGAGGTGAACAGGATGGCGGCGGGATCATCGGCCTGGCCGCTCTGGCGCGCGCGGAGCGACAGGCGGTCGGCCAGCAGGGCCCCCAGCCTGGCCGCCGGCCCGATCCCCGCAGCCAGGTCCTCCAGCCACAGCACCGTGCGGCCGCTGGCGATCAGGCGCTCGACCGTCTCCTGCAGCCGGGCCTGCTCGACGAAGGCGCGGGCGGTGATCACCGTGCCGATCTGGGCCGTATCGCACGCCGACAGCATGGGTGCGGCGCCGGCGGTGTAGTTGAGCATGGCCGGCACGCGGCCGCGCGATTGCAGGGCGAAGAAGGCGACCACCGTGGCGTTCAGGTTGGGCAGCATTAGCCCCACCGCCTCGCCAGGCTGGGTGACGGCCGCCAGGCGCGTTCCCAGGGCCCGCGCGCCCACGACCAGCTTGTCGTAGCTGAGCGGCTTGCGCTTGACGTCCTCCAGGGCCAGCGCCTGGCGGCCGTGGGTGGCGCGGGTGTCCAGCAGGGCCTGGAACAGGGTGCGGTCGGTGTCGGCGGTGCGGAACATCATCTCGCTCATCAGGGCGTAGAGCTGCTCGGCGCCGGCCGCGCGGCGGGCGCGGGGCGCGCTGGCCGCCACCAGGCGCTGGGGCGCCAGCACGGTGATCCGGATCTTGGGAAAGCGGCGCAGGCGCAGCTTGCCCTTCATATGCGAGAAGCGGGTGTATTGGGCGCCGTCGATCCGCACCGGGATGATTGGCGCGCCAGCCTTGTCGGCCACCATGCCGGGGCCGGCGAACACCTTCATCAGCGAGCCGGTGACGGTGATGCGGCCTTCGGGGAAGATCACCAGGGTGCGGCCCTCGCGCACCGCCTTGACCATGGCCTTGGTCGAAAGGGGATTGGTGGTGTCCACCGGGAAGGCGTCGAACAGCGGCAATACCGGCTTCATCCACCAGGCGGCGGCGATGCGGCTGTGCACGGCGAAGGTGGGCTTGCCAGGCAGGAAGGCGGCCAGCAGCAGGCCATCGAGATAGGAGACGTGGTTGACCACCACCACCGCGCCCTGACCGGCGGGGGGCATGTGTTCCGCGCCGGTGAGCTCCACCCGGTAGAGGACGCGCAGCCCGGTGCGGATGATCGCCTTGATGGTGGTCTCGGGCAGCAGCAGGCCGGCGGCGACGGCGACCAGCAAGGTTCCGGACGCGACCACGGCGATCAGGCCGGCGATGCTCAGCCCGGCCTTGATCAACAGGGCGGCCACGGCGATGGCGCTGACCGTGATCAGGGCGTTGACGATGCTGTTGGCCGACTGGATGCGCGAGCGGGCCTCGGCCGGGCTATGGGCCTGGATAAGGGCGCAGAGGGGAATGACGAACACCCCGCCGCTGAGCGCGATCAGGGCCAGGTCGGCCACCAAGCGCCAGGCCGCGGGCCGGGCCAGGAAGCCGGCCAGGTCCAGGGGGGCGGCGCCGGGCTTGAAGCCGGACACGGCCAGGGACAGGTCGGCCAGCACCAGGCCCAGCGCCAGCGCGGCCACGGGGACGTAGCGGGCCGAGACCTCGCCCTTCAGCAGCCGGCCGACCAGCACCGCCCCGCAGGCCACGCCCACGGAGAACAGGGTCAGGAACAGCACCGCCACGCCCTGGCGGGCGTGCAGCACCCCGTGCACCAGGGGGATCAGCTCAGACAGCAGCACCGCGCCGACCACGTAGAACCAGGCCACGCCCAGGATCGACAGCCACACCGGCCGGATGCTCCGCGCCAGGCCCACCAGCTCCAGGCTGGCCTTGAAGGCGTTGAACCGGATCGGCGCGCGCTCGCCCACCGGGGCGGCGGCGGGCAAGGCCAGGCTGGCCAGTAATCCCAGCACGGCGACGCTCACCGCGATCAGGCCGCCTTCCCAAGGCCGCACCAGCCCCGCCAGCAACTGGCCCCCGAGGATGGCCAGGTAGCCGCCAGCCTCCATCAGCCCGGTTCCGGCCAGGAGTTCGGTCTCGGCGAGGTGGGTGGGCAGGATGGCGTATTTCAGCGGCACGTAAATGGCCGAATGCACGCCCATCAGGAACAGGGCCGCCAGCAGCAGCGGGATCGACTGCGCAGCGAAGCCCGCCAGGCCCAGGGCCATGATCGCCACCTCGGCCACCTTGACCCAGCGCACCAGGCGGGCGCGCTCGAAGGCGTCGGCGACCTGGCCGGCGATGGCCGAGACCAGGAAGAAGGGCAGGATGAACAGGCCTGTGGCCAGGGTCCCCAGCAAGGCGGCCTTGGCCGGGGCGGCGGCGTAGAGGCCGTAGCTGGCCATCATCAACAGGCCGGTCTTGAACAGGTTGTCGTTGAAGGTCCCCAAGAGGTTGGTGGTGAACAGCGGCGCGAAACGGCGCTGGCTCAACAGCGAGAAGGGCGAGGCCATCGGGCGGCTCCAGGCGTCGCCGGACAATTCCGCTTGACGCCGACCGAGAGGAAACCGCAAAACTGAGCAGTGTTCAATATCTATTTTGAGCAGCGTTCAATTTAACGGGAGATCCCATGGGCCGCAGGTCGGACCACACGCGTTCGGAGCTGGAGACGCTGATCGTCGACGAGGGGCGCCGGCAGCTGGCCGAGGTGGGCCTGGCGCGGTTCTCGGCCCGGGACGTGGCCAAGCGCATCGGCTATTCCATCGGCACGCTCTACAACGTGTTCGGCAGCTATGACGGCCTGATGATGGCCATCAACGGCCGCACGCTGGCCCTGTGGGCCGAGTTCCTGCGCGGGCGCCTGGCCCAGGCGGGCGAAGACCGCATCGACGGGCTGGTGCGGGCCTATTTCGAATTCGCCGCCCTCAATCCCAAGTCCTGGATGGCCATCTACGAGCATCACATGGCCGATGGCGGCGCCGCGCCGCAGGCCTATCAGGCGCGGGCCGCGGAACTGATGGGCCTCGTCGCCGGCGAGATCGCGACCGTGCTGCCGAACAAGGCGCCTGACGAGCGCCTGGCCCTCACCCGCTCACTGCTGGCCACGGTGCACGGCCACTGCGCCTTCGTGCTCCACAACACCTTCGCCTTCCTGGGCGAGGCCGCGCCGGTGGAGGCGGCCCTGGCGCGGGTGCGCGAGACCCTGGCGGCCCAGGGGTGAGGCGGAGGATCTGCAGACGGCTGGTCTCGCACGCTATATGTGTGGCGCGCCGATCGGTGGTTGATCTAAACCCCAGTCGCCTAGTAGGCTTATAAAGCGCCGGCCAAGGCCGCGACAGAACCGTCAGATCGTCCTGGGAGGACTCGTCCATGGCTTTGCAGATCAACGACATCGCCCCCGACTTCGTGCAGGAATCCACCGAGGGCCCGCTGCACTTTCACCAATGGGCCGGCGACAGCTGGGTGGTGCTGTTCTCGCACCCCAAGGACTTCACCCCCGTCTGCACCACCGAACTGGGCGCGGTGGCGCGGCTGAAGCCGGAGTTCGACCGCCGCAACGTCAAGGTGGTCGGGCTGTCGGTGGACCCGGTTGACAATCACCAGCGCTGGGCGGCCGATATCGCCGAGACGCAAGGCGTGGCCCCCAACTATCCGCTGATCGGCGACACCGACCTCAAGGTCTCCAAGCTCTACGGCATGCTGCCGGCCGATACCGAGGGCGGGGCCGAGGGCCGCACGGCGGCCACCAACGCCACGGTGCGCAACGTGTTCGTGGTCGGTCCCGACAAGCGGGTGAAGCTGATCCTGGTCTATCCGATGACCACGGGTCGCAACTTCGACGAGATTCTGCGGGTGATCGATTCCATGCAGCTGACCGCCAAGCACAAGGTGGCCACCCCCGCCGACTGGAAGCCGGGCGAGGATGTGATCATCGTGCCCTCGGTCAGCAACGAGGACGCCAAGAGCCTGTTCCCCGACGGTTGGACCGAGCACAAGCCCTATCTGCGTACCACCAGGCAACCCTCGGCCTGATCGCTCGCCGCGCGCTGACTGGGCGTCAGCCCGCTTCCGCCGGAATCAGGCCGAACTCGCGCAGGGCCGGCTCGAAATTATCGTTGTCGTGGCCGGGGCGGGTGAGCTTGAACAGGGCGAACCGTTGTAGTGGGCTCAGATCGGCCCAGCAGGCGCGGTCAGGCGTGGGCAGGCCGAGCAGACGGGCGCGGTCGGCGATGCGTTCGGGAAGAGCGGCCGGGTCGTTCCATTCGCTGTCGTCCACGGGCGGCAGGCTGACCGGCGTCTCCCCGGCGCGAACCTCGATCAGCCGAGCCAGGCGGTCGCGGTAGGCGGCGATCTCGGCTGGGTTGGTGCAGGCGCCGCGCGCCAGTTCGTCGCGTTCGGCATGGTCGAAGCGGCTCCATTGCCGCAGGCTCAGCTTGATCCCGCATTGGTCGAGCTTGAAGCGCGCGATCATCGGGATGCATCGCAGGTCGCCGGCGAAGTCGCGCTCGAACGCGAAGATAGGATAGGCCTCGGTCACCACCATCTCAGCCCAGGCCGGCGATCAGGCGCAGTTCGGTCCAGGTATCGCCGATCGGTTCGGCCTGACGACGCGCGGCGCGTGCGGCGACCTCGCCGACCATCACCAGCACCGGGCCCGCGGGCGCGGCGTCGGCCAGGTCGGCGGCCAGGCTGTTGAGGGTTCCCGTGAACAGCCGCGCGCCGTCCGAGCCGGCGTTCTCGATGGCCACGGCCGGGGTCCAGGCCGGGCGGCCCGCCTCGATCAGACGGCGGAACAGGGGCTCAATGCTATCGCGGGCCATGTAGAGGGCCAAGGTGGTCTCGCGGTCGCCAGCGCAAGCCTCGTCCAGGCGCACGGCGCCGTCCAGGGTACGGGCGGTGGCGAAGGTCACCTGTCGCGCCAGGCCCCGGTGGGTCAGGGGAAACTGGAATTGGGCCGCGGCGGCGCAGGCGGCGGTGACCCCGGGGATCACCTCTACCGGCACGCCATGGGCGTCGAGCACGTCGATCTCCTCGCCGACCCGTCCGAACACGGAGGGGTCGCCGCCCTTGAGCCGCACCACGGTGAGGCCGCGCTTGGCCAGGCGTAGCATCAGGCGGTTGATGGTGTCCTGGGTCATGCTGGCGCGGCCCGAGCGCTTGCCAGTCTGGATGCGGGTGCAGCCGGGCGGGGCCAGGGCCAACACCTCGTCGGAGACCAGGGCGTCATAGAGCAGGGCCTGGGCGCTTTCGATGGCGCGCAGGGCGCGCACGGTGAGCAGGTCGGCGGGGCCAGGGCCGGCGCCGGCCAGCAGCACCCGGCCCATGGTGGGATCAGGCGTCATGATGGGTCTCCGTATCTGAACTGAGGGACCGGAAGAAAACGAACGCGGCCATGGGCTCAGTCCCGGTCGGCGTCGGCGGCGGCCAGCAGCACGCGGCCGTCCACCGTGCGGGTGGGGACCACGGGCGTGCAGCCCTTGCCGACGTCGGCGCCGGTGGGCTGGCCGGTAGCCAGATCGATGGTCCAAGCGTGCAGGGGGCAGGTGACGCTGCGCCCATGGACCATGCCCTGGCTCAGCGGGCCGTGCTTGTGCGGGCAGCGGTCGCGCAGGGCGAACACCGCCCCGTCGCCGGTGCGGAACACGGCGATGTCGCCGAAGGGCGTGGCCACCCGCCGGGCTCCGCGCAGGGGAATGTCGTCCACCGCGCCCACATCGACCCAGCGCGCCTGTTCCTTGACATGGAAGGTCATAGGGCGGCGAGCTCCATGCTGCGGGCCAGGGGGGCGAATTCATCGGCGTGGCGGCCGGCGACACGCTCCGCCCACGGATCGATGCGATGGAAGCGCTGGGTGTAGGCGAAGCGGTCGTAATAGGCCTTGCGCTCGCCCGGATCGTCGATGGCGGCCTTGATGGCCTCCAGGCCGATGCGATCCATCCACTTGTAGATGCGCTCGCCGTACCAGGCGTCCTCGCGATAGTACTGGACCACGGCGCAGATGACCCAGACGGCCTCCTGCTCGGTGGCCACGCGGGTAAGCACCTCGGTGCCGCGGATATGCAGGCCCGCCGCGCCGCCCACGTGGATCTCATAGCCACTGTCGACGCAGATCACCCCGATGTCCTTGCAGGTGGCCTCCGCGCAGTTGCGCGGGCACCCGGAGACGCCCAGCTTGATCTTGGCCGGGGTCCAGGCGCCCCACATGAATTTCTCCAGCCGCACGCCCAGGCCGGTGGAGTCCTGGGTGCCGAAGCGGCACCAGTCCGAGCCGACGCAGGTCTTCACCGTGCGCAGGGCCTTGCCATAGGCGTGGCCCGAGACCATGCCGGCGGCGTTGAGGTCGGCCCAGACGGCGGGTAGGTCGTCCTTCTTCACGCCCAGCAGGTCGATGCGCTGGCCGCCGGTGACCTTGACCGTGGGGATGGCGAACTTGTCGGCCACATCGGCGATGGCGCGCAGCTCATTGGGAGTGGTCACGCCGCCCCACATGCGCGGCACCACCGAGTAGGTGCCGTCCTTCTGGATGTTGGCGTGGACGCGCTCGTTGATGAAGCGCGACTGCTTGTCGTCGGCATATTCGCCTGGCCAAGCGCAGAGCAGGTAATAGTTCAGCGCTGGGCGGCAGGTAGCGCAACCGTCGGGGGTCTTCCACTCCAGGGCCTGCATCACCGCTGGCAGGGATTTCAGCGCTTCCTCCAGGACGTGCTTGCGCACCGCGCCGTGGCCGTGGGTGGTGCACTTGCACACCGGCTGCGGACCGGTGTGGGTCTTGAAGCCATCGCCCAGGGTCAGTTTGAGGATCTGCTCCACCAGGGGCGTGCATGATCCGCAGGAGGCCGAGGCCTTGGTCACTGCGCGAACGCCGTCCAGGCTGGCTACGCCCTCGCCGATGGCCTTGACGATGGTCCCCTTGCACACGCCGTTGCAGCCGCAGACCTCGGCGGTGTCGGCCATGGCTGCGACGGCGGCGCTGGGATCCAGACCGCGCAGGCCCTCGGTGATCGCCTGGCCGAACACCAGGGTCTCGCGGATGTCGGTGACGTCCGCGCCCGAGCGCATCAGGTCGAAATACCAATTGCCGTCGACGGCGTCGCCGAACATCACCGCCCCGGCCAAGCGGCCTTCGCGCAGCACCAGGCGCTTGTAGACCCCGCGGCCGGCGTCGCGGAACACCACGTCCTCGCAGCCTTCGCCGCCGGCGAACTCGCCGGCCGAGAACACGTCCACCCCCGAGACCTTCAACCGGGTGGACAGGACCGAGCCCTCATAGGCGGCGGCCTCGTCTCCAGCGAGGGCCGCGGCCAGGGTGCGGCACATGTCCCAGATGGGGGCCACCAGGCCATAGGCCACGCCTCGGTGTTCGGCGCACTCGCCCACGGCGAAGATGTGCGGGTCGGAGGTGCGCATCTGGTCGTCCACCACCACCCCGCGTCCCACGGCCAGGCCGGCGGCCTTGGCAAGGGCGGTGTTGGGGCGGATACCCACGGCCATGACCAGCAGGCTGCAGGGCAGGACGCGGCCGTCCTTCAGTTTCAGCCCGGCCACCTTGCCGTCCTGGCCCAGGATCTCCTCCGACTGGGCGGCCAGGTGGGTCTCGACCCCGCGCGCGCTCAGGGCCTCGGTGAGCAGGTAGCCGGCGGCGGAGTCCAGCTGGCGCTCCATCAGCACGTCGGCCAGGTGGACCACGCTGGCCTTCATGCCCCGGTGCGCCAGCCCATAGGCGGCTTCCAGGCCCAGCAGGCCGCCGCCGATCACCACCGCCTCGCCGCCGGCGTCGGCGGCCTCGACCATGGCGTTGACATCGTCCAGGTCGCGGAAGGTCACCACGCCCTTCAGGTCGGCGCCGGGCAGGGGCAGGCGGATGGGATCGGAGCCGTTGGCCAGGATCAGCCGATCATAAGGTACGCTCAAACCATCGGCGGTCAGCACCGTGCGGGCCGCGCGGTCGATGGTGGCGGCCGGCCGGCCGGCGTGCAGGGCGATGGCGTTGTCGCGGTACCAGGCCTCGTCGTTGATGACGATGTCGTCGAAGGCCTTCTCGCCGGCCAGGACCGGCGAAAGCATGATGCGGTTGTAGTTCACCCTGGGCTCGGCGCCGAAGATGGTGATGTCCCAGCGGCCAGGTTCGCGGGCCAGGATTTCCTCGGCGATGCGGCAACCGGCCATGCCGTTGCCGATGATGACGAGACGTTCGGTCATGGGGTTACGCCTGAGCCGGAGCTGACTTGGAGGCCAGGGCGGGGGCGTGGATGCGCCAATGGCCCTTGAGGGCGGAGAGGGCGAGCAGGGCCACCATCGCCAGGGTGGCGAAGCCGAGGAACCCGGCCTGGTAGCTGCCGGAGGCTTGCTTGGACAGGCCAAGGCTGGAGGCCAGGTAGAAACCGCCGACCCCGCCCATGGCGCCCACCAGGCCGGTCACCACGCCGATCTCCTTGCGGAAGCGCTGGGGCGCCAACTGGAAAACCGCGCCGTTACCCGCGCCCAGGGCCAACATGCCCGCCATGATCACCGCGAGGGCGACGTAGGGGGTGGCCTGATGAAAGCTGGCGATGGCCAGGGCCGTCGCGGCGACAGCATAGACTACGCCCAGGGTGTTGACCCCGCCGAAGCGATCGGCCAGGCCGCCGCCGATCGGGCGGATCATCGAGCCGGCGAACACGCAGCCAGCGGTGAAGAAGCCGGCGATCACCGGGTCGAGGTGATATTCGCTGTTGAAGTAGATGGTCAGGGACGAGGCCAGGCCGGAGAAGCCGCCGAAAGTCACGCTGTAGAGCATCATCAGCCACCAGCAGTCGGCCTGGCGCAGCACGCCCAGATACTCGGAGAATTTCTTGGCTGGCGGCCGCTCGGGGGAGTCCTTGGCCAGCAGCACATAGACCACCAGGGCCACGGCCAGGGGCAGGGCGGCCAGGCCTATGACATTGGTCCAGCCGTAGGCCTTGGCCAGGCTGGGCGCGAACAGGGCGGCCAGGGCGGTGCCCGAATTGCCGGCGCCGGCGATGCCCAGGGCCAGGCCTTGCTGCTCCGGCGGATACCAGCGCGAGGCCAGGGGCAGGGCGACGGCGAAGGAGGCGCCGGCGACGCCCAGCACCACGGCCAGGATCAGCACCTGGTCGAAGCTGTGCACACCCAGGAACCAGGCCAGGCCAAGGCCCGCCAGCACGATCAGTTGGCCGAGGATCCCCGCCCGCTTGGGGCCGATATGATCGACCAGCAGGCCGAAGACGATGCGCAGGGCCGCGCCCGCCAGCAGCGGGGTGGCCACCATCAGGCCCTTCTGGGCCGGGTTGAGGTGCAAGCTCTTGGAGATGGCCACGCCCAGCGGGCCGAGGATGACCCAGACCATGAAGCTGAGGTCGAAATAGAGGAAGGCCGAAAACAGGGTCGGGGTATGGCCCGACTTCATAAGCGCGCGCAGCGACATGGTCGCCTCCTGAGCAAATGGCCAAAAAAAAGCGCCCGGGCGGGTTGGAAACCCGCTCGGACGCCATTGTCCCGTCTGGTCATCGGCGTCATCGCCGACGTGGCCTCTCGGCCATTGCGAGACATCGTTGCCTCGCTTCACCGCCGCTGATGCCGAAGGGGAAAAGCGACGACTACATTTTATTAGGTGTGTGGCGCGCGATCGCCCGGGTCGCCTGCGCCCTGGGCGCCTTTTCGATGCGCGGTGCAGACCGGCGCCTGGAATCTGTGCGGCGCGGCGTGGCTCGGTAGGCCAAGAAAAAGGGCCGGCGTCTTGGCGACGCCGACCCCTGACCGCAATGCGCTAGGCCTTGCGGGATCAGAACGGATAGTAGCGGAAGCTGGTGAACACCATGTCCTCGACAGCCTTGGGCGCCACGCCGCCGGCTGTGGCGTCGGCGAAGGCGTTACGCACGGCGTGGGAGTACTGCACCCCCACCTGCAACCGCCCGAACGGCCCCTGGTAGAAGCGATCCCAGAAGCCGGCGGTGATCTCGCTGACCGACTTGGTCAGGGCGCTGCAGCTGCCGCCTTCGACCAGGCAGCCGGCGTTGTTGGAGCCCGGCAGGGTCCCGTAGCCATAGGCCACGCTCGCCGGCAGCGCCGAGGCGCGATAGACGCGCCCGCTCTCCGCCTCGTCGCCGCCGAACACATAGAGGTCCAGCTGGCGCGTGGGGTGCAGGATGGCGCCGGCCAGCCACAGGGTCTCGGGCAAGCCCTCCAGCCGCCCGTCCGGCCGCGCCGTGGCGTCGGTCAGCTGGCCGCTGCCATAGCGGCCGACGCCTTGGCCGGTCAGCATCGAGCCCTGGACATCCAGCAGGCCCGGGATCGGGTTGAAGTTGATCCCGGCGCCGAAGCCGCCGCCATAGGTGTCGTTGCTATGCGTGCCGGCCGAATAGCCCAGCAGCGCGGCCTGGGTCCCCGTGGCCGGGGCGATGGTCACCCGGTCGGCGAAGTCGCGCAGCAGGCCGAAGGCCTCCAGGTGCAGGTGGCGGTCGCCGAAGCTGGGGTCGTAGGCGATCTTGGCCACCACGTCGGGGATGTGGTTCAGCGAGTAGTTGGTTCCGCTGTAGAAGCCGTTGGTGGGCGCCTGGTTGTCGGTCACGGTGACGCCGGTGGCCACGCCGCCGTTGGCGCCGTTGAGCGAGAAGGTGGTCTGCGGGTTCTCCAGCGAGACCGCCAGCCACAGGGTCTTGTCGAAGTCCTTGGTCAGGCGGATCTGTGGCTGGCGGGTCCAGACGAAGCCGGCCAGGTAGGCCCCGTCGATCTGCGGCGGCGGCAGTTCGGTGCGCGGCAGCAGGCTGTGGCTGTTGAGGGTGACCAGCGAGAAGTTCTGGCCGGCCATCAGGTGCCAGCCGCTGTCGTCCCAGTCGATGGCCCCGAACAGGTGGCGCACGCGCGGGACGTAGGAGTTGGACTGGTTGCCGTTGGCGGTCTGGGCCGCGCCCTGGAAGTCGAACTCGCCATAGAACGAGGCGTGGGTTCCAGGCGCGATGTCGCCGTCCACCAGGGCGGAGACCCGGCTCTGACGCGGGCTCATGCGATCCTCGGGGGTATGGCTGGCCCGGTCGCTGTCGAAGGGAATCTTGGCGAAGGACGAGGAGATGTCGGCGGTCTCGTCGCGCGAGCGATAGATGTTCGCCGCCTCCAGGAACCCGCCCAGGGTGACGGTGACGCCCTTGTAGTAGATCTTGTCGGTCTTGGGCTTGGCAGCGGCGACGGCGGTCTTGATCTCGCCGGGCACGGTCTGGATCTGCTCGGCCAACTGGCTGCGGGCGGTCTGGGCGTCGGCGGCGGCCGCGACGGCCTGATCCTGGGCGGTCTTGACCTGGGTTTCGCTCTGCTCGCGGGCCAGGGTCTCCTGGTCGAGCCGGGCCTTCAGCGACTCCACCTCGGCCGCCAGGGCGTCCAGGCGTTGCAGGGTGGCGGCCGCGGCCGGGTCGGCCTTGGCATGCTTGTGGGTCTTGGCCTGGGCCGGAGCGGCCGTGCAAGCGACGGCCAGAGCCACGCCCGCGGCGCCGCACAGCCATTGGGATAGTTTGTTCATTGGTCCCCTCGGTTTGAATGGACGCATCCGGCTCGGCCTGGTGGTGGCTGATCGGATTCGCCTCGCGCCCATGGATCGTCGCCCGCGGCCAGGTCTTGGCTGGTCAGGCGATGATCTTGGGTCAGAGCTATCAGAGCTTGTATTTCAAGGCCAGATCGCGCCGCCGGTTCGTCCCAGCGATAGCCGTGAGCCCATTGTGATCTCGATCATGCTTAACTCCCCGTTTGCGGCACAAAAAAACGCCCGGCGAAGGGGCGAACCCTTCGCACGGACGTCGATGTCCTGATGAAAATCAGCCCGCGGCTGATCGGCCCTCTCGGGCCTCACGGAACGCCGTTGTTCCGCGTGCAGGGCGCAAGCGCTCATGGCCGCAGCGATGAGGCAAGGGGCCGGCGCAGTGGATTGCGAAGAAAAGCAGGAGCCTAGGCCGGGTTGCGCAAAACCCGGGCGCCTCCGGGCCTGGGCAGATCAATCCGCCCAGGGCTGGAGGCCCCCGGGGGTCAGGTCAGTCGCCGGCGCGGCCGATCGCGAAGCCGCGGGCATAGCGTTCGGGTTGACCTGCGTCGAACAGCCGACCGTCGAAGAACAGGTCCGGCGCCATGCGGATCGGGGCCAGGCTGGCCTCATCCAGGCTCCAGGCGGCGGCGTGGGCGCCCTCGACCTTCTCCTCCACCAGAGGGGCCGGCTCGCCCAAGGCGGCGGCGGCGGTGCGGAACAGGTCAGGGCGATAGACCGCCTCGGCCGTCGCGGCGATATCCACCTCCGTGCCGATCTGGCCCCAACGGCGCATCTGGGTCAGGAACCAGACGGCATGGCTGCGCCAGGGGAAGCTGGCGGCGTAGCGGTGGTAGATGATGTAGTCGAGCGACGGCTCGCCCGGCGCGTCCTGGGCGTAGGCGGGGGCGCCGACCAGCGACTGGCTGATCACCTCCACCGGGGTGTCCAGATACTGGGGAGCGGCCAGGATCGCGCCCAGCTCGGCGCGGTTGGCCGGGGCGTCGCACCACACCGCCGCCTGCAGCAGGGCGCGCAGCAGGGCTTGCAGGGTCTGCGGGTGACGTTCGGCCCAGGCGGTGGTCAGGCCCAGCACCTTGTCCGGCCCCACCCGCCAGATCTCCGAGGCGAAGATGACGATCTCGCCGGTCCCTTGCGCTACGGCCAGGGCGTTCCAGGGGGCGGTGACGCAGAAGCCGTCGATCTCGCCCGAGGCCAGGCGCGCGGCCATGCGCGGCGGCGGGGTGATCACCAGGCGCAGGTCGCGGTCCGGGTCGATCCCCGCCTCGGCGAGCCAGTAGCGCAGCTCGTAATTGTGCATGGAGAAGGGGAAAACCACGGCGAAGGTCAGGGGCGGCTCGCCCGCCGCCCTGCGCGCCTCGATCACCGCGCGCAAGGGCCGGGCGGTGCGTGGGCGCCGGGCCATAGCCTCGGGATCGGCCGCGCGCATGGCCTCGGCCAAGGCCTTGGAGACGGTGACGGCGCTGCCGTTCAGGTTCAGCGAGAACGGGGTGATCATCGGCGTCGCCGGCCCGCTCAGTCCCAGGGAGCAGGCGATCGGCAGCGGTCCCAGCATGTGGGCGCCGTCCAGCAGGCCCACGCTGACCTTGTCGCGGATATTGGCCCAGGAGGCTTCACGCGCCAGGGTCACGTCCAGGCCCTCGCGTTCGAAGAAGCCGCGTTCCTTGGCCGCGATCAACGGGGCGGCGTCGTTGAGGGGGATGAACCCCAGGCGAAGGTCGCTGCGCTCTAAATTCATTGGCGGGGGCTCATGAGGTCTTGCCCTTCAACACGTTGGCGAAGGCCACCAGGTCGGCGGCCACCGCGCCGATAGGCCGGCCGGTATCCATGGCCAGCTTGCGCAGCACCTGGTAGGCGGCCTCCTCGTCCAGGCCGCGTTCCTTCATCAATAGGCCCTTGGCCCGGTCGATCACCTTGCGCGAGGCCAGGTCCGCCTTGGCCTTGGCCAGGTCGGTGCGTAGCTGCTGCATCAGCTCGAAGCGGCTCAGCGCCACCTCCAGCACCGGCCGCACCCGGCTCTTGGCCAGGCCGTCCACCACATAGGCCGCCACCCCGGCTTGCACCGCCGCCTCGGCTAGCCCAGGGGCGGAGCGGTCGGTGAACATCACCACCGGGCGCGGATTGGCGGCGGTGGCCCCACGCAGGCTTTCCAGGGTGTCGCGGTCGGGGCTGTCGCAGGCGATGACGATCACGTCGGGGGCGAAGGCCTCGGCCTCGGCCTCGTCCAGTTCGGCAGCGCGGCGCAGCTCCAGCGGGCGGATGCCCTCCAGCCCCTCGGCGACGAGGGCGGCACGGGCCGGGTCGGGATCGATGAGAAGCACGCGCATGCGGCAAGCGCTAGGCGGCCGGTTCCGCCAAGGGAAGGGCCTGGGTTGAGATTGGTCGACAACGCAGGGTGCGATCGCCTATCTTATGAGCGTTAATCGACCAATATCTGGGCGCTGGCCTTGTGAGCCAGGACGATCCGTCGCTGAAGACGGGCGCTGCCAAGCTGCTATGATTAAGGCGTCAACGGTCGCCCGTGGGAGGTCGAGTCGTGAGTGAAGACCAGCCAGCGGATGATGGGGTGCGCATCTTTTCGGTGCCCAACACCCTACGCGCCAAGATCGAGGCCAATGGCGGCCAGGAAGCTTCCAAGCTGCTGGCCACGGCCGAGAGCTATCTGAGCTTCCTGCGCCCGCGCTGCCTGAACAAGATCAGCGACCTGATCGCCGATATCGACGGCGCCTACGGCAAGGCCGTCCGCAAGGGCGACGAGGCGTTCGAGCCGCTCTACGCCCTGGCGGCCAAGATCATCGACCAATGCGCGCCGGTGTCGGAATACGAGATCGACCGGGCCGCCTCGGGCCTGTGCGAGCTGGTCGATCGCTGCGAAGGCCAGGGCGCCTGGGACTGGGCGGCGGTGGATGTGCATATCGACGCCCTCTACCTGCTGCGCCAGGACGCCGGCAGCCTGCCGCCTGAAGCGCGCGAGAAGATCTTCGCCGGCCTGCGCCGGGTGACCGAGCGCCTGCCCCGTGCGGAGTAGGACGCGCGCCGGTTGATTGCGGCCCCCCGCCGCAGCATGCGGGGATGGCTGGACGCAGCTCAAGGCCGTGCTTACATATCGATCGGTATGAAAGAAGATCTCGACATCGCCGTGGCCCACCGCGGCCGGCCCAGGGCGTTCGATATCGACCACGCCCTGGCCGCGGCCCTGCGCGTGTTCTGGAGCCGCGGCTATGAAGGCGCGTCGCTCACCGATCTCACCGAGGCCATGGGGATCACACGGCCCAGCCTCTACGCCGCCTTCGGCAACAAGGAAGCCCTATTCCGCAAGGCCCTCGACCTCTACGAGCGCGACAAGCTGACCTATATCGGCGCGGCCTTGACCGCGCCCACGGCCCGGGGCGTGGCCGAGCGGCTGCTCAACGGCGCCCTGGCCATGCAGGTCAGCGGCGTGGACCCGCCTGGCTGCCTGGGCGTGATCAGTTCGGTCGCCTGCGGCTCGGAGGCGGAATCGATCAAGGCCGAGGTGATCAAGCGCCGCGCCTCCTCGGACGCCGCCCTGCTGGCCCGCATGCGCCAGGCCAAGGCCCACGGCGACTTTCCCGACTTCGTCGATCCAGACGGCCTGGTCCAGTATCTGGGCGCGGTGATCCAGGGCCTGTGCGTCAAGGCCGGCTCGGGCGCCTCGGCCGACGAACTGCGCGGCCTGGTGGCGACGACGCTGGCCCTGTGGCCGGGGCGCTGAGGGATAGTTCTCAAGCGCTAACAGCCTAATTTCCGGGCGCGCGCCCACGAAGCCTCGCCGCCGCCCCGCAGAGTATTCTTATTTTTCAATACTTTGCCGCCACCGTTCGGGTTTCGCCCCGTCTAAGGCGAAAAAAGGGCTGGTAATTTTCATACTGGTCGATATCCAATCCTTGACGCGCTGCAGCATGATCCCCACATCCCTACCGATCGGTATGAAATGGGGCGACCTGGTCGCCCCGCCTGGGGATATGCGATGTCGGACCAAGCCAATTCCTTGAAACTCCTCGCCGTGCTGGCGACCCTCGGCCTTTCGGGCGGCTTGGCCGGCTGCGGCGCGAAGGCCCAGTCCCAGGCGGCCGCGCCGCCGCCGCCGGTGGTCAATGTGGCCACGGTGGATTTCCGTTCCCTGCGCGACTGGGACGACTTCGTCGGCCGCCTGGAGGCGGTGGACACCGTGGACCTGCGCCCACGGGTCTCGGGCGAAGTGATCGAGACGCCTTTCGCCGACGGGGCCCAGGTGCATAAGGGCCAACTGCTGTTCCAGATCGACCCGCGCCCGTTCCAGGCCGAGGTCGACCGCCTGGCCGCCGCCCTGGCCGAGGCCAAGGCCAAGGCCCAGCTCGCCGTCGCCGACGATGATCGCGGCCAACGCCTGTTGGCCCAGAACGCCATCGCCCGCGAGGAGGGTGAAAGCCTCGACGCCCAGGCCGCCTCCGCCAAGGCCGAGGTGGGCGCCGCCGAAGCCGCCCTGCGCGCGGCCCAGCTGAACCTGTCCTTCACCCGGGTGATCTCGCCCATCGACGGGCGCGCCTCCAAGGCCATGATCACTCGCGGCAACCTGGTCACCCCCTCGGACCTGCTGACCACCGTGGTCTCCGACACCCCGATCTACGCCGCCTTCAATACCGACGAGCAGACCTACCTGACCTACGCCGCCGCCGAGCGGGGCGGGAACGAACCGGTCTATATGGGGCTGATGACCGAGGACGGCTTCCCGCACGTGGGCAAGCTGCACTTCCTCGACAACGCCGTGGATCCGCACAGCGGCACCATCAGCGGCCGGGCGGTGTTCGACAACACCGGCCAGACCCTGACCCCAGGCCTGTTCGCCCGGGTGCGCCTGGTCAGCCGCAGCGCCCAGACCGTGGCCGTGGTGCCGCAGGAGGCCCTGGGCACTGATCTCGGCAAACGTTTCGTGCTGGTGCTGGGCGCCGGCGACCACGTGGACTACCGCCCGGTGACGCTGGGCCGCACGGTGGGCGACTTCCAGATCGTCACCACCGGCCTGCAGCCAGGCGACCGCATCGTGGTCACCGGCCTGCAGAAGGTGAAGCCCGGCGACGCGGTCAGCCCGCACCTGGCGCCCTATCAGCTGGACGGCGCCGAGCTGGCGACCTTGTCCGGCGCCGGCTGAACCGGCCCCCAACGCTCGAACCAAAGCCGGTCCGCGCCCTGGCTGCGCCCGTCTTCAAGCTCAAAGTCTTCAAGTCCACCACAAAGTCTTCAAGCCCGAAGGGCTCGACCATGAACATCTCCAACTTCTTCGTCAGCCGGCCGCGCTTCGCCATCGTGCTGTCGCTGCTGATCCTGGTGGCCGGGCTGATCGCCCTGCCGATCCTGCCGATCTCGGAATATCCCGAGGTGGTGCCCCCGACCGTGGTGGTCCGCACCACCTTCGCCGGCGCCGACACCAACGTCATCGCCGAGACGGTGGCCTCGCCCATCGAGCAGTCGATCAACGGCGTGGAGGGGATGCTCTACCAGTCCTCGCAATCCACCCCCGACGGCGCCATGGCCCTGACCGTGACCTTCGCCCTGGGCACCGACGCGGACAAGGACCAGGAGCTGGTGCAGAACCGCGTCGCCCAGGTGCTGGCCAAGCTGCCGCCAGAGGTGCAGCGCGTGGGCGTGACCACCACCAAGGCCTCGCCCAACCTGGTCGAGGTGGTGCACCTGACGTCCGACGGCCGCTACGACATGGGCTATCTGGCCAGCTACGCCCAGCTGCATGTCAAGGACGCCCTGGCCCGCAGCTATGGCGTGGGTGACGTGCTGATGTTCGGCCAGGGGCCGTACTCCATGCGCGTGTGGCTGGATCCTGAAAAGCTGGCCGCCCGCTCCATGACCCCGGGCGACGTGGTCCAGGCGCTGCGCGAGCAGAATGTGCAGGTCGCCGCCGGCCAGGTGGGGGCGCCGCCCTCGCCCGGCGAGTCCGACTTCCAGATCTCGGTCAACACCCAGGGCCGCCTGGAGACCGAGCAGCAGTTCGGCGACATCGTGGTGCGCGCCGGCCCCGACGGCCAAATCAGCCACCTGCGCGATGTGGCCCGCATCGAGCTGGGCTCGGACAGCTACGCCTTGCGCGCGCTGCTGGACAACAAGCCGGCCATCGCCATCCCCGTGTTCCAGCGCCCCGGCACCAACGCTCTGCAGATGGCCGACGGCGTGAAGAAGACCATGGACCTGCTGTCCAAGGACTTCCCCCAGGGCATGCAGTACCACATCGTCTACGACACCACCGGCTTCGTGCACGAATCCATCAACGCGGTGATCCACACCCTGTTCGAGGCGCTGTTCCTGGTGGTGCTGGTGGTGATCCTGTTCCTGCAGAAGTGGCGGGCCTCGATCATCCCCCTGGCCGCCGTGCCGGTCAGCCTCGTGGGCACCTTCGCGGTGCTGCTGATGCTGGGCTTCGGCCTCAACGCCCTGACCCTGTTCGGTCTGGTGCTGGCCATCGGCATCGTCGTCGACGACGCCATCGTCGTAGTCGAGAACGTCGAGCGCAACATCGCCCTGGGCCTGACGCCCGTGGCCGCCACCCGCCAGGCGATGACCGAGGTCACCGGCCCGATCATCTCCACCGCCCTGGTGCTGTGCGCGGTGTTCATCCCCACCGCCTTCATCTCCGGCCTCACCGGCCAGTTCTATCGCCAGTTCGCCCTGACCATCGCCATCTCCACGGTGATCTCGGCCTTCAACTCCCTGACCCTGTCGCCGGCCCTGGCCGCCCTGCTGCTGCGGCCGCACGACGCCGCGCCGGATCGGGTGGAGCGGTTGATCGAGCGGGCGTTCGGCTGGCTGTTCCATCCGTTCAACCGCGCCTTCGCCTGGATGTCCCATAGCTATGTGGGCGGGGTCTCGCGCCTGCTGGGCCGCAGTTCGGTGGCCTTGATCATCTACGGCGCCCTGATCGCCCTGACCGTGTTCACCTTCTACCGCACCCCTGGCGGCTTCGTGCCCCAGCAGGACAAGCTCTACCTGGTGGCCATCGTCCAGCTGCCCGACGCGGCCACCATCGACCGCACCGAGGCGGTGGTGCGCGAGGTCAGCGACATCGCCATGAAGACCCCCGGCATCACCCACGCCGTGGCCTTCCCCGGCCTGTCGGTGAACGGCCTGGTCAACAGCCCCAACGCCGGGGCGGTGTTCTTCCCGCTGGATAGCTTCGACAAGCGCCGCTCGCCGGCCCTGTCGGCGGGGGCCCTGGCCATGCAGCTGAACCAGAAGTTCGCCGCCATCCCCGACGCCGTCATCGCCGTCTTCCCCCCGCCGCCGGTGCAGGGGCTGGGCACCCTGGGCGGCTTCCGCATGCAGATCGAGGATCGCGCCGGCTTGGGCCCGCAAGCGCTGTTTGACGGCACGCAACGGGTGATCGCCGCTGCGGCCAAGGACCCGAACCTGGCCGGGGTCTTCTCCTCCTACGAGATCGGCGTGCCCAAGATTCACGCCGACGTGGACCGCGAGAAGGCCCTGGCCCAGGGCGTGTCGCTGAGCGACCTCTATGAGACCATGCAGGTCTATCTGGGCTCGCTCTACGTCAACGACTTCAACCGCTTCGGGCGCACCTATCCTGTGAACGTCCAGGCCGACCAGCGCTTCCGCCTGCAGCCCGAGGACATCCTGCGCCTGCAGACGCGCAACGCCGCCGGCCAGATGATCCCCCTGGGCGCCTTCGTCACCACCCATGAGACCACCGGCCCCGAGCGCACCGCTCACTATAACGGCATGCTCACCGCCGAAATCAGCGGCGGCCCCTCGCCCGGGCACTCCACCGGCCAGGCCCAGAAGGCCCTGGAGCAGATCGCCCAGCGCGAGCTGCCCAACGGCATGGGCTTCGAATGGACCGAGCTGACCTATCAGCAGATCCTGGCCGGCAACACCGCAGTGCTGGTGTTCCCGATCTGCGTGCTGCTGGCCTTCCTGGTTCTGGTCGCCCAGTACGAGAGCTGGAGCCTGCCGCTGGTGGTGATCCTGATCGTGCCCATGTGCCTGCTTTGCGCCCTGATCGGCGTGCAGCTGACCCATGGCGACGACAATGTCTTCACCCAGATCGGGCTGCTCGTGCTGGTGGGGCTGGCCTGCAAGAACGCCATCCTGATCGTGGAGTTCGCCCGGGAGCGGGAGAAGGAGGGTGAGCCCCTGTTGCAGGCCGTCCTCGACGCCTGCCGCCTGCGCCTGCGCCCGATCCTGATGACCTCCATGGCCTTCATCTTCGGCGTCGCGCCGCTGGCGATCTCCGTCGGCGCCGGCTCGGAGATGCGCCGGGCCATGGGTATCGCGGTGTTCTGCGGCATGCTGGGCGTGACCCTGTTCGGCCTGGCCCTGACGCCTGTCTTCTATTGGACCATCCGCCGCCTGACCGGCGCGGGACGGCACGCCCATGCCGCCGCCGCGCCGCACCCCGCCGGCGAGCCCGCCCCGCGCGCCCTGACGCCGGCGGAATGAGGACCCTGACCATGACTGTCTTCAATCGCCTGTTCGCCGCCGCGGCGGCCTCGACCCTGGTCGCCCTGCAGGCCGGGTGCGCGGTGGGCCCCACCTACCACGCCACGGCCGAGGCGCCGGTCGCCCTGACCGCCCTCGACCCGCGCCTGACCCCCGATGCGCCCCAGCCCACCTGGTGGCGAACCTTCGGCGATCCGGAGCTGGACATGCTGATCCGGCGCGGCCTGGCGGCCAACCTGGACGTGAGGGTGGCCGTGGACCGGGTGCGCGGGGCTCGCGCCCTGTTCACCGAGAATCAGCTGAACCTTTTGCCGCACCTCAGCACCGACGCCGGCTATTCGCGCAGCAAGGAGCAGGTCCCGGGCTTCGGTACCGACCGGGTGGATATCGAGCAGGCCGACGTGGGCTTCGACGCCGCCTGGGAGATCGACCTGTTCGGCCACGTGCGCCACCAGGTCGAGGCCGCCCGGGCCGACGCCGAGGCCGCTCGCGACGACCTGCGCGAGGCTCAGGTGGAGGTGGTGTCGGAGATCGCCCGCAACTACATCGCCCTGCGCGGCGCCCAGGCGCGCGAGGCGGTGGCCGAGGAGAACGCCCAGACCGCCGCCGACACCCTGCATCTGACGGAAGTGCGCGGCCAGATCGGCACCGGCGATCCGGTGGACACCGAAAGCGCCCGCGCCCGGCTGGAGGCCACCCAGGCCGCCATCCCCGTGCTGCGCGCCCAGGCCGCCGAGGCCGCCAACCACCTGGCGGTGCTGATCGGCGAGCGCCCCGGCGGCCTCGACGCCGAGTTGGCCCAGCCGGCGCCGGCCCATCTGGCCGCCCCCGCCGCCGTGCCGATCGGCGACGCCACCGACTTCCTGCGCCATCGCCCCGACGTCCAGGCCGCCGAGCGGCGCCTGGCCGCCGAGACCGCCCGCACCGGCGTGGCCACCGCCGACCTATTCCCGCGGGTCAGCGTCACCGGCTTTGTCGGCTTCCTGTCGGGGGACGTCTCCGCCCTGTTCAAGAAGAACGCCCAGGCCTGGGCGGTCAGTCCCTCGGTCACCTGGCCGGGGCTGGACATCGGCAGCGCCGCCGCCCGCCTGCGCGCCCAGAGGGCGGCTGGCGACGAGAGCTTGGCGAACTACGACCAGACCGTGCTGCGCGCGGTCGAGGACCTGCAGAACGCCCTGGTCAACTATCGCCAGCGCCAGCAGGAGGTGGTGAGCCTGTCCCAGCAGGTGGACGCCTCGCGCCGCGCCGCCGACCTGGCCCACATCCGCTACAAGGAAGGCCGCATCGACTTCCTGCGCGTGCTCGACGCCGAACGCACGCGACTGGAGGCCGAGGACGCCCTCACCCAGGCCCAGACCGACGCCAATACCGACGTGGTCTCGATCTACAAGGCCCTGGGCGGCGACGTGCCCGAGCCGGGCTGAGGGCGGGGTTGTGGCTTGGGATTGATTCCGCTCTGCATCATCTGGCCACGCGCAAAGCGCCGTGCTGGAGCCTTGAGGCTTGTTTGGAGCGGGCGGGGCGGGCCTAGTTCCAGACCTTTGGGCCCTCGGTTCCCGAGCAGCGCGCCTGCCAGGCCTGGTCGAACTCCCCGGGGCTCATGCCCTGTTCGACGCGGGCGTCGAAGCGCGAGCTGATGAAGCGCTGGAAGCCGATATAGACACCCATGGGGTTGAGGCTGTTCACCTCGCCGCAGAAGTCCACCTTCTGCTCGCCGTCGGTGGTGGAGAGGTTGGTCTTGACGTCCTTGTACTGCACGCCGTCGATCTCCGGCAGGCGGGCCTTCAGCTCTTCTTCCGCCGCCTCCTTGTTGGCCGTCAGATCCAGGCCGGGGGCGCCGGACGCGGCCGCGCCGGCGGTCGGGTCCGACGCGGTCTCGATGGTGGGGTGGTCCACATTGGTGGGGACAGCCGCGACGTCGGGGGTAGGATCGGGCGCCGGCGCTGAGGCGGCGACCTGGGCCTGGACGGTGGCGGCCGGGGCCACGGGGATCCATATCTTCACCAGCGAGGCCAGACCGATGAGCGCGAAAATGCTCAGCACGCCCAGGCCCAGCCACCGCATCACGCGGTTGAGCTGCGGCTCGGGCTTTCGGCCATAGGCCTCGAGCTTGGGCCGGTGGTCGCGGATGATCTGGACGGGGCGTTTCATCTTGTTCAGGACAGAATGCCGCGGCCGGCTGAACATATGTTTAAGCGTGAATACGGCATTCGCCTGTGAACGGGTGCGAAAGTCCAAGGGAACCAAGGCCTAGGGCGCGGGCTTGGGCTTGATAAGCCTTTGCGAGCCCGCCCTTGCGCACCCTTGTCCGCCTCTCGTCCGCCCTCCTGTTGCTGAGCGCCTGCACGCCGGCGCCCAGCGCGCCACAGCGCGCGGCGTCCGCTGCGCGCCCCGCCGCCAATCCGCTCACGCCGCGGCTGGTCGCCATCGACAACGCCGTTCCAAGCGCACCCCAGAGTTCGGCGCAGACTTCGGCGCCCCAAGCGCAAACGCCCGACCCCGCCCTGATCCGCGGCGAGGTGATGCTGGCCCGCGCCCGCTTCTCGCCGGGGGTGATCGACGGCCGCGACGGGACCAACCTGCACCACGCCCTGGCCGCCTATCAGGCCGCGCGCGGGCTGGCGCAGAGCGGGGCCATGGACGCGGCCACCTGGCGCGCCCTGCTGGCCGAGCCTGGGGCGAGCCGGCCGGTGGTCGAGGCCTATGTGGTCACCGCCGCCGACATGGCGGGCCCGTTCGCCCCGGATGTGGGCGAGGACTTCGTCAAGCTGGCCGCCCTGCCGCAGGGCCCGCTCTATTCCAGTCCGCTCGAAGCCCTGGCCGAGCGGTTCCATATGAGCCAGGCCCTGCTGTCGGCGCTGAATCCCGGCGTAGACTTCCGGCATGCGGGTGTGGCGGTCGTGGTGGCCGACGCCGCGCCCTTGCCCTTCTCCAAGGGCGATGTGGAGCATGTGGAGGTGTCCAAGGCCGACGCCTCGGTCACCGCCTATGGCGCCGGCGACCAGGTGCTGGCCTTCTATCCGGCGACGGTGGGCTCCACCGAGCGGCCCTCGCCTACGGGAATGCACAAGGTGCGCGGGGTCTCGTTCAACCCGGACTATGTCTATGACCCGGCCAAGCTGCACTGGGGGCCGCGCTCGCATGGGCGCCTGACCATCAAGCCGGGCCCGAACGGCCCGGTGGGGGTGGTGTGGATCGACCTCAACGCCCCCAGCTACGGCATCCACGGCTCGCCCGACCCGGACAAGATCGGCAAGACCGCCAGCCATGGCTGCGTGCGCCTGACCAACTGGGACGCCATGGCCCTGGCCGGCGGGGTCAAGCCGGGGGTCGAAGTCGACTTCGTGGGCGAGCGGGGCGAGGCCTGATCGCCTGTCCAACAGGCTGACGCGGTTTTTGGCGAAGCGACAGCTAGCGCTTTCAGTTGGGGCCTTTTAAGGGAGGTCGTCGCTTGATCGACGACTCCCTTTTAAGGGAAGTCGCCGCTTGATCGACGACTGGGCCGTGCTTGTCGGCGGCCCATAACAGCCGAGGGAACCACGCATGCCCGCTTCGACGTCTGCGCCGCTCCGGCGCGCCCTGATGGCCGCCGCCGTGGGTGGCCTGGCCCTGGCGGCCGCGCCCGCCCTGGCCCAGAGCGCCAACACGAGCGCAGACGCCGCCAAGCCCTGGCTCAATCCCGCCCTCAGCCCCGACCAGCGCGCCGACATGGTGGTCAAGGCCATGACCCTGCCGGAGAAGCTGCAGCTGGTGATGGGCTATTTCGGCACCGACGCCCCGTGGAAGGGCTTCGCGCGGCCCAAGGACAGCCTGGCCGACAGCGCCGGCTTCGTCGCCGGCATCCCGCGCCTAGGCGTGCCCAACCAGTGGCAGACCGACGCCGGGGTGGGCGTGGCCACCCAGCGCAGCCCGCACCCGCGCCTGCGTTCCTCGCTGCCCTCGGGCGTGGCCACCGCCGCCACCTGGGACCCGGCCCTGGCCTTCGCCGGGGGGGCGATGATCGGCCATGAGGCGAGGATGTCCGGCTTCAACGTGCAGCTGGCCGGCGGGGTGGACCTGCAGCGCGACCCGCGCAACGGCCGCAACTTCGAATATGGCGGCGAGGATCCGCTGCTGGCCGGCACCATCGTCGGTAACGAGATCAAGGGCATCCAGTCCAACCACATCATCTCGACGGTCAAGCACTACGCCTTCAACGACCAGGAGACCAACCGCTTCAGCATCGATGTGAAGGTCGGCGACCAGGCGGCCCGTACCTCGGACCTGCTGGCCTTCGAGATCGCCATCGAGACAGGCCATCCCGGTTCGGTGATGTGCTCCTATAACCGGGTCAACGGCGTCTACGCCTGCGAGAACCCCTATCTGCTGGGCGAGGTGCTGAAGAAGGACTGGGGTTATCCGGGCTATGTGATGTCCGACTGGGGCGCCACCCACTCCACCATCCCGGCGGCGATGGCGGGCCTGGACCAGGAATCCGGCCAGCCCTTCGACGTGTCGGTCTATTACGGCGCCGCCCTGAAGGAGGCGGTGAGCGACGGCTATGTCAGCCCCGAGCGCCTGGACGACATGGATCGGCGCATCCTGCGCAGCATGTTCGCCGAGGGCCTGTTCGACCAGCCGGTGACCGGCGACCAGTCGGCTGGCATCGACTACGTGGCTGACGGCAAGGCGACCCAGGCCGACGAGGAGGGCGCCATCGTCCTGCTCAAGAACCAGGGCGACCTGCTGCCCCTGGACCACGCCAGGCGCATCGTGCTGATCGGCGGCCATGCCGACGTGGGCGTGCTGTCGGGCGGCGGCTCCTCGCAGGTCTATCCGCGCGGCGGCCTGGCCACTCCGGACGAAGGCCCCTCCGGCTTCCCGGGGCCGATGGTGTTCGATCCCTCCTCGCCGATGAAGGGCATCGCCGCGCGCACCCATGCCGAAGTGACCTATGTGGACGGCAAGGACCTGGCGGCGGCGGCCAAGGCGGCGGCGGGCGCCGACGTGGTCGTGGTGTTCGCCACCCAATGGCTGGCCGAGAGCCTGGACGCCAAGGACCTTGCCCTGCCCAACAACCAGGACGCCCTGATCGACGCCGTGGCCAAGGCCAATCCCCACACCGTCGTGGTGCTGGAGACCGGCGGGCCGGTGCTGATGCCCTGGGCCGACGAGGTCGGCGCGGTGGTCGAGGCCTGGTATCCGGGCACCAGCGGCGGCGAGGCCATCGCCCGGGTGCTGACCGGCGAGGTCGATCCCTCCGGCCACCTGCCGGCCACCTTTCCGGCGGCGGAATCCCAGCTGCCGCGCACGCACATGGATGGTGACCCCACCCAGGTGGACGGCGACGCCAGCGCCCACTTCCACACCGACTATGACGTCGAGGGTGCGGCGGTCGGCTACAAATGGTTCGACCTCAAGGGCCTCAAGCCCCTGTTCGCCTTCGGCCACGGGCTCAGCTACACCCAGTTCGCCTTCAGCGGCCTGAAGGCCGAGGTCAAGGACGGGGCGGTCACCGCTCGCTTCCACGTGGCCAACACCGGCGCCCGCGAGGGTTCGGCCGTGCCGCAGGTCTATGTCTCGCCGGTCGCCGGCGGCTGGGAGGCGCCCAAGCGCCTGGGCGGCTGGAAGAAGCTGGCCCTGGAGGCCGGCGCCGGGGCCGAGGCCGAGGTGGCCGTCGACCCGCGCCTTCTGGCGGTGTGGGATTCGCCCAGCAAGACCTGGAAGATCGCCGACGGCGACTATCAGCTGATCCTGGCCCGCGCCGCCGACGCGCCGGTGGAGACGGTCAAGATCCACCTGGCCGCGCGCACCCTGGATATCCAGGGCCACTGACGCCATCCGGCATGCCGGCTCATCAACAGGCTTGATGGGCCGGCCCGCTTGCCCGCAAGGTCGGGGCCGGATCCTGGAACGACAGGGCTCATGAGCTTGCTGTCCGAGCGCCTCGCCCGCGCCCCGTTGCTGCGCCACGCCAAGCCCTTCTACGGGCGTGAGGCCCTGCTGTGCCTGCCGACCCTGCCGCTGCTGATGATCGGCGGCCTGGTTCTGGGCCATCCGATCCAGGGCGCGGTGGCAGCCGGCGCGGCCTTCTCCGTGGGGTTCGGCGCTGCGCGCGACCTGGCCGGACGGCGTTGGGCCGCCATGCTGGCCGCGGCCCTGGGCATGGCCCTGGCGGCTCTGGTCGGTTCGCTCACCGGCGCCTGGCTGTGGGTCTTCGCCCCGATCTGCGCCCTGGCGGCGGCGGGCTGCGCCTATCTGGCCCTGGTCGACGAGGACCTGTGGTGGGTGGCGCTGCAGGTGGTCATAGCCCTGCTGGTCGCCGGCTACTATCCCGGCCCGGCGTCAGCCGCCCTTCAGCGCACCGGCCTGGTGCTGCTGGGCGGCGCGGCGCAGATGGCCGTCACCATCGTCCTGGCGTGGTTGATCCCCAACGCCGCCCATCGCCTGCCGCGGGGGGCGTCCAAGCTCGCGCCGCCCCTGCGCCTAGTGGTCGGACACCTGTCGCGGGCGGCGATCTGCGTAGCGCTGAGCCTGGTGGCCGCGCGGGTCATGGGCCTGGCCAACAGCTACTGGGCGCCGATGACCGCCCTGATCGTGCTTAAGCCGCACCTGCACGAGACCCGCGTCCGCGGCGTGGCCCGCCTGGGGGGCACCCTGGCCGGCTGCCTCGCGGCCAGCCTGTTCGCCATGGCTGTCGGCTATGGCGCGTCTTGGCTTCTAGCCGGCCTGACCCTGGGGGTGGGCCTGTCCTACGCCCTGCAAAAAGCCCACTACGCGGCCCTGACCTCGGCCATCACCTTCACGGTGGTGCTGTTGCTGAGCCTAGTTCGCGGCGATGCGGTGCAGACCGCCGAGCACCGCATCCTGGCCACCCTGATCGGCGGTCTCCTCGCCCTGGGCCTGGCCCAGATCGCTCCCCACGCGACGTCCTCAACGCCGACGGCTTCGGACCACGTGGGCGCTTGAAGGGGTTAGGACTTCGGCCCCTTGGGCGTCGCCACCGGCGGCTTCCAGGGCTTCAGCTCATGCGAGTCGGCGTCGGGGAAGGACAGGATGATGTCGGTGGGACCCTTGACCTGCACCAGGAGGCCGCCGCCCTGCTGGAAATCCACGCCGATCGCGGGGCCCAGGTCGCGATAGCTCACCGCCGCGGTGTTGGGCGTGCTGATCGTCTTGCCATCGGCGTCCACGCCCCAGGCCGAGATGGTGGTGGGGGTGAACTCGGTGACCATGCCGCCGCCGGTCGGCAACATCTCCACCCACAGGCCGTAGATGCCCTTGGGGTCCGCCGCCTGGGCTGAGCCAGCGAAGGCGAGGGCGGCTAGGCCGGCCAGGATGAAGCGTTTGACGCGCATGGGCGCAACCTATGCCGATAGATGGCCAGATTATGGAAGAGGGTTCGGTCGTCGCCGAAAGGACGAGCTAG
>FTAL01000015.1_pt1 | contig 38949 bp, 29 predicted proteins | sample 1639081 | NCBI WGS metagenome assembly FTAL01 (sample SAMEA3914812, study PRJEB12502) | metagenome | biome: forest; material: soil | place: Canada | collected 2011-07-07 | depth 0.1 m | reverse complement strand
GTGGCAACCCGCTTCGAGAAGACCGCCAGGAACTACCTCGCCATCGTCACACTCGCAGCCATCGTTCTATGGCTCCGATAAGTGTCCACAGCTCCTAGGGGCCTGCCTCCAGAGCCTGGGCTTGATAGGGCGCCATACCACCACCCTACCCGGCTGACATGAACCCGGCCGCTCGTCCCGGCGAAGGCCGGGATCCAGATTCAGCCTCATAAGCCTCCGAATGAAACTGGACCCCGGCCTCCGCCGGGGTGAGCGGATGCGCGCCGGCCGAGCCTGGCCTTAGGCCCGCCTCACTTCGCCCCCGCGGCGCCCTTGACCGGCGCGGCCTTGGCGCCGTTCGGCGTGGTGGCCGCCGTCGAGACCGGCGCGCCCAGGGCGCGGGCCGACTGCACCGCCTGGACGCAGTCCGCGTCATGGGCCAGCCCCGGATCGACGAAGGGCAGGATCGCCGCCACCGGCGACAGCACCGCCCCCAGCGCCACCGCCGCCCCGAGCTGCATCGGCGCGGCGCCCGGCTTGACCCCGAAGGCCGGGGCGGTCAGGTGGCCGCCCACGGTGATCGGCGCCTGCACCCGGATCAGCCGGAAGCCCTTGGGCTGGCCCTGCAGGGTCAGGGCCAGGCTCTCGTCAGCCAGGTTCACATGGCCCGAGCCCTTGGCCAGCACCTTGTCGGTGTCGAGCACCAGGTTGCGCACGTCCAGCACCCCATGATCGGCATGGAAGTCGGCCACGGCGCAGCGCACGCCCATCTGGCTCTGGTCCTTGGCCAGCAGCAGGCCCAGGGCGCGGCTGACGTCGATGCCGAGCAGCTCGGCGAAACTCTGGCGGATCGCGCCGTTGGGCACGACGAAGGTGACGTCGCCGTCGGCCGAAGACGCCGCCTCGTGCACCGAGGCGCCATGGCCGCTCAGCTTGGCGCGCGCCTCCAGAACCCCCTCCACAGCCGGCTGCGCGCCGCCCTTCCGGGTCAGCAGGTCCTGCAGGCGGATATTGGTGATCTTCAGGTCGATCTGGTCCTGCGGGACCGCGTCGCGGGCGTCGATGCGCACCGAGCCGCTCAGGCTGCCCTGCGGGAAGTCGAAGGCCAGGGGATCGATGATCAGCAGGCCATGGTCCAGGCGCACGTCGAAACTGGCGCTGCGCAGCGGCAGGCCCGGGCGGGCCAGGATCGAGGCGGCGTGGTAGCGCAACTTGGCGTCGGTGGAGCGGATCCGCGTCAGGTCCAGCTTGGCGTCCGGCAGCAGGCGCTGATAGCTGGTCCCGGCCGCAGCGCCGGCGACCTGCACGCCGCCGGCGGCCGCCGCAGCCGGGGCCGTCGCCAGGGTCCCCTTGGGCCGGCCGCCCAGCACCGCGGCCAGATCGACCATGTCGAGCGAGCGCGAGCGCAGGTCGGCGTCCACCTTCGGCCGCTTGCCGTCGTGGTCGACGACGAACCGGCCCTCCAGGTCGCTGTCTCCGATATGGCCGGCCAGATTGCGGAAGGTGTATTTGCGGTCGTCGCGGGTGACGTCGGCGCTGAGCCGATAGGCCGGGGTGTTGGGGAAGGCCACGCCGGTCAGGTCATAGAGCTGGGCCAGGTCCACGCCGGACACGGTCAGGGCGGTCTGCAGCTGGCCCAGGTCGAAGGGATGCGGCAGCACGCCCTGGGCGGCCACCTGGGTCGAGCCGGAGCGCAGCTGGCCGCTGAAATGATAGGGCTGGTCGGTCTTGACGTCGATCAGCGCCCCGCCGGTGAGATTGAGGACGAAGGGCTCCTGATTGATCGAGCCCTGGCCGGTCAGCTGGAACGAGCCGCGCCCCGAGCCCACCTGGGTCTCGCTGGACTGCACCCCGGCGCGCAGGACGATGCGGCGCTTCTTGTCGATCAGCTGCAGCTGGCCGCCGGTGATGGCCAGGTGCTGGATCGGCGGCAGGCGGGTCGGCGCCGGCGCGGCGCCGGCGGGGCGCCAGTTGTCCTGGCCCTCGGCGTCGCGATAGGCCCAGATCTTCGGCTGGTCGGCCTCGACCAGGGGCAGCTCCACCCGGCCGACGAACAGCGGCGTCAGCTTGACCTTGATGGCGAACTTGCCGATCTGCGCCAGCAGCCCCGGCGGCCCGACGCCCGGCGTGGCCCCCACGGTGACGTCATAGGCCTCGGCCCCCGGCGTCCAGGAGAAGAGGTGCAGCTTGAGGTCGCCGCGGATGGCGATCGGGCGATGAGCCATCAGCGAGGCCTCGGCCGAGATCGGGCCGCGCAGCATGTTGGCGTTGAGGCTGGCGAGCACCAGGACCAGGGCGATCAGCAGGAACAGCCCGGCGACGCCGCCGCCGGCCCAAAGGCGCGGGTGCGGATGGTGAGACGGCCTGGCGGGAACGGCGGGCGCGGTCATGCCGCTCGTAACGCCTCAGAGGCGAGGGTTTGTTCCCCTCAAACCCTGAATAAGCAAGCCGTGGTCAGAGGCCGGCCGGGAACTCCAGGCGGGCGTTGACGCCATCGGCGGAGGTGATGGTCATGACGCCCTTGACCTGGTCGGTCAGGCCGCGGACCAGCCACAGCCCCAGCTTGGAGCGATCCTCGCCGCCCAGCGTCGGACAGCCGACGCCATCGTCGACCACCGACAAGGCGGCGCGGCCGCCGGGCAGGGTCTCCAGCGCCACCCGCACGGCGCCGGCGCGGCCGTCCGGATGGGCGTGGCTGAGGGCGTTGGACACCAGTTCGTTGATGATGATCGCCAGGGCCGAGGCCACCGGCTCGCGCAGGGGCAATGGGTCGGCGACCAGCTCCATGCGCACGGGCCGGCCTGCGCAGCGGCGGCGCCACACGGGCAGCATGTCGGCCAGGAAGACCGAGAAATCGCCCCCCGCCGGATCGAGCATCCGCTGCTGCACCGCCCCCAGGGCGCCGACCGCGTCCAGGGTCCAGCTCAGCAGCCGCCGGGCCTCGGCGTCCTGGGTGCGCTGGATGCGCATCCGCGTGAGGGTCGAAAGCAGCTGAAAGACGTTGGCCAGCCTATGGCGCACGTCGGAGGGCGCGAAGGACCGCGGCGACTCGTCGGATGTGGACATGATCAAACGCTCGCCACGACCTCTGACGCCTTCGGCGCCTTGCTCGGCATACTGTTCGGTCATGTTACACCAATTCCGGGTGCGCCAAGGGCGCTCTGACGACGGTTCGAAGGAACCAACGCACAGGTCGGGACGCTTGTTTCCGCGACGAGTCCGCCGCCCAGGGTCCCATCTGTGCTGTCCACATCATGATACGCCCCGAACCTTCGCGACAACAGACCTGGGCGCTGGACGCGGCGGGAGACCTAGACCTGACCCAGGTCAGCCTGTTCCTCGACGTCGACGGCACCTTGGCGCCGATCATGCCCAATCCCGAAGACGTGGGTCCGATCCCTCAGCGCACAACGCTTTTGCGCACCTTGCAGAGCCGCCTGGACGGGCGCCTGGCGGTGGTCAGCGGCCGGGCCATAGTCGATATCGACCGGATCCTGGAGGCGAGCGTGACCGCCGTCTCGGGAGTGCACGGCCTGCAGCGGCGTGACGCCCAAGGCGGCCTCAGCCAGGCCCAAGCCCACCCCGGACTGGCCCCCGCGGCCGAGGCGCTGCGCCAATTCGCCGCACCGTTGCAGGGCGTCGCCATCGAGGACAAGGGCTTGAGCCTGGCTGTGCACTTCCGCGCCCATCCCCAGGCCGCGCAGCTGATCGAGGCCCAGGCCCTGAGCCTAGCCGCAACCCACGGCCTGTCGGTGCAGCCGGGCGATTGCGTGGTCGAACTGCGCACCCCCGGCCATGACAAGGGCGATGCGGTGCGGGCCTTCATGAGCGAGGCGCCGTTCAACGGCGCGCGGCCGGTGTTCGTGGGCGACGACCTGACCGACGAAGCCGGCTTCGGCGTCGCCGCCAGCCTGGGCGGCTATGGCGTGCTGGTCGGCCCCGAGCGACCCACCCTGGCCCGGCGCCGGCTGGCCGATCCCGCGGCGGTGCTCGCCTGGCTGAGCCGCGCCGTCCTGACAGCGAGCGCATCATGACCCCATTCGGCGACGGCGGCGGCCTGGACCTGGCCCCCATCGGCAACTGCTCCGTCAGCGCCCTGGTCGACCGGCTGGGCCGCTACGTCTGGTCCTGCGCGCCGCGGTTCGATTCCGACCCGATCTTCTCCAGCCTGCTCAGCGATCGCGACCCCGCCGATCCGCAGGCCCGTGGCCTGTGGGCGATCGACATGATCGACCTGGCCGAGGCCAAGCAGAGCTATGTGCGCAACACCGCCGTGCTGCGCACCGAGTTGATCGACACCTCCGGCCGGTCGCTGGAGACTCTCGACTTCGCCCCGCGCTATCGCCAGTTCGGACGCATCTTCCGCCCCACGGCCTTCATCCGCCTGGTGCGGCCGCTGAACGGCGCGCCCAATATCCGCATCCGCCTTCGCCCCACCGCCGACTGGGGCGCCAGCCTGGCCGACCGCACCTTCGGCTCGCACCACATCCGCTACCTGTGCTCGGACGTCACCCTGCGCCTGACCACCAACGGGCCGGTCTCGCACATCCTCAGCGAGCGCGTGTTCCGGCTCGAGGACGACCTGGCCCTGTTCTTCGGCCCGGACGAGGGCATGGAGGCCGACGTGGTCTCCACCAGCCGGCGCATGCTGGCCGAAACCTCGCGCTCGTGGCGCGAATGGGTGCGCACCCTGTCGGTGCCGCTGGAATGGCAGACCGCGGTGATCCGCGCCGCCATCGGCCTGAAGCTGTGCTGCTACGAGGACACCGGGGCCATCGTCGCCGCCTTGACCACCTCGATCCCCGAGGCGCCCGACAGCGGCCGCAACTGGGACTACCGCTACTGCTGGCTGCGCGACGCCTATTACGTGGTCCAGGCCCTGAACCGCCTGGGCGCCGCCGACATCCTGGAGAACTACCTCGCCTATCTGCGCAACCTGATCGAACAGTCGCGCGGCGGGCTGATCCAGCCGGTCTACGGCGTGGGGCTGGAGCCCTCGATCGGCGAGCGGGTGATCGAGGCCCTGCCCGGCTTTCGCGGCATGGGGCCGGTGCGCGCCGGCAACCAGGCGCACGAGCATATGCAGTACGACGTCTACGGACAGATCGTACTGTCCTCGGTCCAGGCCTTCTTCGACGAGCGGCTGCTGCGCCAGGGCACGGTGGAGGATTTCCACGCCCTGGAGACCGTGGCCGGCCACGCCTTCCGCCTGCACGATCAGCCCGACGCCGGCCTGTGGGAGTTCCGCACCATCGCCCAGGTGCACACCTATTCCTCGGTCATGTGCTGGGCGGCCTGCGACCGCCTGGCCAACGCCGCCGACACCCTGGCTCTGCCAGACCGCGCCGCCTTCTGGCGCGACCAGGCCCAGACCATCCGTACACGGATCGAGAAGGACGCGTGGAACGAAGAACTGGGTCATTTCGTCTCCAGCTTCGGCGGCAAGTCGCTGGACGCCAGCCTGCTGCAGATGATCGACCTGCGCTTCCTGACCCCCGACGATCCGCGCCACCGCGCCACCCTGACGGCCATCGAGCGCGACCTGCGGCGCGGCTCCTACCTGATGCGCTACGCCGACCCCGACGACTTCGGCGCGCCGGAGACGGCGTTCAACGTCTGCACCTTCTGGTTCATCGAGGCCCTGCACCTGTCGGGCCGTTCGGACGAGGCGCGCACCCTGTTCGAGGAGATGCTGTCGCGGCGCACCCATGCGGGCCTGCTGTCCGAAGACATCGGCCTGACCGACGGGCGGCTGTGGGGCAACTATCCCCAGACCTATTCCCTGGTCGGGATCATCAACTGCGCCTCGCTGCTCAGCCGCCCGTGGAGCTCCGTGCGATGAGCCGGCTGGTCGTCGTCTCCAACCGCGTCACCACCCCCTCCGGCCGCGGCGGGGCCACCGCCGGCGGCCTGGCCATGGCCCTGGCCGCGGGCCTGCGCGAATACAAGGGCCTGTGGTTCGGCTGGAGCGGCGAGACCACGCCCCAGTTCAGCGGCGAGCTGAAAACCACCCGCGCCGAGGGCGTGACGGTGACCACGATCGACCTCGAGGAGGTCGACGTGCAGGAATATTACAACGGCTACGCCAACAAGACGCTCTGGCCCCTGTGCCACTACCGCATCGACCTGACCGCCTATGACCGCTCGTTCGGCCAGGGCTATGACCGGGTCAACCGCCGCTTCGCCGAGACCCTGCGTCCGCTGTTGCGCCCCGACGACCTGGTCTGGGTGCACGACTATCACCTGATCCCCCTGGCCCGGGAGCTGAAGCGCCTGGGGGTGACCTCGCCCATGGGCTTCTTCCTGCACATCCCCTGGCCGGCGCGGCAGCTGGTGACCACCCTGCCCCGTCACCGCCAACTCGTGCAGGCCCTGTTCGACTATGACCTGGTCGGCTTCCAGACCAGCGAGTGGCTGGCCGCCTTCGAGGACTATGTGCTGCATGAGGCCAAGGGCGCGGTCGGCCGCGACGGGCAGGTCAGCGCCTTCGGCCGCACCACCCGGGCGGCGGCCTTCCCCATCGGCATCGACGCCAAGGAGTTCGCCGAGCTGGCCCGCTCCTCGGCGGCGGCGCGGATGTTCGACCGCATGGCCGCCTCCACCGCCTTCCGCTCGATGATCGTCGGCGTCGACCGGCTGGACTATTCCAAGGGCATCGAGGAGCGGTTCCTGGGCTATGAGCACCTGCTGCAGGACCGGCCCGAGCTGATCCGCGAGGTGGTGCTGCTGCAGATCGCCCCCATCTCGCGCGACGGGGTGGACAGCTACCAGGACCTGCGCGCGCGCCTGGATTCCCTGGCCGGGCGGGTCAATGGCGAGTTCGCCCACGCCGACTGGTCGCCCCTGCGCTACGTCAACCGCAACTATCGCCGCGACGAGCTGGCCGGGGTCTATCGCGCGGCCAAGGTGGGGCTGGTCACGCCCCTGCGCGACGGCATGAACCTGGTGGCCAAGGAGTTCGTCGCCGCCCAGAATCCCGGCGATCCCGGCGTGCTGGTGCTGTCGCGCTTCGCCGGCGCGGCGCTGCAGATGAGGGACGCCCTGATCGTCAATCCCTTCTCGCCCGAGGAGGTGTCCGAGGCCCTGCACCAGGCCCTGACCATGGACCTGCCCGAGCGCGTGCGGCGCTGGGAGAGCCTGAACCACGGCGTGGTCACCGACGACGTCTCGGCCTGGCGCGACGACTTCGTCGCTGCGCTCAAGGCCACGCGGGAACGGCCGTTGACGGAACGGCCCAGGACCCTGGCCGCGCGGCGGTAAGATCGCGGGAGCGCCCGCATTCCAAGCTACGTCATGGCCGGGCTTGTCCCGGCCATCCAGCCCAGAAAAGCGACGTATGATCGCCAGCGCATGGGCCGGCTCTCGTGCGATCAAGGCTTCGTTCAAGGCTGGATGGCCGGGACAAGCCCGGCCATGACGAGTGGTGGGTGCGGGTGAATAACCCTATTTCAGCGTCCCGTCCCAGCCGCCGCCCAGGGCGGTGATCAGGGACACGCTGTCGCTCAGCCGCTCGCCCTGGATGGTGGCCAGGTTGATGTGGGCCGACAGGGCGGTGGCCTGGGCGGTGACCACGCTGGTGTAGGCCACGGTGCCGGCCTGGTATTCGTTGAGGGTGATCTGCACCGTGCGGTCGGCGTCGGAGGTCTCCTGCTCGACCTGGCCCTGCTCGTCCTGCAGCACCCGGGCCGCGGCCAGGTCGTCCTCCACCTGCTGGAAGGCCGTCAGCACGGCTTCGCGATAGAGGGCCACGTCCTGCTGGTACTGGGCCTTGGCCTGGCGCACACGGTCCACCGTGGCGCCGGCGTCGAAGATGGTCTGCACGGCGTTACCCCCGAACGACCACAGGTTCGACGAGGCGTTGAACAGCCGGCTGAGCACGTTCGAGGAATAGCCATAGTCCCCGCTGAGGGTCAGGTCGGGGAAGAAGCCGGCCACCTGCACCCCGATCAGGGCGTTGGCCGAGGCGGCCGTGCGCTCGGCCTCGGCCACGTCCGGGCGGCGCTGCAGCAAGGTGGACGGCACCGTGCTGGGGGTCGGCGGCGGCTTGGGCGCCCAGTTGGGATCGGGGGCGATACTGAAGTCGGCCGGCGCCACGCCGATCAACATGGCGATGGCGTGCTCGTTCTGGGTGCGGGCGCGGTCCAGGTCGGTGAGGCTGGCTATGGCGCCGTCCAGCTGGGTCTTGGCGGCCAGCACGTCGCTCTGGGCGGCCACGCCCTGCGCATACTGGTTCTGGGTGATGGTCAGCGAGCGGCGATAGGCGTCCACGGTCTGCTGGTAGACCGCCTTCTCCACGTCGGTGATGCGCAGCTGGATATAGTCGGCCGCCACCTCGCTCTGGGCCGACAGGCGCGCATTGGCCAGGTCCGCCTCGGTGGACTGGGCCGCGGCGTGGGCGCTCTCCACCGTGCGGCGCAACTTGCCCCACACGTCCGGCTCCCAGCTGGCGCCCAGACTGAGCTGATAGTTGGTGATCGCCTTGTTAGAGCCGGTCGGCGTGGTGGCGCCGGTCCCGCTGGTGGTCGCCGCCGCGCCACGGCCGCCGCCGGAGCGGGTGGCTGCGCCGGTCAGGTCGACGGTGGGGAACAGGGCGGCGCGATCCTCGGCCACCAGGTCGCGGGCCGCATCATAGGCGGCGATCTCGGCCTTCACGTTCTCGTTGCTGACCGTGACCTTCTCTTCCAGGTCGTTCAGCTGCGGATCGCCGAACAGCGTCCACCAGTCGCCGCGGTCGAGGCCGTCGGCGGGCACGGCCGGCGTCCAGCCCTGGGCCTCTTTGAACGCAGGCGGCGTGGTCACCGGCGGGCGGCTGTAATTGGGCCCGACGGCGCAGGCCGACAGGGAAAGCCCCAGAAGGGCGGTGGTGGCCAAAAGGCGCGCAGGGATGTTCGGCATGGTCGAAGTCCTAGACGGCGGGTTGCGGACCAAGGTCGACGTCGGGCGGGATCGCCCCGGCGCCGCGGCTCAGATGGCGTTCATCGGGCCGGCGCCCGCGCAGTCGGTCCAGATAGAGATAGACGACGGGGGTGGTGAGCAGGGTCAGCACCTGGCTGACCAGCAGGCCGCCGATGATGGTGATGCCCAGCGGCTTGCGCAGCTCCGAGCCGGCCCCGCTGCTGAGCACCAGCGGCACCGCGCCCAGTATGGCGGCGAAGGTGGTCATCATGATCGGCCGGAAGCGCAGCACGCAGGCCTGGTAGATGGCGTCGCGGCTCGACAGGCCCTGGGCGCGCTCGGCGTTCAGGGCGAAGTCGATGATCATGATCGCGTTCTTCTTGACGATGCCGATCAAGAGGATGACCCCGATCAGGGCGATGATGCTGAACTCGGTCTTGAACAGGATCAGGGCCAGGGTCGCGCCCACCCCGGCCGAGGGCAGGGTCGACAGCACCGTCAGGGGGTGGACGTAGCTCTCATACAGCACCCCCAGCACGATGTAGATCGCCAGCAGGGCGGTCAGGATCAGCACCGGCTCGTCGCTGAAGCTCTGGGCCGCCTGCTTGGCCGTGCCCTGCACGCTGCCCTGGATCGAGGCCGGCATGGAGATGGTCTGCTCGGCCTGGTGGATGGCGTCGATGCCCTGCTGGATGGAATAGCTGGGGCTGAGGTTGAACGAGATGGTCGCCGCCGCCTGGCCGTCCTGGTGGTTGACCGAGTTGGGCGCCGACGAGGGCGCATAGTGGGTCACCGCCGACAGCGGGATCATCCGCTCGGCCTCGGTGCTGATGGCCACGCCGTCGGAGGCCCCGCGGGAGGGCGGCGCGGTGGGGCCGGGAATGGTCGAGACGGTGCCGCCGGCCACCGAAGCGCCACTGGTCTGCACCTGCAGGATCGAGGTCGTGGCCAGGGCGTTGGTGGAGGTCGCGGCGGTCGAGGCGGTGGTCCCCCCCGTGCCGGTGCTGGAGGCGGTGGCGGCCGCGGCCGCGGCCAGGGCGGTCGCCGCGGCGGTGGCGGCGCTGGTCGTGCTGGAGGCCGCCGTATTGGTCGACATCCACAGGTCGGACAGATAATCCGGCTCCTGGGTGTATTGCGGCGCCGCCTCCATGATCACGTGGTACTGGTTCAACGCATTGTAGATGGTCGACACCTGGCGCTGGCCGAAGGCGTCATAGAGGTTGTTGTCCACGTCGGCCGCCGTCACCCCCAGGCGCGCGGCGCTGGCCCGGTCGATGGTGACATAGGTCTCCAGGCCATGGTCCTCCTGGTCGGTGCTGACGTCGGCCACCACCGGCGAGGTCTTCAGCTGATCGGACAGCTTCAGCGTCCAGCTCTTCAGCTGGGCCAGGTCGTCGGCCTTGAGCGTGTACTGGTACTGTCCGAAGCCCTGGCGGCCGCCGGCGCGGATGTCCTGCACCGCCTGCAGGTACATCACCGCTCCGGTGACGCTCATCATGTTGCGGCGCATGCGGGCCAGGACGTCGTCGTCGCTGAGATGGCCTTTGCGCTGGGTCACCGGCTTGAGGCTGATGAACACCTGGCCGCCGGCCGCCCGGCCGCCGGTGAAGCCGGTCACCGTGATCACGTCCGGATCCTGGTGGATGATGTTCACGAAGGCGCGCAGGCGTGACTGGGTCAGCTGGAACGAGCTCGACTGGTCGGTCTGCATGAAGCCGTTCAGCTGCGAATTGCTCTGCTGCGGGATGAAGCCCTTGGGCACGACGATGTAGAGATAGACGTTGAGCACGATGGTCAGCAGCAGCACCGCCAGTATCACCGGCCCGGAATCCAGCGCCCAGACCAGGCAGACGCGGTAGAAGGCGGCCATGCGGTCGAAGGCGCCCTCGGTGATCCGGGTCAGCCAGCCGCCGTTCCCGGCGTGCTTGGGCCGCCCGGCCACATAGGCGCACATCATCGGCGTGGTGGTCAGCGAGATGGCCAGCGAGATCATGATCGCCGTCGACAAGGTGACGGCGAACTCGCGGAACAGCCGGCCGACGATGCCGCCCATCAGCAGGATCGGCAGGAACACGGCGATCAGCGACACGCTGATCGAGAACACGGTGAAGCCCACCTCGCGCACGCCCAGCAGCGCCGCCTGGTAGCGGTTCATGCCCTGCTCGATGTGGCGGGTGATGTTCTCCAGCACCACGATGGCGTCGTCGACCACGAAGCCGGTGGAGACGGTCAGGGCCATCAGCGACAGGTTGTCCAGGCTGAAACCGCACAGGTACATCACCCCCAGCGTGCCCAGCAGCGAGACCACCACCGCCACCGCCGGGATCAGGGTCGAGCTGGCGGTGCGCAGGAACAGGGCGACCACGAGCACCACCAGGATGGTGGCGATCAGCAGCGTGCGTTCCACCTCGGCCAGGGAGGCGCGGATCGCCAGGGTCTGGTCCACGGCCACGTGCATGGTGATGTCGGGCGGCAGGGCCGATTGCAGCAGCGGCAGGTCGGCCTTGATCGCGTCCACGGTCGAGATGACGTTGGCGCCCGGCTGCTTGGTGATGAACACCACCACGGCGTTCTGGTTGTTGAACAGGCCGAGATTGTGCACGTCCTCCTGGCCGTCGAGCACCTGGGACACGTCGGACAGGCGCACGGCCGAGCCGTTGCGATAGGCCACGATCAGCGGGGCGTAGTCGGCGGCGACGATGCCGGAATCGTTGGTGTAGATTTGCAGCCGCTGCGGGCCGTCGTCGATCACGCCCTTGGGCCGGTTGGCGTTGGCCGAGGCCAGGGCCGCGCGCACGTCCTCCATGCCGATGCCGTAGCGGGCCAGGGCGTTGGGGTTCAGCTCCACCCGCACCGCCGGCAGCGAGGCGCCGCTGATGTTCACCTGGCCGACGCCGCGCTCCTGCGACAGCTTCTGCTGGATGATGTTGGCGGCCACGTCATAGATCTGGGTCGGTTTGCGCGTCTCGGACGTGAGCGACAGGATGATGATCGGCGCGTCGGAGGGGTTGGCCTTGAAGTAGCTGGGGTTGGACCGCAGCGTCGCCGGCAGGTCCACCCGCGCCCCGACGATAGCCGCCTGCACGTCGCGCGCGGCGCCGTTGATGTCGCGCGACAGGTCGAACTGCAGCACGATGGTGGTCTGGCCCACCCGGCTCTGCGAGGTCATCTCGCTGACGTCGGCGATGGTGCCCAGGTGGCGTTCCAGCGGCTCGGCCACGCTGGAGGCCATGGTCTCGGGGCTGCCGCCGGGCAGGTTGGCGGTGACGAACACGGTGGGGAAGTCCACCGTCGGCAGCGAGGCCACCGGCAGCAGGAAATAGGCCGCGAAGCCCGACAGAGCCACGCCCAGGGTCAGGAGGATGGTGGCGATGGGCCGCCGAACGAAGACCTCCGAAAACCTCATGGGATCGGCGTCTCCAGTCCCGGCTCACCCTCGCCGGGTCCCGCGGGCTGGTGGCCGCGCGAATCCAGCCGCCGGGCGATCTTGTCGAACTGCAGATAGATCACCGGGGTGGTGAACAGGGTCAGCATCTGGCTGACGATCAGGCCGCCGACGATGGAGAAGCCCAGCGGGTGGCGCAGCTCCGAGCCCACCCCCGTGCCCAGCATCAGCGGCAGGGCGCCGAACAGGGCCGCCAGGGTGGTCATCAGGATCGGGCGGAAGCGCAGCAGCGCCGCGCGGTGGATCGCCTCGCGCGGGGCCATGCCCTCGTCGCGCTCCGCCTCGAGGGCGAAGTCGATCATCATGATGGCGTTCTTCTTGACGATGCCGATCAGGAGGATGATGCCGATGATGCCGATCACGCCCAGGTCCTGGCCGGCCAGCATCAGGGCCAGCAAGGCCCCGACCCCGGCCGAAGGCAGGGTCGACAGGATGGTGATCGGGTGGATGTAGCTCTCATAGAGCACGCCCAGCACGATGTAGACGGTCACGATCGCCGCCAGGATCAGCCACAGTTCGTTGGACAGCGACGACTGATAGGCCGCCGCCGCGCCCAGGAAGGTGGTGTTGATCGTCGCCGGCAGGCCGACCGCAGCCTCGGCCTTGCGGATCGCCCCCACCGCCGTGCCCAGGGACACGCCGGGGGCGGTGTCGAAGGCGATATTGGCCGAAGGGAACTGGCCCACATGGTTGATCTGCAGCGCCGAGGTCTGCTGGCTGATCTTGGCGAAGGCCGACAGCGGCGTGGGCGCGCCCGAGCTGGACGGAATGTAGAGCTGGCCCAGGGTCTGGGGCGAGGCCAGCATGGTCGGATCGGCCTCCATGATCACCCGGTACTGGTTCGACTGGGTGAAGATGGTCGAGATGATCCGCTGGCCAAAGGCGTCGTAGAGCACCTCGTCCACGGTGTCGGGGGTCACGCCCAGGCGCGCGGCGGTGGCGCGGTCGATGTCGATATAGGCGGTCAGGCCCTGGCTCTGCACGTCCGAGGAGATGTTGCGCACCTGGGCGGTCTTGCGCAGCTGGTCGACCACCTTGCCGGCCCAGCTGTTGATGTCGGCCTGGTTGGCGCCTTCGAGGGCGAACTGGTACTGGGTGGGGCTGACGCTGGAGTCGATGGTCAGGTCCTGCACCGGCTGCAGGGCCAGGTTGATGCCGGCCACCTGGCCCGCCTCCTGGCGCAGGCGGTCCATGAGCTTGGCCAACGAGGCCGTGCGGTGGCCGTGCGGCTTGAGGCTGATCAGCATCCGCCCGGCGTTGAGCGTGTTGTTGGAGCCGTCGACGCCGATATAGGAGGACAGGCTGACCACGTCCGGGTCGGCGGTCAGGGCCTGCGCCAGCTTCTCCTGCAATTGCGCCATGTGCGCATAGGAGATCGACTGCTCGGCCGTGGTCACGCCCTGGATCAGGCCGGTGTCCTGGGTCGGGAACAGGCCCTTGGGGATGATCAGATAGAGCACCACGGTCAGGGCCAGCGTGGCCAGGGCCACCAGCATGGTCGGCCCCTGGCGGTCCAGCACCCAGTTCAGGGCCTTGTCATAGCGGGCGATGACCCGGTCGATGAAGGCCTCGGTCCGATAGCTCCAGCCGCCCTTGCGGGGCTCCTTGTGCGGGCGCAGCCAGCGCGCGGCCAGGGTGGGCGCCAGGGTCAGGGACACCACGGCCGATATGACGATGGTCACCGCCAGGGTGATGGCGAACTCGCGGAACAGGCGGCCGACCACGTCGCCCATGAACAGCAGCGGGATCAGCACCGCGATCAGCGACACGGTCAGCGAGATGATGGTGAAGCCGATCTGCGAGGCGCCCTTGAGCGCGGCGTCGAACGGCTTCTCGCCCGCCTCGATATAGCGGGCGATGTTCTCCAGCATGACGATGGCGTCGTCGACCACGAAGCCGGTGGCGATGGTCAAGGCCATCAGCGTCAGGTTGTTGAGGCTGAAGCCCAACAGGTACATGGCCGCGAAGGTGCCGACCAATGACAGGGGCACGGCGACCCCGGCGATGAAGGTGGCCGGCAGGCTGCGCAGGAAGACGAAGATCACCGCCACCACCAGGCCCACGGCCAGCAGCAGCTCGAACTCCACGTCGTGCACCGAGGCGCGGATGCCGGTGGTGCGGTCGCTGAGCACCGCCACCTGCACGCCGGCCGGCAGGGCGGCCTCGATCTGCGGCAGGGCCTTGGTGATCTCGTCGACGGTGGCGATGACGTTGGCGCCGGGCTGGCGCTGGATGTTGAGGATGATCGCCGGAGTGGTGTTCATCCACGCGCCCAGGCGGCTGTTCTCGGCCCCCTGGACCGCCACGGCCACGTCGCGCAGGCGGATGGGCGCGCCGTTCTTATAGGCCACGACCACGTTCATATAGCTGTCGACATCGGTCAGCTGGTCGTTGGCGTCGACGTTCTCCGCCTGGGTGGGGCCGTCGAACGAGCCCTTGGCGGTGTTGGCGTTGGCGTTGGAGATCGCGGTGCGCAGGGTCTCCAGCGACAGGCCATAGGCCGCCGCGGCCTGGCTGTTGACGCGGATGCGCACGGCCGGGCGCTGGCCGCCGGATATGGCCACCACGCCCACCCCGCCGATCTGCGAGATCTTCTCGGCCACCCGCGTCTCGGCCAGGTCCTCGACCTGGGTCAGGGGCATGGTCTTGGAGGTCAGGGCCAGGGTGATGACCGGCGCGTCGGCCGGGTTGACCTTGGCGTAGATCGGCGGCGCGGGCAGGTCGGCGGGCAGCAGGTTGCCGCCGGCGTTGATCGCGGCCTGGACCTCCTGCTCGGCGATGTCCAGCGACAGGTCGAGGTTGAACTGCAGGGTGATGACCGAGGCGCCGCCCGAGCTGATGGAGGACATGCGCTTGAGGTCGGCCATCTCGCCGAACTGCCGCTCCAGCGGCGCGGTCACCGTTGTGGCCATCACTTCGGGGCTGGCGCCCGGATAGAAGGTCTGCACCTGGATGGTCGGGTAGTCGACCTCGGGCAGGGCCGACAGCGGCAGGAACTTGAACGCCACCAGGCCGCACAGCAGGATCGCCGCCATCAGCAGCGAGGTCGCCACCGGACGGACGATGAAGGGACGTGACGGGCTCATGCGCCCATCCGTTCAGGGCGTAGGGGACGTGTCGCGGGCATGACGATCACTACTGGCCCCCGCCGCCGCCACCGCCGCCCCAGCCGCCCGCCGCCCGCGCCTGGGCGCGTTCCTGGTCCAGCTTGGTCCGCTGCTCGGGCGTGAGCACCGCGTCCACCTGGGCGAAGGCGTCGTGCATCACCGAGCGCGGATCGTCCGAAGCCTGCGCCTTCTGCCGCGCCGCGGCCAGGATGGCGTCGACCTTGGCCTTCTGGTCGGGAGTCAGGCCCAGGCCGTCGAGCATGGCGGCCATGTGTCCGCCGCCACCGCCGCCGCCGCCATGACCGCCGCCGCCCGCCGGCGCCGCGTCCTGGGGCGGCGCGCCGGCCGAAGCCTGGGGCGAAGACGGCGCCGAAGCCGCCGGGCCGCCTGCAGCAGGACCGCCCTGGCCGCCGCCACCTTGGCCGCCGCCCCAGCCGCCGGCGGCGCGGGCCTGCGCCCGCTCCTGCTCGAACTTGGCCTTCTGGTCGGGGGTCAGGATCGCCTCGAGCTGGTCCATGCCCGCCTTCATCGCCGCGCGGCGGGCGTCGGGATCGTCACCCGCCGTCTCGGCCTTGGCGCGCATGTCGCCGAGGATGGTCCGCACCTTGGCGGTCTGGTCGGAGGTCAGGTTCAGGGGCGCTAGCATGGCCTGCAGGTGCGCGCCGCCGCCATGGCCGCCGTGGCCGCCGCCCGCGCCGCCCTGGCCCTGACCGCCGGCCGAGCCGCCGCCAGCGCCGCCGGCGCCAGACGCATTGGCCGCCTGGCCGCCGCCCGCGCCGTCCTGGCCTTGCGCCGGCTGCTTGTGGCCGAACAGGCCGGCCAGCCAGCCGAAGAAGCCGGTCTTCTTGGCTTGCGGCGGGGCCTTCTGCATGGCCTTGGCGTCGGCCGGCAGCAGCACCGGCGCGCCGTCATGCAGCCGGTCGCCGCCATCGGTGACCACCACGTCGCCCTCGCTCAGGCCGGAGATGATCTCGGTGCGCTCGCCGTCGGCCTGGCCCACCTTGACCTGGGTCACGCGGGCGTTCTGGTCCAGGTCGACCGTATAGACGAAGTCGCCCTGCGAGCCGTGGCGGATGGCCTGGGTGGGGACCACCAGCACATCGTGCAGGGTGTCGACCAGCAGGCGTATGTTGACGAACTGACTGGGGAACAGCACCCCTGAGGCGTTGGTGAAGCGCGCCTTGGCCTTCACCGTGCCGGTCGTGGTGTCCACCTGGTTGTCGAGGGTCAGCAGCTGGCCCTGGGCCAGGGTGTCGGCGCCGCTGCGATCCAGGGCGGTGGCGGTCAGCACCGCGCCGGTGGACACGCGCTGGGCCACTTGGCCGATATTGTCCTCGGGCAGGGTGAACTCGACGTCGATGGGGTCCAGCTCGGTGATCACCACCAGGCCGGTGGTGCTGGAGCCGCTGGAGACATAGTTGCCCACGTCCACCTGGCGCAGGCCGACGCGGCCAGCCACGGGCGACGTGATGTGGCAATATTCGATGTTCAGCTTGGCGTTGGCCACCGAAGCCTTGTCGGCGGTCACGGTGCCCTCGTCCTGCTTGACCAGGGCGGCCTGGGTGTCCAGCTGCTGCTTGGCGATGGAGTCCTGGGCGACCAGCTTCTGATAGCGGGCCAGGTCCAGGCGCGCATCGTCCAGCAGGGCCTCGTCGTGCAGCAGCTGGCCCTGGGCCTGCTGCAGCGCCACCTGATAGGGGCGGTCGTCGATGTCGATCAGCAGCTGGCCGGCGCGGACCATCTGGCCTTCGGTGAAGGCGATGCGGGCGATGTTGCCGGCGATGCGCGGCTGCACCGTCACCGTGGCCAGCGGCGTGACCGTGCCCAGCTCGTCGAGATTGATCGGGATGTCGCCCTTGACCACCGTGGCCACGCCGACCACCGTCTGGGCGCCGCCCGGTCCGCCGCGGCCGCCGCGACCGCCAGCCGCGCCCGCGCCGCCGCGACCGCCCGGGCCGCCTTGCCCCGACTGACCGTGCGGCGTGAGCAGGAAGGCGATGACCAGGGCCACCACCACAGCGGCGATGATCCAAACCAGCGTGCGCCAGGCAGGACGGCGCCTGGGCGGCGGAGCCCGGAAAGGAGAGCTGCTGGAATAGTCAGGACCCGAGTGCGGCGCGCTCATTCAGCCTCCGGAGATGACGACCGATCTGTCGCCAAAACGTGATGAGGCGTCGCCTGCGGTTAAGCTCGGCGTCGCCCCGGCCGACCTCTACAACGAGGTTGCGGCCACGGTATCTCAGGTTTGAAATTTGGCCGCCAGCACCATTCCACTCGTCAGGACGCTGAAACATGGCCTTCGATCCGCTTCCCGACGCCCAGTCGGCCAAGGCCGCCGGCCTGAACCCGGAGCGGCTGGCGCGGATCGGCCCGTTCCTGGAGGCGCGGTATCTGGCGCCCGGCCGGCTGAAGGGCTGCCTGACCCTGGTCTGGCGCCGCGGACGCCTGGCCTATTTCAGCGCCCAGGGGCAGATGGACGCCGAGCGCGGCCGGCCCATGCGCGCCGACACCCTGTTCCGCATCTACTCCATGACCAAGCCCCTCACCTGCCTGGCCTTCATGATGCTGGTCGAGGAAGGCCGCGTGGCGCTGGACGAACCGGTCAGCCGATACATTCCCGCCTGGGCCGATCTGCAGGTCTATGACGGCGGCGAGCTCGGCGGCTTCCGCACCCGGCCGCCCGCGCAGCCGATGCAGATCGTCGACCTCCTGCGCCACACCTCGGGCCTGACCTACGGCTTCCATCAGCAGAACGCGGTGGACGCCGCCTATCGCGCTCTTGAGGTGGGCGAGGTGGCGCTGAGCGGCACGCTGGAGGGCCTGGTCCAGGCCCTGGCCGGCCTGCCGCTGCTGTTCTCGCCGGGCGAGGCCTGGAACTATTCGGTGTCCACCGACGTGCTCGGCTATCTGATCGGCGCCATCAGCGGCCAGCCGTTCGAGGAGTTCCTGCATCAGCGCCTGACCGGCCCGCTGGGCATGGCCGACACCGGCTTTAGCGTCGCCGAGGGCCAGGGCCAGCGGCTGGCCGCCTGCTATCGGCTGGAGGCTGCGGACCGGGTGACGCTGCAGGACGATCCGGCGACCAGCGCTTATCTGGCCGCGCCGGCCTTCGCCTCCGGCGGCGGCGGCCTGATCTCGACCGCGGCCGACTATCTGAGCTTCTGCCGCCTGCTGCTGGGCCGCGGCGCCCTGGACGGGGTGCGCTATGTCAGCCCCAAGACCCTGGACCTGATGGCTGCCAACCACCTGCCCGGCGGCGCCGACCTGGCCGGCTGCGCCGCGCGCTCGCAGTTCAGCGAGGCGAGCTACGCCGGCGTGGGCTTCGGCCTGGGCCTGGCCACCACCATCGCTCCGCCGACCACCCTGATCCCTGGCTCGGCCGGCGACCTGTTCTGGGGCGGCATGGCCTCGACCTATTTCTGGGTCGACCCGGCCGAGGACCTGGCTGTGGTGTTCATGACCCAGCTGATCCCCTCCTCGGCCTACGCCGTGCGCCGCGAACTGCGCACCCTGGTCTATGCGGCCATCGAAGAGACGGGCGCGAGCCGAGGCGGATAGGGCGCCGGCGCGCAGGGACTTGCCGGGAGCCGCCCGCTCGGCCACTGGTCGGCGCGCGGCGCCTCGCGCCCAAGGAGACTGGCTTGATCGCTGCGGCCCCATCGCACGTCGGCGCCCCATGAAGGTGCTGGTCATCGGCAAGACCGGCGGCGTGACCAACTGGGAGGCCGAGGTGGTCAGCGGGCTGCGCGGCTTCGGCCACCAGGTCGCCTTCGGCTCGACCCGCAATCCGGCGCTGAACCCGGCTATAGAGCGATTGTTCTGGGGCGTGATCGCCGCCGGCATAGGCCGGACGATCGACCGCATGCGGCCCGACCTGATCCTGGCCGTGGGCGGCTGGGGCGTGGAGACGGCGATCGTGGCCCGGCTCGCGGCCAAGCCGGATCGTCCGCCCCTGGTCGGTTGGGTCGGCGACCAGTTCGGCGCCGAGCGGGTCGAGGCGCTCAATCGCTTCGACGCCGTCGGCTATACCGACACCGGCATGCTGGAGGCGCACCGGCGGCTGGGTGTGCGGCCGCCTGGCGCCTTCGTGCCCCACGCCGCGGACCTGGCCGCCGCCCAGGCTCAACACCCCGGCGCCGAACGCCGCGAGCGGATGCTGTTCGTGGGCAATCCCACGCCGGGGCGCCGCGCCCTGGCGGCGCAGGTCGAGCCGCCCCTGGCCCTCTACGGCGCCGGCTGGGCCGACCCGGCCGGCGTGGCCCATCACGAGCTGCACGGCCAGCGCGTCTCGCGCGAGGCCCTGGGCGGCCTCTACGCCAGCCACTTCGCCTGCCTGAACATCCGCAACGAGATCAATGTGCTGGACGGGCTGAACCAGCGCAACTTCTCGCCCCTGGCCCTGGGCGCGGCGGTGGTCACCGACCGGCAGAAGGACCTGGCCCTATGCTTCGAGCCAGGCCGCGAGATCCTGGTCTATGACGACGCCGCCGGCCTGAACGCCCTTTATCGCGAGATCCTGGCCCATCCGAGCCTGGCCTATGAGACCGGCGAGCGGGGCCGCCAGCGCGTGCTGGCCGACCACACCTACGACCAGCGCCTGCGCGCCCTCGCCGAGCTGGCGGGCGTGGGCGGTCGCTGAACCGCTAGAGGATCAGTCCCTGCCGCCCAGCAGGCGGCCCTCGGCGCGGCCGCCCAGGACCTTGGCCATGGCCTCGTGCAGGCTGTCCATGCCGATCGGCTTGGCCACGTGGGCGTCCATGCCCGCGGCCAGATAGGTGCGCACCTGGTGCGGCAGGCTGTTGGCCGAGACGGCGATGATCGGGGTGTGCGGCCGCCCCATGGCGGCCTCGGCCTGGCGGATGGCGCGGGTGGCGGCCACCCCGTCCATCTGCGGCATCTGGATGTCCATCAGGATCAGGTCGAAGTCGCCCTGGCGCCAGGCCTCCACCGCCTCGGCGCCGTCGCCGACCATGGACAGCTCTACGCCGAACACGTGCAGCACCGTGCGCAGCACCAGCTGGTTGGTGGGGATGTCCTCGGCCGCCAGCACCCGCAGGGGGTGGTCGGCGCCCAGGCTCTGGACGGATTGGCCCGGCTGGGCCGCGGCCAGGGGCAGCACGACGGTGAAGGTCGAACCCTGGCCCTCGACGCTGTCCACCTCGATGCGGCCGCCCATGCGCCGGGTCAGCTCGCGGCAGATGGCCAAGCCCAGGCCGGCGCCGCCATAGCGCCGGGTGTTGGAGCCGTCGGCCTGGCTGAATTTCTGGAACAGGCGCGGCAGCACCGCGGCGGGGGTGCCTACCCCGGTGTCCTCGACCTCGAATCGCACGCCCTCGCGCCCCTCGGGGCCGAAGCCGTCCAACACCACCCGCACCTGGCCGCGCGGGGTGAACTTCAGCGCATTAGAGATCAGGTTGTTGAGGATTTGCGCCACTCTGGCCAGGTCGCCGCGCCGCACGCCGTCCGAGCCGGGGCCCAGCTCGATGTTCAGCGCCACGCCGCGCTTTTCCGCAGCGACGGGCCCGTGCACGGCCAGCAGGCTGGCCTTCAGCTCCGCCAGGGTGAAGGGCTTGTCCTCCAGGGCCAGCATGTCGCCTTCGATGCGCGACAGGTCCAGGATGTCGTTGAGCACCGCCAGCAGCTCCTCGCCGGAGCGGCGGATCACCTCCACCCGCGAGCGCTGCTCGGGCGGCAGGTCGCTGCGGGCCATGATCTGGGCCATGGCCAGCACGCCATTGAGGGGCGTGCGGATCTCGTGGCTCATATTGGCCAGGAACTGCGATTTCAGCACATTGACCGTCTGGGCCTCGTCGCGGGCCTGGGTCAGGTCGCTGAGCGCGCGCAGCAGAGCCGCGTCATTGGCCTGGAGCTGGGCCAGCAGCTGGTTGAAGCTGTCGGTGAGGGTCCCGAACTCGTCGCGGGCCCATTCGGGCAGGCGGCGCGAATAGTCGCCGCTGTCGGCCGCCTCGCGCATGGCCGCCGAGACGGCGTTGACCGGCTGCACCACCCGCCGCGCCAGGGCGCGGCCGGCCAGCAAGGCCAGGCCCACCGCGGCGAAGAACAGCGCGCCGCAGACGGCGATATAGCGGGGCAGCACGCGCTGGAACGGCGGCGGCCGGGCTCTCAGCACCAGGTCGGCGATGTGTCGGCCATCATAGATCAGCGCGACCCGATATTGGCTCGGCGGGCCATCGAGCGAGGCCGCCAAGGGCGTCTTCATCCGGGCCAGCACGACGCCGTCGGGCGTCACCACCTCGGCGTCCCGGATCGCCGGCGCCGCGGCCACCGCGTCCAGGGTGCTTTGCACGGCGCCCAGATCGTGCGCGCCGACCTCAGGGGCGATCTTCTGGGCCAATATGTGCGTAAGCACATCCAGGCCGTGATCGATGTCGGCGGTCTCCATCCGCCATTGCTCGAAGAGGAACAAGGAGGTGGCGAGGAGCAGGACCAGAACAGCCGTAGTCAAGGCGGCGATCGCGATCCGCTGCTCAAGGGCGATGCCCTTGGCGCCGACGGTAGGTCCGCCTGGATGGTCCGCCCCAACCGCCACGCTTGATTCCACCACACCGCCACGTCCGCCGTTAGTCATAGCGGTTTGATTCCTAATGCTTCGCTGAAAAGCGCTTAAGCTCAAATATTTCACAGCGGAAAACTTGCCAGGTATAGTGCGCGCTTCTGTCGCAACTAACTACTCCAGATTGCGTATCTTAACGCTGGATTAAGGTTAACGGCCGCGCTAGCGTCCTGTTCGTGGGTTCAATCAGGAAGCGTCTCATGGATAAGTCGATCATCGCGCAGCGCATCGCCAACAAGCTCTTTGCGAGCGAGAACGCCATAGACTCAGCGATCTCCGAATCCGCCCAGCTTCTGGGCGAAATGATGGAGGCCCGGCGCGAAATGGGCTTCTCGGCCGTGCTCGGCGACGACGCCGCGGCCAAGATCACCGCCGCCATCGCCGCCCTGGGCGAGGCGCGCACCGCGGTGGTGGGCGCGCACAAGGAGCTGGCCGAGGCCAAGCTGCGTCTGGGCGTGCGCACGCGCATGATCAGCACCGGGCCGAAATCCTATGAAGACGTCGCCGTCGGCGACCGCCTCGACGAGAAGCGTCTGGTCGGCTGAGGCTTCGCTTTCTGATTGCGCGCGGGGCGGACACGCTGACGAAATATCAACGTTCGTCTCGCGCGCAGTTCTCAAAAATTAATCCTTCCTGACTAAGTCTATCCTGGCCCCTCAGAGGACCGGGATGACCTTCGCCAGCTACATCGGCAACATCTATACTCAACTCGGTGTGATCGCCCTGCTGGCGACGGCGGTCTTCGCCTGGGTCAAGGGCGGCAAGCCCGAACGGCTGGGCGCCTTGCTGCTGGCGGTCAGCCTGGTGGCCACCGACCTGGCCCGCGGCCTCGCCGGCCAGTTGATGCCCTCCACCATCCTGTTCGCCTCGGACGTGGTCACCGCCCTGGGCTTCCTGTGGATCGCCTTCCGCTACAGCAGCCTGTGGCTGGGCCTGGCCATGCTGTTCAGCAGCGCCGCCCTGGCCCTGCACGCCGAGCGCCTGGGCGGCGCCGGCGGCGAAACGCTGCGCTGGCACGGCATGATCGTCTACCTGCTGCTCAACAATGTGCTGACCTATCTGACCCTGCTCAGCCTGGTGGCCGGAACGGCGGCCAGCATGATCGCGCGTCGCCGCCGAAGGGCCGGCGCCGTCAAAGCGCCGCAGCCGCCGCGCGCAGCGTTCGCCTCAACCACGCCATAGCCGGCGCCTCGCCGCCTTGGCGCCGCCATAGCAGCTCCACCGGCGTCGGCGGCACGCGATAGGGCGGATCGAACAGCCGCAGGCCGTAATGGCCGGCGAAGGCCTCGGCCTGGCGCCGCGGGGCCAGGGCCGCCATGTCGCTGCAGCTGACCGCGGCCAGGGCGGCGTGACCGTCCTGGACAATGGCGGCGATGGTCCGCCTCAGACCCGCGCGGGCCAGGAGGCCGTCGATCGAGCCGCGGTCGTCCCAGATCACCCGCCGGTCGAGGCCGGCCTCGACCACATGCCCGTCCTGGGCCTGCTCGTCCTCGCCCGAGGACAGCACCACGTGCGGAATGCGCGCCAGGTCCTCCAGCGTCAGCACGCCGGCCCGGGCGGCGGGGTGGCCCGCGCGCACCGCCCACACCTTGGTCTCGTGGAACAGCACCTCGCGCTCATAGGCGGGGCTGGAGCGGCCGAAGGCGCCGACGGCCAGGTCGACCTTGCCGCCCAGCAGGTCCTCGCCCACGCTGCGGCCCACCGGCGTCAGCCGGATCTCGGCCTGGGGCGCGGCCTCGCGCATCGCACGCAGCGCCGCAGGCATCAGCATGGACGCGACATAGGCGCCCGCCGCCAGGGTGAAGCGGCGCCGGGTCTGGGCCGGCTCGAACAGCTCCGGCGCCAGGGCCTGCTGCAGCTGGCGCAGGCCCTCGCTGAGCCGGGGGGCGATGTCCAGGGCCCGCTGGGTTGGGCGCATGCCGTCGGGGCCGCGGACGAACAACTCGTCCTGCAGCACGTGGCGCAAGCGATTCAGCGCATGGCTGACCGCCGACTGCGACAGGCCCAGCCTCTGGCCGGCGCGGGTGACGCTGCTTTCCTCAGCCAGGGCCTGGAACACCCGCAGCAGATTGAGGTCCAAGGCGGAGAAATGAATTTCGCTCATTTACGCCGTGACAAATTCTCATTTGGCGCATTGTAGCGCAGCCCCTACCTGAACGGCAATGAGGGGATGGGGCCGCGCCCCCAGCCTGCTATCCCTGTTTGACCCAAATCTTACCCACGCGCCGGTCTCGCCGGGGCGGAGCCTGGAATGCGCCGATGAGCCGAACCGACAGCCTGGAACCCGCCGCCGGACCCGAGGGCCGCCCGAAGGGTCTGCTGCGCCGCCTGCGCTGGCCGATCATGATCGGCGCGGTGGTGGTGGTGCTGGTGGTCGGCCTGATCGTCTATCTGACCGGCGGCCGCTTCGAGAGCACCGATGACGCGCAGGTGCAGACCGGCCGGGTCTCGGTCTCCAGCAGCATCTCCGGCCGGGTGCTGTCGATCAACGTGCACGAGGGCCAGTTCGTGAAGGCCGGCGACGTGCTGTTCCGCATCGACGCGCGCCCGTTCCAGGCCGCCTATGAAGAGGCCCAGGCCAATGTGGCCGCCGCGCGTCTGCAGGTGGAGGGCCTGAAGGCCACCTACCATCAGCGCCAGGCCGACCTTAAGGCGGCGCAGGACAACCTCGCCTACTATACGGGCGAGGCCAAACGGCAGAAGGCCCTGGTCGCCGCCGGCACCGGCACCGAGGCCCAGGCCGCCCAGATGGCCTCGCAGGCCGACCAGGCCGGCCGCCAGGTCGAGGCGCAGAAAGAGGCTCTGGCCAACGCCCTGGCCGCCCTGGGCGGGAACCCCGACCTGCCCGTCGACCAGCACCCGCTGGTGATGCAGGCCCAGGCCCGCGCCGCCGGCGCCGGGCTGAACCGCAGCTATGTTGACGTGGTGGCCCTGCAGGACGGCACGCTGACCAAGGTCGACCAACTGCAGGTGGGCGACACGGTCAACGCCAATGCGCCCCTGTTCACCCTGGTGCCGCCGCAGATCTGGATCGAGGCCGAGTTCAAGGAGAACCAGCTGGAATATATGCGCGCGGGCGAGACGGCGACGGTCAAGGTCGACGCCTATCCCGACCGCCGCTTCAAGGCCAAGGTGGAGTCGATCAGCCCCGGCACCGGCTCCAGCTTCTCGCTGCTGCCGCCCGAGAACGCGACCGGCAACTGGGTGAAGGTCACCCAGCGCGTGCCGGTGCGGCTGGTGTTCGACCAGCGGCCGGACGTTCCGCTGGAGGCTGGGCTCAGCGCCACGGTGACCGTGGACACCACCCATCACCGCCATCTGTTCGGCAAGGGGGATGGGTCCCAGCCATGAGCGCGGCCGCCGCCGGCTCGCCCGCCCGCTCGGGCGACCCCAACCGCGGGATCATCACCGCCAGCGTGATGCTGGCCACGGTGATGAACTCGCTGGACACCACCATCGCCAATGTGGCCTTGCCCAATATCCAGGGCAGCGTCTCGGCCTCGGCCGACCAGATCACCTGGGTGCTGACCTCCTATCTGGTGGCTTCGGCGATCATGACCCCGATGACCGGCTGGCTGGCCGGCCGCGTGGGGCGCAAGACCGTGTTCATGGTCTCGATCGCCGGCTTCACCGTGGCCTCGGCCCTGTGCGGCGCGGCCCAGAGCCTGGGCCAGATCGTCGGCTTCCGCCTGCTGCAGGGCCTGTTCGGGGCGGCGCTGATCCCGCTGTCGCAGGCGGTGCTGATGGACGTCTACACCCCCGCCGAGCAGGGCGCGGCCATGGCCATGTGGGGCATGGGCGCCCTCCTCGGCCCCATCGTCGGCCCGGCCCTGGGCGGCTGGCTGACCGACAATTTCAGCTGGCGCTGGGTGTTCTACATCAACCTGCCCTTCGGCGTGCTGGCCTTCCTGGGCGTGTCGGGCTTCATCCACGACCACAAGCACCCCAATCCGGCGCCCGCCGATCTGTTGGGCTTCGGCCTCTTGAGCACGGCCATCGGCGCATTCCAGATGTTCCTGGACCGGGGCGAGAGCAAGGCCTGGTTCGAGTCCAGCGAGATATGGATCGAGGCCACCATAGCCGGCCTGGCCGCCTTCCTGTTCCTGATCCACACCCTGACCGCCGACCGGCCGTTCCTGCCCAGGGCCCTGTTCCGCGACCGCAACTTCGTCAGCGCCACGCTCAGCGGCTTCTTCATCGGCATCCTCTTGTTCTCCACCCTGGCCCTGCTGCCGCCGATGATGGAGGTGCTGCTCGGCTATCCGGTGGTGACCACAGGCGTGGTCAGCGCCCCGCGCGGCATCGGCAGCTGGATCGCCATGTTCCTGGTCGGCCGCCTGGTCGGGCGCATCGATCCGCGGGCGATCATCGCCTTCGGCCTGCTGGTCAGCGCCGCCGCCCTGGCTGGCATGACCCGCTTCAATCTGGGCATGAACTCCAGCCTGATCATCTGGACCGGCATCTTCCAGGGCTTCGGCATCGGCCTGGTGTTCGTGCCCCTGACCATTCTGGGCTTCGGCACGCTCAACCCGGTCTATCGGGCCGAAGGCGCGGGCGTGTTCACCCTGGTGCGCAACCTGGGCTCCAGCGTCGGCATCTCGATCATGTCGGCCCTGCAGACCCAGAACACCCAGGTGGTGCATGCGCGCCTGGTCCAGAACCTGACCCCGGACAATCCGGTGGTGCGCCAGCTGCCTGGCCCATTCAGCCTGTCCAGCCCGATCGGCCCGGCCCTGCTGGACGGCGCGGCCACCCGCCAGGCCTCTATGGTGGCCTATATCGACGACTTCAAGCTGATGGCCATGATGGCCCTGCTGCTGATCCCCGCCCTGCTTCTGATGCGCCCGGCCAAACGAGCCCCCAGCGATGAAAAACAACATATTGCGATCGACTAGCCTTGCGCTCACCGGCGTCGCCGCCGCGGCCCTGCTGAGCGGCTGCGCCGCGGTGGGCCCCAACTTCACGCCGCCGGCCGCGCCGACGGCCCAGGGCTACGTCATGGCCGGCGACGACGCCAATCCCGGCCCGGTCCAGACCGCCGTGGGCGACCAGGTGGCGGCCGACTGGTGGACGCTGTTCCGCTCGCCCGCCCTGGACACGGTGGTGCGCCAGGCCCTGGCCGACAACCGCAGCCTGGCCCAGGCGCGCGCGCGCCTGGCCGCCGCACACGAGGCGGTGACGGCTGAAAGCGGCCTGTTCAGCGCCGACCTCACCGGCGGCGTCCAGCGCGAACGCGCCAACCTCAACGCCTTCTCCGGCGGCGCCTTCAGCACCCCGGCGGCGGCGGGCTTTCCCACCAATCCGGAATACAACCTTTATTCGATCAGCCCCTCGATCAGCTACAATCTCGACCTGTTCGGCGGCGTGCGCCGGCGGGCGGAGTCGCTGAAGGCCACAGAAGAGGCCCAGGCCCGCGAGCTGGACGCCGCCGACCTGACCCTGACCGGCCATATCGTCGAGCAGGCCCTGACCATCGCCGACGCCAATATCCAAATCCGCGACCTGAGCGAACTGGCCCAGACCGACCAGGCCGACCTGGACATGCTGCGCCGCGCCCAGACCGCCGGCGGCGCTTCGCGCGCCGACGTGGCCCAGGCCGAGGCCGCCCTGGCCCAGGACCAGGCCGCCGTTCCCGTCCAGCGCCAGCGCCTGGCCGCCGCCCGCCACCGCATGGCGGTTCTGGTGGGCAAGTCGCCCTCGGAATGGACCCCGCCGGACTTCGACATCGGCTCGGGCTCCATGCCCGCCAGCCTGCCGGTCAGCCTGCCCTCGGCCCTGGTGCGCCAGCGGCCGGACATCCTGGAGGCCGAGGCCCAGCTGCATGCGGCCACCGCCGACATCGGCGTGGCCACCGCCAATCTCTATCCCAACATCACCCTGTCGGCGAACATCGCCCAGAACGCCCTGACCCCGCAGACCATGTTCGCGCCGATCGCCGACAGCTGGGCGGTGGGCGCGGGCCTGACCGCGCCGATCTTCCACAGCGGCGAGCTCAAGGCCAAGCAGCGCCAGGCGCAGGATGACGCACGCGCCGCTCTGGCGGCCTATGAGGAGACGGTGCTGGAGGCCTTCGGCCAGGTGGACGACGCCCTGCAGGCCATCGCCCACGACAACCAGGCCTATGCCGAGCAGACCGCCGCGGTGGAGGCCGCCACCCAGAAGCTGGAGATGCTGCGCAGGGCCCAGGCGGCCGGCGGCGCCAGCGCCCAGGACGTCATCCACAGCGAGCGCCAGTGGCGCCAGCTCAAGCTGACCCTGTCGCAGCAAGGCACCGGCCGCTTCGCCGACGCCGCCCGCCTGCTGCTGGTCACCGCCAGCCCCCCGCCGCCGGCATAGCTCCTTCTCCCCTGGCGGGAGAAGGAAGGGGCCCGTCGGCGAAGCCGACGGGAAGGATGAGGGGGTTCGTGGGCGTGATCCCAGCAGGATGAGTGGGCGGCGCCAGCCCCCTCACCCTCCCAGGCTACGCCTGGGCCCTTCCCTCTCCCACAAGGGGAGAGGGAACTTAGTCAGCACTCCGGACAGTGCTCCGTGCGTTCGCGCTCGATCTGCAAGGTCGCGTGGCGCAGGCCGAAGCGGTCCTCCAGGCCTTGGGCCAGACCGGCGCGGACCTGGTCTTCGTCGTCGACCTTGGGCCGCACCAGGTGGGCGGTGAGCGCGGTCTCGGTGGTGCTCATGGCCCAGACATGCAGGTCGTGCACGTCGGTCACGCCAGCGCCTTTGAGCAGGAAGGCGCGGATGCCCTCCAGGTCGGCGTCCGCCGGGGCGGCGTCCAGGGCCAGGTCGAGCGATTCGCGCAGCAGGCTCCAGGTGCCGGCGACGATCACCGCCACCACCAGCAGGGTGGTCACCGGGTCGACCCAGCGCCAGCCGGTCAGGGCCACCACGCCGGCCGAGATGATCACCCCCAGCGACACCGCCGCGTCCCCGGCCATGTGCAGGAAAGCGCCGCGGGCATTGACGTCGTGGCCCTCGCTCTTGATGAACATCAGCGCGGTGGCGGTGTTGACCACCACCCCGATGGCGGCGACCGCCATCACCAGGCCCGGCTGGATCGCCTGCGGATGGAACAGGCGCTGTCCCGCCTCAACCACCAGCCCGCCGCTGACCAGCAACAGCACCGCGCCATTGGTCAGGGCGGCCATGACCGTGGCCTTGCCGTAGCCATAGGTGCGCCGCCCCTTGGCCGGCCGCCGCGACAACCACAGGGCCACGCCCGCCAGCACCAGGCCCAGCACGTCGGACAGGTTGTGGCCGGCGTCGGCGACCAGGGCGGTGGAACGGCCCAAGATCCCGCCGATCATCTCGGCCAGGACAATGATCACGTTCAGCCCGATGGCCAGGCCATAGCGCGGATCCTCGGGCGAGGCGTGGACGTGATGATGGCCGCCATGCCCGTGATGGTGGTCGTGACCATGGCTGTGATCGCGCCGGTGCGCGCCGCCATGATCGTGATCGCATCCATGATGATCATGATGCGCGTGATCGTGATGGTCATGATCGTGGTCGTGATGATCATGGGCGTGGCCATGATCGTCGTGATCGTGCGGGGCGTGATCGTGGTCGGCCATGGGTCTCTGGAGCGGCGATGAGGCCCTGAACCTAGAACAGCCGGCCGTCTCGCGCCATACGGCCCCGCGCCGCGCCTTGGCCTGGGCCGCCATCGGACGCATCCGTGGGCACAGCGGCGCCGACGCCGATTGCAGAGCCGGGCGCGACCGGCTAAGCGCGGACATGGCCCTCGATCCCGTCGCCCTCGCTCAGGCCCTGATCCGCCGCCCCTCGGTCACCCCGGCCGACGCCGGGGCCATGGACGTGGTGCAGCAGGCGCTGGAGGAGCTCGGCTTCTCCTGCCGCCGGATGCGCTTTGGCCAGATCGAAAACCTCTACGCGCGGCGCGGAGCCGCCGGTCCCAATCTCTGCTTCGCCGGCCATACCGACGTGGTGCCGGCGGGCGACGAGGCCGCCTGGGCGCGGCCGCCCTTCGCCGCCGACATCGAAGCCGGGGTGCTGCAGGGTCGCGGCGCGGTGGACATGAAGGGCGCCATCGCCGCCTTCATCGCCGCCGCCTCGGCCGCCGATCTGGCCAAGGGCTCGCTGTCGCTGCTGATCACCGGCGACGAGGAAGGCGCGGCCGAAGACGGCACCGTGCGCGTGGTCGAGGCCCTGCGCGCCGAGGGCGAGCGCATCGACCACTGCGTGGTGGGCGAACCGACCTCCACCGCCGAACTGGGCGACATGATCAAGATCGGCCGGCGCGGCAGCCTCAACGCCTGGATCACCATCGACGGCGCCCAGGGCCACGTGGCCTATCCGCACCTGGCGGCCAATCCGATCCCGCCGCTGGTGCGCCTGCTGGCCCGCTTGCAGGCGCGGGCGCTGGACGAAGGCTATCCCGGCTTCCAGCCCTCGAACCTGGAGGTCACCTCCATCGACGTGGGCAACCCGGCCACCAACGTCATCCCGGCCCAGGCGCGGGCGCGGCTGAACATCCGCTTCAACCCGGCCCACACCGGCGCGGACCTGGCCGCCTGGATCGGCGGCGAATGCGAGGCCGAACAGGCCGGCTTCAGCGGCGAGATCGGCCTGGTCACCCGCATCTCGGGCGAGGCTTTCCTGACCGAGCCCGGCGACTTCGTCGAGGTCTGCGCCCGGGCCGTGCGCGAGGCGGTCGGCCGCGATCCGACCCTGTCCACCAGCGGCGGCACTTCCGACGCCCGCTTCATCCGCAGCCTGTGCCCGGTGATCGAACTGGGCCTGGTCAACGCCACCATGCACAAGGTGGACGAACAGGTCCCGGTGGCGCACCTGCAGGCTTTGACGCGGGTCTATGGTCGTCTGATCGACCTGTATTTCGAGCGGTTCTCCGGCTGACCCCTCCACCAGGCTTCGCCTGGTGGAGGGGTCAGCCGCAAACGCTACTCGTCCGTATCTTCTTCCGAGGCGGCGTCCCCATACTCCACCCCCGTCAGGTACAGCCCGTCCGCCGGCGCCACCGGCGCGCAGGCGGCGCGGTCGCGGGCCTCCAGGGCTGCGGTCAGGTCGCCCCCGCTCCAGCGGCCCAGGCCGACCTGGGCCAGGGCGCCGGTCATGGAGCGCACCTGGCGATGCAGGAACGAGCGGGCGGCGAAGACCAGCCGCACTTCCTCGCCCTCGGCCCAGACGCGGGCCACGTCCAGGGACTTGACCGGCGACTTGGCCTGGCATTTGACGTCGCGGAAGGTGGTGAAGTCGTGCAGGCCGACCAGCCGCTGGGCCGCCTCGTGCATGGCCGCCGCGTCCAGCTGCTGGCGGACGTGCCACACGCGCCCGCGCTCCAGGGCCGGCGGCGCGCGGCGCGACAGGATGCGGTAGAGATAGCGCCGCCCCGTGGCCGAGAAGCGGGCGTTGAAGTCGTCGTCCACGTGCTCGGCCGCAATCACCGCGATCGGCTCGGGATGCAGGTGGGCGTTGAGGGCGTCGCGCACCACCGCGGCGCGCCAAGCCTTGTCCAGGTCCAGATGCACCACCTGGCCGGTGGCGTGCACGCCGGTGTCGGTGCGACCGGCGGCCTGGACGCGCAGGTCCTGGCCGCAGAAGGCCTTGACCGCGCGCTCCAGCGAGCCCTGCACCGAGGGCAGCGCCGCCTGGGCCTGGAAGCCGCAATAGGGGCGCCCATCATATTCGATCAGCAGCCGGTAGCGGGGCATCAGCCGAGCCGGTCGCCGCGCTTGAGCGCAAAGCCGCGCAGGAAGGCCTCGGCGTCCTGGGCCGAACGGCCCTCGCGCTGGGCGCGCAGCAGACGCACCGCGCCCTCGCCGCAGGCCACCAGCAGGCCGTCGTCCAGCACCTGGCCAGGCTCTCCTTCAGCCTCCTCGACCTGGGACAGCAGCAACTTCACCCGAACCGGCCCGCGCTCGCTGGGCGCCAGGGTCCAGGCGCCGGGAAAGGGCGACAGGCCGCGGATGCGACGGTCGACCTCGGCCGCCGGCTTGCCCCAGTTGATGCGGGTCTCGGATGGGCGGATCTTCTTGGCGTAGGTCGCTCCCTCCTCCGCCTGTGGGGCCTCAGTCGCCTCGCCGCGGGCCACGGCCTCCAGGGCGCGCGCCATCAGGGCCGCGCCGATCGGGGCCAGGCGGTCGTGCAGCGTGCCGGCGGTCTCCAGGGCGTCGATGCGCACGCTCTCGCTCAGCAGCACCGGCCCCTCGTCCAGGCCTTCGGTCATGCGCATGACCTGCACGCCGGTCACGCGGTCGCCGGCCATCACCGCCCGCTGGATCGGCGCCGCCCCCCGCCAGCGCGGCAGCAGCGAGCCATGCAGGTTGAAGCTGCCAAGGCGCGGGGCGTCCAGCACGGCGGCGGGCAGGATCTGGCCGAAGGCGACCACCACGGCGGCGTCCAGGCCCAGGGCGGCGAAGGCGCTGATCTCTTCAGGATCGCGCATGGAGGCCGGCGTGCGGGTGGCCAGGCCCAGGCTTTCGGCGAAGGCCTGCACCGGCGAGGGCCGCATGGCCTGGCCGCGCCCGCGCGGCGCGGGCGGCTGGGAATAGACGGCCGCGATCTCGTGCCCGGCCTGGGCCAGGGCGGCCAGGGCGGGCACGGCGAAGTCGGGGGTGCCGAGGAAGGCGATGCGCATGGGGGCGGTTTACCCCCTGGCGGCCGGGGCGCAAGCCGGGAACCGCGCGGCCGGCCAAGCCGCTTCATATGCGACGCCCCACAAACGGAGGCCGCCATGCCCCGCGTGACCCTGCGCAAGATCCTCGTCTCGGCCGCCGCCCTCGGCGCCCTGGCCGCCTGCTCGCCCCGCGACGCCCACCACCTGCAGCGCGACGTGCACAATTTGGGCGCCGACATCGCCGACGAGGCGCGGACGGTGAAGGACGCGCCTCCGGCTCAGGACGCCGGCCAGGACCTGCACGACGCCGCCGACGACGCCGGCCACGCCCTGCATCACGACGCGGTCATCGCCGACGACGAGGCCCGCGTGGCCGAGGACAAGGCCAGGGAAGCCGCCGACCGCGCCCGCATCCGCGCCCACGAGGCCGCCCAGGACACACGCGACTAGGTGCGCCAGGATCAGGATCAGAACCAGTAGCCGCATCCCGCTCATCCTGACGGAAGCAGGCCCGCTCTCGCTCTGCGATCGAAATGACCCGGTATGTGAAGATGAGGTCCCGCAACGCCAGCGCGCCTGGCGCCGACGCCCAGCCCGATGGGGATCGTTGGGTGGGACGACACTGCTTGTGGACAAGATAAATTGTAGAAAATTCAGGCGAATCGCAGCACGATACCCAGGTAATCCACAGTCTGCCTGCAGTGCGTCCGGATCCGTTTCGGAGTTTGCGAATGGCCTTAGACCGGGAAATCGAGCAGGTTCGGAAGGACCCGGAGCTCTGGCGTTCGCTTCTTCGCCAACTTCTTCGATATGAAGACGATCTCGCACCTCGCCATCTGATGCTTCTCGATAGCCTCGCGGAAAAGCAGCGGAGGGTAGACATGCTTAGCTATCGTCAGGCCGAATGGCTGCTCGACATTCGCGACGAAGCGCAAACCGTCACTGACCATCGTGGCTATAGCATCAGGCATCTTCTCACATTCTGCTACGAAAATCACTTGGACCTCAATGAAGATGACGAAGATTGGCTGATGGAGTTGCGCAAGAGCGGACGAATGTCGGTGAGGAAGCATGAAGCTATACGGCTGCATCGCTTAGCTCGTCAGCTGGGATTGGAAAACTAGCCAGCTTAACCCTGCCCGCCAGTAAGACCTTGAACAGCACTGGCGGCGAACACGATAATTTTCAGGACACGCCCACCCATCAACCGGCGGCGTTCTGAGTTGGCTAAGCCCAGGTGCTCGCGAGACGCGCATAGGCGAGCCTGATGGTGACGAGACCAATCCAAAAGCCTCGACACTCCGCGCATCCTTTAGGATGGTCGCCGCAATCTCACGCTGAACCGCCAAGCGCGGTCGCGATCCGAAGACATCGTAAAGGGTCCCCATGCGCCGTCCGTTGCTGAAATCGTCCCTGCTCGCCGCCTTGCTGCTGGTTCCGCTGGCCGCGGCCGCGCCGGCCCGGGCTGACGCCGCGCCCGCCGCGCTGGACAGCGCCAATCCCCTGGCCGCCGTGTCCGCCTTGCCGTTCGAGGCGCCGCGGTTCGACCAGATCAAGGACACCGACTTCCGCGCCGCCCTCGACGCCGGCGTCGCCCAGGCCCTCGCCGAAGCCCAGACCATCGCCGACAATCCGGCCGCGCCGACCTTCGACAACACCATCACCGCGCTGGAGGACTCCGGCCAGTTGTTGGGCCGCGCCAGCAGCCTGTTCCAGAACCTAGTGTCTTCGAACAATTCGGACGTCCTGCAGACGCTCAACCAGGACGAGGCGCCCAAGCTGCAGGCCGTCAGCGACGCCATCCAGCTCAATCCCAAGCTGTTCGCCCGGATCAAGACCCTCTATGACGCCCGCGACAGCCTGGGCCTGACCGACGACCAGAAATTCCTGCTGCTCACCTATTACCGCCGCTACGTCCATGCGGGCGCCAACCTGTCGGCGCCGGACAAGGCGGCCCTGACCGCGCTCAATGGCAAGATCGCCACGCTGCAGGCCCAATATACCGGCCGCCTGCTCGATGCGGCCAACGCCAATGCGGTGGTGGTCGCCGATCGGTCCGAGCTGGACGGCCTGAGCGAGGCCCAGATCGCGGCGGCGGCGGACGCGGCCAAGGCGCGCAAGCTGGACGGGAAATACCTGATCGTCCTGACCAACACCACGCAGCAGCCCATCCTGGCGTCGATGAAGAACCGCGCCCTGCGCGCGCGCGTGCTGGCCGCCTCGGAATCGCGCGGCGACGCCGCCGGCCCCACCGACCTGCGCGACCTGATCTCGACCCTGGCCATGCTGCGGGCGCAGAAGGCCAAACTGCTCGGGTTCCCCGACTATTCGGCCTATGTGATGGTCGACCAGATGGCCAAGTCGCCCGAGACGGCCAAGAGGCTGCTGACCGACCTGGTTCCCGCCGCCACCGCCAAGGCCAGGACCGAAGCGGCGGAGATCCAGGCCCTGATCGACAAGCAGGGTGGCGGCTTCACCCTGACGGCCCATGACTGGGAATTCTACGCCGACCAGGTCCGCAAGGCCAAGTACAGCATCGACGATTCCCAGGTGAAGCAATATTTCGAGCTGAACCGCGTGCTGCAGGACGGCGTCTTCTTCGCCGCCAACAAGCTGTACGGACTGACCTTCAAGGAGCGGCACGACATTCCGGTCTATCAGCCGGACGTGCGTGTGTTCGAAGTGTTCGACGCCGACGGCAAGTCCCTGGCGCTGTTCTATGCCGACTATTACGCCCGTCCCAACAAGAGCGGCGGGGCGTGGTGCAATTTCATGAACCAGCCGAGCGGGCTGGACCACCGCAAGCCGATCATCGTCAACGTCGCCAACTTCGCCAAGCCCGCCCCCGGCCAGCCGGCCCTGCTCAGCTTCGACGACGTGACCACCATGTTCCACGAGTTCGGCCACGCGCTGCACGCGATGTTCTCGGTCAAATACTATCCGTCCGAGAACGGCTTCAACCTGCCGACCGACGTGATCGAGTTCCCCTCGCAGTTCAACGAGCACTGGGCGCTGGATCCGACCGTGTTCGCCAACTACGCCAAGAACTACCAGACGGGCGCGCCCATGCCCCAGGACCTGGTGGACCGGATTAAGGCCGCGCGCACCTATGGCCAGGGCTACGCCACCACCGAGCTGCTGGCCGCGGCGCTGCTGGACCTGGAATGGCACAGCCTGGGACCGGACGCGCCCAAGCAGGACCCCGACACGTTCGAGGCGGCGGCCCTGAAGGCGGACGCCATCGACCTGCCCCAGGTTCCGCCGCGGTACCGCAGCCCCTATTTCCTGCACATCTGGGCCAATGGCTACGAGTCCAACTACTACTCGTACACCTGGGGCGAGATTCTCGACGACGACGCGTTCGAGTGGTTCACCGAGCACGGCGGCCTGACCCGCGCCAACGGCCAGCGGTTCCGCGACAAGATGCTGGGCCCGGGCTACACCGCCGACCCGATGGCCCTGTACCGCGATTTCCGCGGCCGCGACCCCAGCGTCAAGGCGCTGGAGCGCCAGCGCGGGCTGGACACGCCGTAGGCTGGCGGGTTCATCCGGTTGGGCTCCATCAACCCGCTCATCTTAGTGAAGGCCGGGACGCGTGGCGGAAGTGGATTCACCCCGCCCACCGACGGAACAGCACGCTGGCGTTGACCCCGCCGAAGCCGAAGCCGTTGGAGAGGGCGTAGTCGAATTGCGTGCGACGGCTTTCGCCGCGCACGATGTCCAGGCCCTCGGCCAGGGGATCGGGCTCGACCAGGTTGCGGGTCGGCGGGATCAGGCCGTCGCGCAGGGCCTGGATGGCGAACACCGCCTCCAGGCCGCCGGCCGCGCCCAGCAGGTGGCCGGTGGCGGACTTGGTGGCGCTGATCGCCGGGCCACGGCCGCCGCCGACCAGGGTGCGCAGGGCCGCCAGTTCGCCCTTGTCGCCCACCGGGGTGGAGGTGGCGTGGGCGTTCAGGTGGCCGACCGCCTCCATGCTGATCCCGGCCTGGTCCAGGGCCGCCTGCATGGCCCGGCGCGCGCCGTCGCCGTCCTCGGGGCCGGCGGTGAGGTGGAAGGCGTCGGCGCTGGTGCCGTAGCCGGCGAGCTCGGCGATGATGGTGGCGCCGCGAGCGCGGGCGTGGGCCTCGGACTCCAGCACCAGGATCCCCGCCCCCTCGCCCATGACGAAGCCGTCGCGGGCGGCGTCGAACGGGCGCGAGGCGGCCTGCGGATCGTCGTTGAAGCCGGTGGACAGGGCGCGGGCGGCGGCGAAGGAGCCCAGGCTGACCCGGTCGACGCAAGCCTCGGCCCCGCCGCAGACGGCGACATCCGCCTCGCCGGCGCGGATCAGGCGCGCGGCGTCGCCTATGGCCTGCACCCCGGCGGCGCAGGCGGTGACCGGCGCGCCGATCGGCCCCTTCAACCCGTATCGGATCGAGATCCAGCCGGCCGCCAGATTGCCCAGGAACGAGGGCACGGTGAACGGCGACAGCCGGCGCGGACCGCGGTCGTCGCAGGTGCGCACGGCGCCCGCTATCGCCGGAAAGCCGCCGATGCCCGAGGCCACCACCGTGGCCGCGCGCGCGGCGTCCCGTTCGTCCTGCGGGGTCCAGCCGGCCTGGGCCAGGGCCTCGTCGGCGGCGGCCAGGGCCAGCTGGATGAAGCGGTCCATCTTCTTCTGGTCCTTGGCCGGAACCGCCCGGTCGAGGTCGAAGCCGCCCTCCGGATCCTCCTCCAGGGTCGGGACCAGGCCGGCGATCTTGCAGCCGATGTCCTCGACCATCGCCTCGGGCAGACGCCGCAGGCCCGAGCGGCCGGCGTTGAGCCGCCGCCAGGCCGTCTCCGCGCCCACGCCTAGGGGCGAGACCACGCCCAACCCCGTCACCACCACTCGCACAGTCGTCATGGTCAAAGCCTTTCCAACTCCAGGGCCGCCGCTTCCAGCCGGATCAGACCGGCGCGGACCGTATCCGCCTCGCCGTCCAGCGTCCGGGCCAGGTCGGCCTGGACCTCGGCCCAGATCGGCGTGGCCTCCCGCAACAAACGCTCACCGGCCGCGGTCAGCACCAGGCGTCGGCCACGCGGCCCGCGCCCGCCATCCGACGCGGCCAGGCCGCGCGCCTCCAGCAGCTTGAGATTGCGCGACAGGGCCGAGGGTTCGATGTCCAGCCGCAGGGCCAGGCCCTCGATGGGGATGTCGTCGCCCTGGGCCAGGCTGACCAGCAGGGTGAACTGGGTGATCTGCAGATTGAGCGGTCGCAAGCGCGCATTATAGGCCCGCGTCACCGCCCGCGCCGCCATGCGGGCGCGCAGGCCCAGACAGGCCTTGGCGATGTCGTCGGGAAGCAGCGGGGCGGTCATCGGCGTCTGATCCTGCATATACAAGATCAAGGGCGAGCCTCCAAGTACGGCGTGAACCGGGCGTTCAAGATGAGGCGTGGATCAGGCCGCCGTGCGAGCCTTCTTGACCTTGGCCACGGCGCGGTCACGCTTCAGGCGCGACAGGTGGTCGATGAACAGCACGCCGTTGAGATGGTCCATCTCATGCTGGATGCAGACGGCGAACAGCCCTTCGGCGTCCTCCTCCACCGTCTCGCCCTGATAGTTCAGGTAGCGCAGCTTGACCTGGGCCGGGCGTTCGACCTCGTCATAAATCTCGGGCACCGACAGGCAGCCCTCCTCGTAGGGCGCGGTCTCTTCCGAAGCCCACAGGATCTCGGGATTGACGAAATAGCGCGGCGCCCGTTCGTCTTCCTCGCGCGAGAGGTCCATGACGATCACGCGCTTGGCCACGCCGATCTGGATCGCCGCCAGGCCGATGCCGGGGGCGTCGTACATGGTCTCCAGCATGTCATCCATCAGCGCGCGCAGGTCGTCGTCGACGCCGCCCTCCACGGGCGCGGAGACCTGCTTGAGGCGGGGATCGGGAACGGTGAGGATTTCGCGTAGGGCCATGCGATTTCAGGTAAGTGAGGCTATTCCGAGCGTCAAGGTCGGCTACTCGCCCAGGGCGGTCAACTTGGCCAAGGGCCGCACCCCGGTCTCCACCGGCTCGACGGGCGCTATGGCCTTGGCCTCGTGGTCGACGGCCAGGTCCTCGAACCGCCGCGCCTGGGTCAGCACCTGGCTCTCCAGCGAGCCGACGAAGGCGTTGTACTTGCCCACCGCCTGCTCCAGCGCCTTGCCCAGGGCCAGGGTGTGGCCGCCCATCACCGACAGGCGCTTATAGAGCTCGCGGCCCAGGCTGGCGATCTGCTCGGCGTTGGCCGACTGCTCCTCCACCCGCCAGCCATAGGCCACCGCCTTGCACAGGGCGAACAGGGTGGTGGGGGTGACCAGCAGCACCCGCTTGTCCATGGCCTCGGTCATCAGGTCGGGC
>FTAL01000113.1_pt1 | contig 44328 bp, 40 predicted proteins | sample 1639081 | NCBI WGS metagenome assembly FTAL01 (sample SAMEA3914812, study PRJEB12502) | metagenome | biome: forest; material: soil | place: Canada | collected 2011-07-07 | depth 0.1 m | reverse complement strand
CGGCTACTGGAGCCTCTCCGCCTATCTGAAGGTCAAGGTGAAGAACGCGCTGCAGTTCATCGAAAACTTCGAGGCCGCCGTCGCCGAGGAAGCCCGCCGACGCGGCGTGGACGGGGTGGTGTGCGGCCATATCCATAAGGCCGAAATGCGGGACATCCACGGCATCGCCTATATCAACGACGGCGACTGGGTGGAGAGCTGCACGGCTCTGGTCGAGCACTTCGACGGCCGGATGGAGATTCTGGAGTGGTCGAAAATGCGCTCCTGGTCGGTGATCGACCGGGCGCGTCCCCGCAGCGGCGCGGAGATTGAGGAGCCCGCCGCCGCCTGATGCGTATCCTTTTGGCTACGGACGCCTGGGAGCCGCAGGTCAACGGCGTCGTGCGCACGCTCACGCGTGTGATCGCGGAATGCCGCGCCATGGGCCACGCGGTCGAGGTGGTCTCTCCCGACCAGTTCAAGACCTTCCCCCTGCCCACCTATCCCGAGATCAAGCTGGCCGTGGGCGCCTATGAGCCGGTGCAGGAGCGGTTCAAGTCTTTCGAGCCCGAGGCGATCCACATCGCCACCGAGGGGCCGATCGGCCTGGCCGCGCGACGCATCTGCGTCGACTGGAAGCTGCCCTTCACCACCAGCTACCACACCAAGTTCCCCGAATACGTCTCGGCGCGCCTGCCGCTGCCGCTGTCGGCGGGCTACGCCTATATGCGCTGGTTCCACCGCCCGTCGGGGCGGCTGATGGTGGCCACGCCTTCGATGCTGGAGGAGCTGTCCAAGCACGGCTTCCGCAACCTGTCAGCCTGGTCGCGCGGCGTGGACACCGAGGTGTTCCATCCCCGGCGCGCGGACGAGCCTGACATCTTCGAGGGCCTGGCGCGGCCGATCTGGCTGAATGTCGGCCGGGTGGCGGTGGAGAAGAACATCGAGTCGTTCCTGGCCACGGACCTGCCGGGCACCAAGGTGGTGGTGGGCGACGGGCCCCAGCGCGAGGAGCTGGCGGTGAAGTACCCGGAGGCCGTGTTCCGCGGCGCCCGGTTCGGCGACGACCTGGCCGCCCACTTCGCCTGCGCCGACGTGTTCGTGTTCCCCTCGCTGACCGACACCTTCGGCCTGGTGATCCTGGAGGCCATGGCCGCGGGCGTGCCGGTGGCGGCCTATCCCGCGCCAGGGCCGATCGACATCATCCCCGGCTCCAACGCCGGCGTGCTGGCGCAGACCCAGACCGAAGGCCTGCGCGAGGCCTGCCTGAAGTGCCTGGACCTGGATCCTGTCCTGGTGCGCGCCTTCGCCGAACGCTTCTCCTGGCGCGCCTGCGCCGAGGAGTTCGTGCGCAACCTGCAGCCCTATCCCGAGCCGGAGAAGACCCGCTTCTGGCGCCGGCTGCGGCGCCTGGCCCGGCTGAGACGGCGGTCGCCGCAGGTTTAGGGCGTGCTGGAAGCCCCCATGGGCCTCCTTCCGTCATTGCCGGGCTCGTCCCGGCGATCCAGCCCTGAACAGGGCCGCGGTCCCATGGCGTGAGACCTTCCGCCTGAGATCAGTCTGCGTCTTCCTGGGCTGGATGGCCGGGACAAGCCCGACCATGACGGTAAGGAAGACGGCTTAATTCCCGCGCATCCCCGTCCTACGTCATCCTGAGCCGCCGGCGCAGCCGGCGAGTCGAAGGACGCATGGAGCCGCCGCTGCGTCCTTCGACACGGCGCTTCGCGCCGGCTCAGGATGACGTAGGTAGGGGCGCGTGGCGGGGCCAACCCCGAAAACCCTTTGGCGGCAGCTGGCCGCCGGATATAGCGACAGCGCGCCCTCACACCACCCGCGACGGACAATACTCCGCCACCACGCACGCCTCGCACTTCGGCTTGCGGGCCACGCAGGTGTAGCGGCCGTGCAGGATCAGCCAGTGGTGGGCGCGGGTGCGCAGGGGCTCGGGCACGATGGCCATCAGGTCGCGCTCGACCTCGTCGGGGGTCTTGCCGGCCGACAGCCTGAGCCGGTGGGCGACGCGAAACACATGGGTGTCGACGGCGATGGCCGGCTCCACGCCCAGCTCGTTCAGCACCACGCTGGCGGTCTTGCGGCCCACCCCGGGCAGGGCCTGCAGGGCCGCCCGCTCCAGCGGAACCTGGCCGCCATGCTGCTCGACCAGCATGCGGGCGGCGGCGATGACGTTCTTGGCCTTGGTGCGGTAGAGGCCGATGGAGGCGATGTAGGGGACCAGCCCCTCTTCCCCCAGGGCCAGCATGGCCTGGGGCGTGTCGGCGGCGGCGAACAGGGCCTTGGTGGCCTTGTTGACCGACTTGTCGGTGGCCTGGGCCGACAGGGCCACGGCGACCACCAGGGTGTAGGGGCTGGAATAGTCCAGTTCGGTGCGCGGGTCGGGATCGGCCTGCGCCAGCCGCTCGAAGATGGCGGCGACACGGGCGGCCTCCTTGGGCGACAGGCGCTTGCGGGCGGCCTTGGCCACCGCGGCGGCGGTCTTGATCGGGGTTTCGGACTTGGCGGCGGGCATAGGCCGACCATGGCCCAGCTCGCGCCCCTGCCCAAGACGGGAATTTCGCCTATGCTCGCCCGATGACGGCCAGGCTCTACATGGACCGGCGGATCGCGCCGAGCCGCTCGCTCTCCAAGACCGGCTTCACCTGGCTGATCGGGGTGATCATCGTGCTGAACTTCGCCATGGCGGTGTTCTTCGTGGCGGTGCTGCGCGCCTTTCCCGTGCCGGTGTTCCTGGGCGCGGACGTGCTGGGCGTGTGGCTGGCCTTCCAGATCAGCTATCGCCAGGCGCGCCAGGCCGAGGTGATCCAGGTCTCGGCCGACGAGGTGAGCGTGGCCCACGAGCTGGGCGCGGCCCGGCGCACGGTGTGGCGCTCGCCCACCGCCTTCACCCGCGTCAAGGTCGAGGCGCCCGGCGCCCACGACGCCAAGGTCAAGCTGACCCTGTCCGGCCGCAGCCTGACCCTGGGCCACGCGCTCAGTCCCGCCGAACGCGAGGACCTGGCCGCGGCGCTGGAGCAGGCGATCCGCGAGGCGCGGGCGGAGCGGTGGTGAATCTTTGCTCCCCTGCGCAGGGGGAGCAAAGAACCGCTCAGCCCTCCAACCCCTCCGGCAGGCCGATCATGTGGAAGCCGGCGTCCACATGCACCACTTCGCCGGTGGTCGAGCGGCCGAGGTCGGACAGCAGCCACAGGGCGCAGCCGGCCACGCCTTCCATGCTGGTGTCCTGCTTCAGGGCGCTGAAGGCGCGGCCCTGGGCGATCATGCCCCGGCCGCCGGAGATGCCGGCCAGGGACAGGGTGCGCATGGCGCCGGCCGAGATGGCGTTGACCCGGATCCCCTGCGGGCCCAGGTCGCGGGCGATGTAGCGGGTGGCCGCCTCCAGCGCCGCCTTGGCCACGCCCATGGTGTTGTAGTTGGGGATCACCCGCTCGGCGCCCAGATAGGTCATGCTGATCAGCGAGCCGCCATTGGGCATCAGCCTGGCCGCACGCCGGGCCACGTCCACGAAGCTGTAGGCCGAGACGTTCATCGCCGTCAGGAAGCCCTCGCGGGTGGTGTTCTCCACGAACGAGCCCTTGAGCTCGTCCTTGTTGGCGAAGGCGATGGAGTGGACCACGAAATCCAGCGTCCCCAAGGCCTGCTCCACCGCCGCGAAGGCTGTGTCCATCGAGGCGTCGTCGGTGACGTCGGCGGGGATCAGGTGGCTGACGCCGATGCTTTCGGCCAGGGGCCGCACGCGCCGCTCCAGGCCTTCGCCCATATAGGTGAAGGCCATCTCCGCCCCCTGGGCCGCCAGCTGCGAGGCGATGCCCCAGGCGATGGAGTTGTGGTTGGCCACCCCCATCACCAGGCCCTTCTTGCCCTTCATCAGCTCGCCCTTGGGCAGGTCGTAGTCGTCGGCCATGGGGTCCTCTTGAGCCGGTTCGGTTTGGCGGCCTTGCTCCATGTCACGGGGGAAATGTCCAATAGGGGACAGGCGAAGCCAGCGCGAGACATCCCCAAACGGACGTCATCCTGAGCCGCGCCCCCAGGGCGCGAGTCGAAGGACGCAACGGCGGTTTAGCCGCGGTCTTCGACTCGCCGGCTACGCCGGCGGCTCAGATTGACGTGAGATTGGGGACCGGCGGGTTTCGCCGAGCGCCGAAGAGACGTCCTCAAAGCGCCCTGCTGGAAGGATCGCCTGGCCGATCTCATCCAAGGCCTTTGGTGACGGGCGGCGCTCTCGGAACGCCCCAGCCATGGGGCGTTCAGCGCCCCACGCCTTCAAGGTCGCCCGTGAGCGGGTGGTCGCGAAGGTATCGCTGCATCCTGTAGACCCCGAAGCCCATCGCGGCGCACATCAGGACCAGCCAGACCGCGGCGAGGCCCGCGAAAAGCCAGATCGACCCGAGGCCCAGGCGGCGCAACAGGATCTGGAGCGCTGGGCTGAACAGCGCGAAGTTCAGGAAGACCGGAAGAAACAGGAACGGGGTCGCCCGCCGCATCGCGGCCTTCTGGCGCTGGCGATAGGCGGTCAAGGTGCGCGTGTTACGCACGATCTTCAGCGGATCAACGCGTTCCCACATGGCGAGTCTTTCCCCGGCGCGCCACCGTAGGTCGCTTGATATGGATCCGCAACGGCGAGCTCACACAGGCGCGCCGAGCGCCCACCAAAGCCCCGCCGGCTCGTCGCCGTCGTCCGGCGAGGGACGCCGGATGCGGACGCGGGACGATCGGCCCGCACGCTGCGCCAGGCGCAGGCGCGGCTGCAGAACGGTGACCAGACGAACGATATTGGCGATCTGCGCCTTCATCGCCCGGCGCAGGCCGCGCAGGCGCAGGGTCAGGCTGGCCAGCCACAGGGCCGCGCCCACATCCATCACCAGGCTCATGTCCAGGCTGATCAGCCAGCCGGCCATCTCCGGCGCGGCGTAGAGCATGAGGCCCAAGGCCGCCAGGCCCAGAACCAGGAGCATCGCCCCGCGCGGCCCACGCTGCGACAGCCAAAGGCAGGGCGCCTCGACCAGACGTCGATGCGCGGCTCGGCCCAGGGGCGTGTCGCGCCCGGTCCGCAGGAACAGGATCAAGGCCAGGGCCAGGACTTCGATCAGCATGCAGCGCCTCCGCTGGCGCTTCAGGTCGGGGCCATGGGGTCGCGGCGCAAGAGGCGGCGCAACAGGTCAGGCGCTATGGGATCGCCACACCTCTCCGCTCATCCCGGCCTTCGCCGGGATGAGCGGGGAAAATCAGCCGTCGTAGCGGCTCATCACCAGGCAGCCATTGGTGCCGCCGAAGCCGAAGCTGTTGGACATCACCGTATTGAGCTGGCCGTCCTTGCGCTCGCGCAGGATCGGCAGGTCGGCGAATTCGGGGTCCAGTTCGTCGATGTGGGCGCTCTCAGCCGCGAAGCCGCCCTGCAGCATCAGCAGGCAGTAGATCGCCTCCTGCGCCCCGGCCGCGCCCAGGCTGTGGCCGGTCAGCGACTTGGTGGAGGAGATCAGCGGCGGGTTGCGGCCGAACACCTCGCGCACGGCCATCATCTCCTTGGCGTCGCCCACCGGGGTCGAGGTGCCGTGGGTGTTGAGATAGTCGATCGGCGCCTTGAGCCCGTCCATGGCCAGGCGCATGCAGCGCGCCGCGCCCTCGCCGGAGGGGGCGACCATGTCGTGGCCGTCGGCGTTGGCGGCGTAGCCGGTGACCTCGCCATAGATCTTGGCGCCGCGGGCCTTGGCGCGCTCCAGGTCCTCCAGCACCACCACGCCGGCGCCGCCGGCGATGACGAAGCCGTCGCGCCGGGCGTCATAGGCGCGCGAGGCGACGGCCGGGCTGGCGTTGAAGTCGCTGGACATGGCGCCCATGGCGTCGAACAGCACCGACAGGGTCCAGTCCAGCTCTTCGCAGCCGCCGGCGAACACCACGTCCTGCTTGCCGAACTGGATCTGTTCGGCGCCCGCGCCGATGCAGTGGGTCGAGGTCGCACAGGCCGAGGAGATCGAATAGTTGATCCCCTGCATCTTGAACCAGGTGGACAGCACCGCCGAGGGGCCGGAGCACATGGCCTTGGGCACGGCGAAGGGGCCCACGCGCTTGGGGCCTTTTTCCTGGGTGATGCGGGCGGCCTCGACGATGGTGCGGGTCGAGGGGCCGCCGTCGCCGACGATCAGGCCGGTGCGCGGGTTGGAGACCTCGGCCTCGGTCAGGCCGCTGTCGGCTATGGCCTGCTCCATGGCGATGTGGGCGTAGGCCGTGCCGGGCGCCAGGAAGCGGGCGGCGCGGCGGTCGATCAGGCTCTCCCACGGGCCCGGCAGCTTGGGCGGGGCGTGGACCTGGCAGCGGAAGCCCAGCTCGGCGTAGTCCGGCGCGGCGACCACGCCCGAGCGCGCCTCGCGCAAGGACGCGGAGACCTCATCGGCGCTGGAGCCGATGGACGAGACGATGCCGATCCCGGTGATGACGACGCGGCGCATTGACGATCCCCTTGCCGTTGAAGATCCGCCGGGGGCCAAGCCCAGGCGGCTCCAATCGCTTCGGTCCGCTCCCTACTTCAGGTCCTTGGCGTCAAACAGGCCGACGCGCAGGTCCTTGGCTTCATAGATAGGCACGCCGTCGGCTTCCATCACGCCGTCGCCCACGCCCATCACCAACTTGCGCATGATCACGCGCTTGAGGTCGATGCGATAGGTGACCAGCTTGACCGAGGGCGTGACCTGGCCGGTGAACTTGACCTCGCCCACGCCCAGGGCGCGGCCGCGGCCCGGCGCGCCAGACCAGCCGAGGAAGAAGCCGACCAGCTGCCACATGGCGTCCAGACCCAGGCAGCCGGGCATGACCGGGTCGCCGAGGAAGTGGCACTGGAAGAACCACTGGGCCGGATCGATATCCAGCTCGGCATGGACGAAGCCCTTGTCGTGCAGGCCGCCGCTGCGCGAGATCTCGGCGATGCGGTCGAACATCAGCATCGGCGGGGCGGGCAACTGGGCGTTGCCCGGCCCGAACATGTCGCCGCGGCCGCAAGCCAGCAGGTCTTCCCGTTCGAAACGGTTCTTATCGCCTACGCTCATCGCCAACTCGTCATGGAGCCGGAGACGAATCTCCGGGGGGTGGGGCCGACGCGCCCGCCGATCACGGACGCGGAAGGGCGCTGGGGTAGCACAGGCCTGTGGCTGGGCTCAACGGCATTGGGGCGCGGGGTCGATTCCCCACACCGCTCCGGCCTGCACCCAGCCGCTCACCGAGCCGATCTTGACCTTGCACCAGTCGCCCTGACAGCGGTCGAGGGCGGCCAGGGCGCGGGGCGCCAGATAGGCGGCGGGCGCCGCGCCGTCCCGCGGGGCGCTCAGGATCGGCGCCGGGGTCTGCTGGGTGCGCATCACCGCCCGCCGGCCGTCGGTGACCAGCTTGTTGACCCAGGACAGGCCGCCGTCGGGATCGCAGATGCGCCGCCAGTCCTTGGTCTCGCCCACCACCTGCACCGGCAGGCCGCGGGCGTGGAACAACCACACCACCCGGTGGTCGTCGCTCGGGCCGGAACGGGCCTTCACCGGATCGGACTTCAGCGTCACATAGCGCGGGACGGGCAGGCCGGAGGGATTCTCCCGCGCCGCCTCGGCCGCGGGATCCTTGGCCGCGGGCGAGCAGGCGGCCAGGACCAGGGCCGCAAGCCCCATCGCCCCCGCGCCACGCCAGCCCCGCCCCGATCGTCGCACCCGCATTCCAGCCGCCCCGTGCGCCCGCCGCCTTGGTAAGCGGGCGGGCCTTTGTTAGACCTGTGGCGACCGGCGCCCCCGCCGGCGATCCCACCTGGCTCTTTTCAGGCCCGCGCATGGACGTTCGCAAGCCGAAAGTCGTGGTGACGCGCAAGCTGCCGGCGCCGGTCGAGGCGCGGATGGTCGCCTTGTTCGACGCTGCGCTCAATCCGCATGACGCGCCGATGGGGCCGGAGGCCCTGCGCGCCGCCGTCGCCGAGACCGATGTGCTGGTGCCCACCATCACCGACCGCATCGACGCGGCCGTGATCGAGGCGGCAGGGCCCAGCCTGAAGCTGATCGCCAATTTCGGCGCCGGGGTCGATCATATCGACGTGGCCGCCGCCCACGCCCGCGGCCTGGTGGTCACCAATACCCCCGGCGTGCTGACCGAGGACACGGCGGACATGACCTTCGCCCTGATCCTGGCCGCGGCCCGGCGCGTGGTCGAGGGCGCGAGCCTGGCCCAGACCGGCTCGTTCCCCGGCTGGAGCCCGACCTGGATGCTGGGCCGGCGGCTGAGGGGCGCCAAGCTGGGCGTGGTCGGCCTGGGGCGGATCGGCCAGGCGGTGGCCCGTCGCGCCCAGGCCTTCGGCCTGGAGACCCACTATCACAACCGCCGCCGGGTCAACGCCCGGCTGGAGGGCGAGCTGGGGGCCACCTACTGGGAGAGCCTGGACCAGATGCTGGCGCGGATGGACATCGTCTCCATCCACTGCCCGCACACCCCGGCGACCTATCACCTGCTGTCGGCGCGGCGCCTGAACCTGCTGCAGCCGCACGCGATCGTGATCAACACCGCCCGTGGCGAGGTGATCGACGAAGCGGCCCTGGCCGGCCTGCTGACCGAGGGCCGCCTGGGCGGCGCGGGCCTGGACGTGTTCGAGCACGAGCCGGCGATCAATCCGCGCCTGCTCAAGCTGCCCAACGTCGTGCTGACCCCCCACCTGGGCTCGGCCACGGCGGAGGCCCGCACCGACATGGGCGAGAAGGTGATCATCAACATCAAGACCTTCCTCGACGGCCACAGGCCGCCGGACCGGGTGATCCCGTCGATGCTGTGAGGGGGGCTCTCGCTTCCAGCTTCCCCAACCTACGTCATCCTGAGTAGCGCCCGCAGGGCGCGTGTCGAAGGACGCATTGAGCCGCCGCTGCGTCCTTCGACTCGGCGCTTCGCGCCGGCTCAGGATGACGTGGGTTGGGGATGTGACAGGGAAGGTTAGTGAAGCCCCTGTCAAAATCCGCCAAGCGATTGACGGCGAGGTCTCGATTCAAACGGAGTGCGGTCGTCCGCAACTCGGGCACGCCGGATCCGCCCCCACCCGCACCGTCCGGCTCTCCCCCGCCAGGCCGTCATAGATCCACAGCCGGCTTTCCAGCGCCGTCCCCGCGCCGGTGATCAGCTTGATCGCCTCCAGGGCCATCATCGAGCCCACCACCCCGGCCAGGGCGCCGACCACGCCGACGGCGGCGCAGGTCTCCGCGTCCGGCGGAAGCTCCGGCGTCAGGCAGCGATAGCAGGGCCGGCCGCGGAACACCGCCACCTGGCCGGTCCAGCGGCCGATGGCCCCGCTGACCAGGGGCTTGCCCGACGCCAGACAGGCGTCGCTGACCGAGAACCGGGTCGGGAAGTTGTCGCAGCCGTCCAGCACCAGGTCGTAGCCGGCGACCAGGCCGGCGGCATTGGCGGCGTCGACCATCACCGGGTGGGCGGCCACCGTCACATGCGGGTTGATCGCGTTCAGCCGCCAGGCCGCGGCCTCGACCTTGGGCCGGCCCAGGTCCGCGCCGTCGAACAGCACCTGGCGCTGCAGGTTGGACAGGCTGACCGTGTCGGCGTCGGCCAGGCCCAGGGTCCCCACCCCGGCGGCGGCCAGGTAGAGGGCGGCGGGCGAGCCCAGGCCGCCGGCGCCCACGATCAGCACCCGCGCGGCCCGCAGCGCTTGCTGGCCGGGGCCGCCCACCTCGCGCAGCACCAGATGGCGGGCGTAGCGCTCGACTTCCTCGTCGCTGAACTTGGCCAAGCCGGGCTCCTTCGCCGCCAGAGAGGGGACAATCCGTAGGCCGAGCATCGCGTCAAGCTTGATCGCGGCCCAGGTCCGCGCCACATGCGGGGTCATGAGCAGCTCGACTTTCCCCGATTGGCACGGCACCACCATATTGGCGGTGCGCAAGGGCGGCGCCACCGTGATCGCCGGCGACGGCCAGGTCTCCATGGGCGCCACCGTGGTCAAGGGCAACGCCCGCAAGGTGCGCCGCCTGGCCGGCGGCAAGGTGATCGCCGGTTTCGCCGGCGCCACCGCCGACGCCTTCACCCTGATCGAACGGCTCGAGGCCAAGCTGGAGCAATATCCCGAGCAGCTGGCCCGGGCCTGCGTCGACCTGGCCAAGGACTGGCGCACCGACCGCTATCTGCGCCGGCTGGAGGCCATGCTGATCGTGGCCGACGCCAGCGCCATCTACACCGTCACCGGGGTCGGCGACGTGCTGGAGCCGGAATATGGCGTGGCCGCCATCGGCTCGGGCGGGCAATACGCCCTGGCCGCCGCCCGCGCCCTGATCGACTTCGACCTGCCCGCCGAGGACATCGCCCGCCGGGCCATGGCCATAGCCGGCGACATCTGCGTCTACACCAACGGCTCGCTGACGGTGGAGACGCTGTAGGCATTTTGACTCCGCTCATCCCGGCGAAGGCCGGGATCCAGTTTGCGACCGCAAACGGCGCAGGCTGAATCTGGATCCCGGCCTTCGCCGGGATGAGCGGTTGAAAGGATCCCGGATTTCCCATGACCGAATTCTCCCCGCGCGAGATCGTCTCCGAGCTCGACCGCTTCATCGTCGGCCATCCCGAGGCCAAGCGCGCCGTGGCCGTGGCCCTGCGCAACCGCTGGCGGCGGCGGCGCACGCCTGAGGACCTGCGCGACGAGATCACGCCCAAGAACATCCTCATGATCGGCCCCACGGGGGTGGGCAAGACCGAGATCGCCCGGCGCCTCGCGCGCCTGGCCCAGGCCCCGTTCCTGAAGGTGGAGGCCACCAAGTTCACCGAGGTCGGCTATGTGGGCCGCGACGTGGACCAGATCATGCGCGACCTGGTGGAGAACGCCCTGGCCATGGTCCGCGACCGCCGCCGCGCCGCTGTGCGCGCCAAGGCCGAGGCCGCCGCCGAGGAGCGCATCCTGGACGCCCTGGTCGGACCGGGCGCCCAGCCGGCCAGCCGCGACATTTTCCGCAAGAAGCTGCGCGCCGGCGAGATCGACGACAAGGAGATCGAGCTGACCCTGGCCGAGACCGCCTCGCCCCTGCAGGGCCTGGACATCCCCGGCCAGCCGCCCGGCTCGGTGGGGGTGCTGAACCTGTCGGACATGATGTCCAAGGCCTTCGGCGGCCGCACCAAGACCCACAAGACCACCGTGGCCGCCGCCTTCACCCCGCTGATCGCCGAGGAGAGCGACAAGCTGCTGGACCAGGAGGCGGTCACGCAGGAGGCCCTGGCCCTGGCCGAGACCAGCGGCATCGTGTTCATCGACGAGATCGACAAGGTCGCCTCCCGCTCGGACCGCGCCGGCGCCGACGTCTCGCGCGAGGGGGTGCAGCGCGACCTGCTGCCGCTGATCGAGGGGACGACGGTGTCGACCAAGTACGGGCCGGTGAAGACCGACCACGTGCTGTTCATCGCCTCGGGCGCCTTCCATGTGGCCAAGCCCTCGGACCTGCTGCCCGAGCTGCAGGGCCGCCTGCCGATCCGGGTGGAGCTCAAGGCCCTGACCCGCGACGACTTCCGCCGCATCCTCACCGAGCCCGAGGCCAATCTGATCCGCCAGACCCAGGCGCTGATGGCCACCGAGGGCGTATCGCTGGTGTTCACCGGCGACGCGATCGAGGCCATGGCCGACGCCGCCGTCTCGGTGAACGGCCAGGTGGAGAATATCGGCGCCCGCCGGCTGCAGACCGTGCTGGAGAAGGTGGTCGAGGAGATCAGCTTCACCGCCGCCGACCGCTCGGGCGAGACCATCACCATCGACGGGGCCTATGTGCGCGACCGGGTGGGGGCGCTGGCGCAGGACGCGGATCTGTCGCGGTTCATTCTCTGAGGGGCTGAGCCCGCGGCGCACCCCCTCCACCGCTTCGCGGTCCCCCTCCCCATAGGGGGGACCACGCATAGCGTGGCGGAGGGGGAGCGCAGCGAACTCACCCCGCCGCCAGTCCGTGCTGGGCGAAGAAGGCCAGCATGCGGGCCCAGGCGTCCTGGGCGTCCGGGGCGTTGTAGCTGGCGCGGTAGTCGGCCAGGAAGCCATGCTGGGCGTCGGGATAGACGATCAGCTGGCTGACCGTGTCGCCGTGCGACTTCAGCGCCGCGCGCATGGCCTCGACCTGGTCCTGGGGGATGCCCTTGTCCAGGCCGCCATAGAGGCCGATCACCGGCGCCCTCAACTCGCCGACGTGGGACAGGGGCCAGAACTTGTCCTTGCCGGGCGCCTCGCCCGGATCGGGGGCCAGGTGGCCGTACCAGGCCGCGCCGGCCTTGAATTCGGGGAAGATCTCGCAGGCCTGCCAGGCGACCCGGCCGCCCCAGCAGAAGCCGACGATCCCCAAGCGCTCGACGTCCGCATAGGGCTGGGCCTTGAGGAACTTCAGCGCCGCATGGACGTCGCCGATCACCTGCCGGTCGGGCGCGGCGTCGACGATGCGCATGATGGCGCCCATGTCGGTCAGGGGCGCGGGGTCGCCCGCGCGCACGAAGAAGGCCGGGGCCACGGCCACATAGCCCAGCTTGGCCAGACGGCGGCAGACGTCCTTGATGAACTCGTGCAGGCCGAAGATCTCGGACACCACCACGATGGCCGGATGGCGCCCCGGCGCGGCGGGCCGGGCCACATAGGCCGGCAGCATGCGGTCGGCGGCGGGCAGCATCACCGGCCCGGTCACCAGCCCCGCCTCGTCGGTGTGGATCGGCTGGGCGTCGGCGGACAGGGCGAAGGGAGCATAGCCGGAGAAGAACAGGGCCGCCGCCAGGCCGCGGCGCGACATATGGAAGTCCTCGGGGCGCGAGCCGTCGGGACGGGTCAGGTGGAGCATGGGCGGTCTCGCTTCACGTTGCGCGGGGCGGCCGGAGATTGGGGGGAAGCGCGGGCGCAAGTCAAAGCCCGCGATGACCTCCAGCCGCGCCCGGCCGAAAGCCGGCGCGCTCCGAAACCCCCGACGAGATGGAGCGCCGCCGTCCGGCCTGCAAGGGCCAAGGCGCGGAGCCGTCCGGCGGGGCGTGCTTCAAGCCCCGGCCAGGGGCCGCGCTCAGGCGGCCCTGCGTCCCGCCGGCGCCCGCGTCGCCGCTTGGGCCGCGGGCTTGCCGTCGCCGAGGGTGAAGCGTTCCACCTGGCTCATGGTGCGGCGCGCCTCCTCCATCAGCTGGCGGCTGGCGGCGGCGGCCTCCTCGACCATGGCGGCGTTCTGCTGGGTGATCTGGTCCATCTGGTTGATGGCCGTATTGACCTCGCCCAGGGCGGTGGACTGTTCCTGCGCGCCGGCGGTGATGTCGTTGATCAGGGTGTTGGCGGCGGTCACCAGGCGCGAGATCACCGCCAGGGCGGCGCCCACCTGGTCGACCTGCTCCACGCCCGAGCGCACGTGGCCGGAGGAGGCGTGGATCAGGGTCTTGATCTCCTTGGCCGCGTCGGCCGAGCGCTGGGCCAGGGCCCGCACCTCCTGGGCGACGACCGCAAAACCGCGGCCGGCGTCGCCGGCCCGGGCGGCTTCGACGCCCGCATTCAGGGCCAGCAGATTGGTCTGGAAGGCGATCTCGTCGATCACCCCGATGATCTGGCTGATGGCGGTCGAGCTCTGGGCGATGGCGGCCATGGCCTCCACCGCGTGGCCGACGATCTCGCTGCTCTTGTCGGAATTGGACTTGGCCTCGTTGATCGTCTCGCGGGCGGTCACCGCATGGTCGGTGGTGCGGCGCACGGTGGCGGTGATCTGGTCGAGGGCGGCGGCGGTCTCCTCCAGGCTGGCGGCCTGACGCTCGGTGCGCATCGACAGCTGGTCGGTGGAGTCGGCCACCGCCACGGCGCTGTCGCTCATGGAGCGCGAGATCTGCGACATGGACAGGAGGGTGGCCTCCATCGCGCGCACCGCCTCGTTCAGGTCCACGCGCAACGGATCGATGGCCGGGGTCAGGGGCTGGTCGACGCGGGCGGTCAGGTCGCACTGGGCCAGGCTGGCCAGGGCCGCGCCGATGCGGGTGACGCCGTCCATGCGCTCGGTCAGGTCGGTGGCGAACTTGACCACCTTGGTCACCCGGCCATTGGCGTCGAAGATGGGATTGTAGCTGGCCTGCAGCCACACCTCGCGCCCGTTCTTGCCCAGGCGGCGGAACTCGTCGGTGATCGCCTCGCCCTCGCGCAGCCGGCGCCAGAAGGCTTCGTATTCGGGGCTGGCGGCGTCCTCAGGGCGCACGAACTGGCGATGCTTGCGGCCGATCACCTCGTCGCGCTCATAGCCCATGGTCTTGAGGAAGTTGGCGTTGGCGTCCAGCACCGTGGAGTCCAGGGCGAAGGTGATCACCGCCTGCGAGCGGTCGATGGCGGCGAGCAGGCTGGCGTTCTCGGCCGCCTTCTGGGTCTCGGCGGTGACGTCCAGGGCCAGCTTGACCACCTTGACCACCCGGCCGCTCCCGTCGCGCACCGGCGCATAGGAGGCGCGCAGCCACACCTCGCGCCCGCCCTTGGCCAGGCGGCGGAACTCGCCGCTCTTGCAGGCGCCCGAGGCCAGGTCGATCCAGAAGGCCTGGTAGGCGGCGCTGGCGGCGTAGGCGGGATCGGCGAACAGGCGGTGGTGCTGGCCGGCCAGTTCGGCCGCCGAATAGCCCATCACGCCGGTGAAGGCGTCGTTGACCTTGAGGATGTCGCCGCGAGGCGAGAACTCGATCACGGCGAAGGCGGCGTCCAGGCCGCGCAGGATCGCGGCGGCGTCGGAGGCTCGATTGAGGGCGGGGAACATGTGGGACGCGCTCCTTGAATGGAATGGGCGGTCAGTGAGGAACGGGTCCGAGCATCTGGCCCGGATACTTAATTCAGATTGAATCCGATCGATTTATGCACTTATGGAGTGTATTATAGACTTGGGGACGGATCGGATCGGCTGAAGACAAGGGGCGGCTCCCGCGCCGTTCGCGGACGGCTTGCTGAATTTCGCGCCGAGTATCCGCCAGGGAGCCTTAACCGGGATTCACGCTGAGCGGCCGGAATGCACGCTGGAGGTGTGACCAAACGCCCCACGCCCCCGGGCGACGAGCCGGCCTGCATGAAAAGGCTGGGTGATTTTCGCCGCCCGCACGCCGTCCGGCGGTCTTGCAGCCGCGCGCCCGCGCCTATATACCCCGCTCCTCCCATGGGGACGCGTAGCTCAGCGGGAGAGCACTACGTTGACATCGTAGGGGTCACAGGTTCAATCCCTGTCGCGTCCACCATCCCCCCAATCACTCGGATCCGCGCGCGATGAGCGACTTCGAGCGCCCCGTTCTGACCCCGCCCGGCGGCGAGACCAAGGTGCTGCTGCACTCGTGCTGCGCGCCCTGTTCGGGTGAGGTGATGGAGGCCATGCTGGCCTCGGGGGTCGACTACACCATCTTCTTCTACAATCCGAACATCCATCCCGAGCGGGAGTATCTCCTGCGCAAGGAGGAGAACGTCCGCTTCGCCGAGAAGCACGGGGTGGGCTTCGTCGACGCCGACTACGACACCGACAACTGGTTCGCCCGGGCCAAGGGCATGGAGTGGGAGCCGGAGCGCGGCGCGCGCTGCACCATGTGCTTCGACATGCGCTTCGAGCGCACCGCCCTCTACGCCCACGAGAACGGCTTTCCGGTCATCACCAGTTCGCTGGGCATCAGCCGCTGGAAGAACATGGCCCAGATCAACGACTGCGGCATGCGCGCGGCCGCGCCCTACGAAGGCCTCAGCTACTGGGACTACAACTGGCGCAAGGGCGGCGGCTCGGCGCGGATGATCGAGATTTCCAAGCGCGAGGCGTTCTACCAGCAGGAATATTGCGGCTGCGTCTATTCCCTGCGCGACACCAACCGCCACCGCCGCGAGACCGGCCGCAAGGCCATCGAGCTGGGCGTGCAGTTCTACGGCAAGTCGGACGACTGAGCGCGCCCGCGGACCGTCCCTGCTCTCCGGGATCCGATTTTTCCCTGATCCTCATCCTGAGGCCCGCTGCGCGGGCGCCTCAGGATGAGGACTATAGGGGAGCTTCCATCCGCCGAGCCGATCAGCTCTGATCACGGAGGGTGGACCCTTTAAAGCCCAATCTTAGGTCTCACCCGAACAGCGGCTCGGCCTTGCCGCCAGGCAGGCTCCAGGCGGGCTGCTGGTCCACGCGCAGCTCGGGCATGCGGTCCAGCAGGCTGTCAGCCTGCAGGATCAGGCGCGAGGGGGTCAGCTCCTCAGGCGTGAACAGCAGGCCGGCGCGATAGGCGGCCAGGCCCAGGTCGGTGCGGGCGGTGAGCATGGCCAGGGGAATGGAGCCGACCAGGCCCAGCACCACCGGCGCCATCCACAGCAGGGCCAGGGGCGAGACCAGCACCGCGGCCAGGCCCAGGACCAGGCCGGCGACCGTGTCGGGGCCATGGCGGCGGACGGTGACCATCAGGTCCAGGCCGCCCTCCTCGCGCGCCTGGGCGGGCCAGCCGCTGTCCTTGCCGGCGGCGATGGCCACCAGGGCGCGGACCTGGTTGAACATCATCACCGGCGCCAGCAGGGTCGACAGGCCCAGCTCCAGCACGAAGCCGACCAGGATGTTGCGGCCGCCGCCGAACCGCCGCCGCTCGGCCGGCACGCTGAGCACGCTCCACAGGGCCAGCAGCTTGGGCGCCATCAGCAGGCCCATCACCGCCGGGAACATGAGCGACAGGCTGGCCGCCGCCGCGCCGCCCTCGGTCGAGGCCGCCAGGCTGAGGGTCAGGAAGGCCAGCCACAGGGGCGAGGTCAGGTAGGCGCCGACCCCGCGGGCCAGGTGCAGGCGGCTGATCCAGTGCAGGCCGTGGGCGTTCAGCAGGCGCAGGTGCTGGGCGTTGCCCTGGCACCAGCGGCGGTCGCGGGCGACCATGTCGGTGATGCTGGGCGGGGTCTCCTCATAGCTGCCGCCCAGCAGCGGAGCCATGCGCACCGACCAGCCGCCGCGGCGCAGCAGGGCGGCCTCGACGAAATCGTGGCTGAGGATGTGGCCGCCCATGGGCCGCTTGCCCGGCAGGTGCGGCAGGCCGGCGCAGCCGGCGAAGGCGGCGGTGCGCACGATGGCGTTGTGACCCCAGTAGTTGCCCTGGTCGCCCGACCACCAGGCCACGCCGCGCGACAGCATGGGGCCGTAGAGGCGGCAGGCGAACTGCTGGGCGCGGGCCAGCAAGCTGTTGCGGTTGACCAGCACCGGGGTGGTCTGCAGCAGGCCCAGGCCGGGATCGCGCTCCATGGCCCCGGCCAGGCGCACCAGGGTGTCGCCGGACATCAGGCTGTCGGCGTCCAGGATCACCATGTGCGGATAGGCCCCGCCGAAGCGGCGCACCCAGTCGGCGATGTTGCCGGCCTTGCGGTCGATGTTCTCGGCCCGGTGGCGGTAATAGAGGCGGATGCGCCCGCCCAGACGGTCACGCAGGCGGCGGAACACCGCATATTCGCGGGCTTGGATGCGGGGATTGGTGGTGTCGCTGAGCACGAAGATGTCGAACCAGCGCGCCGCGTCCACCGTCTCCAGCGACTCGGTCATGGCCCGCAGCCGGGCGAACAGGGCCTGGGGCGCCTCGTTGTAGATCGGGGCCAGCACCGCCGTGCGCAGGCCCAGGCTGGGACGCGGATTGGAAGGATCCAGGCAGGCCTCGCCGGTCCATCGGTCGCCGAGCAGGAAGCCGGCCAAGCCGCTCCAGAAGGCCATGGCGATCCAGGCGAACAGCAGGGTGAACACCGCCAGCAGCGGAATGTCGACCAGGCTCAGGCCATGGCCGCCCAGGCCGGCCCACAGCCACAGCACAGCTGGCGCTGTCAGCGCCGCCGAGGCGCCCAGCAGCGCCGCCGCCCGCCAAGCCGCGTCATTCGGCAGGGCGCACGCGCGCGCGCCGGCGTGGAAGTCCTGCTGCGGCATGTCCAGGGGCGCCTCGGGCGGCAGGTCCACGGGCGTGGTCGCCGTAACCGGTTCGAGAGGCTCCGAATCCTGAGCCCAAGGCCTACGGACGACATGAAGGGTTGCGGTCATGGGGCGGCTCGAACAAGCCTCTCAAAGCGGACAGGAATTGCGACGGTTACAGAATTGTTACCGTCCCGTAGCCTTGATCCGGCGTGAGGCGAAATCACGGCGATGTGAAGCGGCTCGCAGCGCTTTCTGCGGCCAAGCTGATGCGGCTTCATGTCGCGAACACCTGATGGATCCACGTCTCGGTCAAGGCCTGACCGTCGCGGCGGAGAAACGCGCGAAGATCGATGACGGCGCCAGGCGTTGCGGCGATATCGAACATCAATCGCCAGCGCTTGGCGCCGACCACCGGATAGCAGGCCGGATCGAGGACTTGGCCGGGGTGGGCCTCGACCACCGGGGTGATCCCGTCGTTGCGGCCAAGCCCGTCCAGGGCGCCGCCTTCGAAGTCGACCACGAACTTGCGCCGGCCTGGCGGAATCGGCTGGCCGGGACGCCCGCCCTGGCCGGCCCAGGTGGAGACCACCCGCGCCACGCCCACCCCGCCCGGCTCCTGGGCGCACCAGTGCAGGCGATAGCGGTAGTTCAGTTTCTGGCCGGGGGTGACCGGCGCGGCCGGGGTCCAGAAGGCGACGATATTGTCGTTGGACTCCCCGTCGGTGGGCAGCTCCACCAGCTCCACCGCCCCGGCGCCCCAGTCGTCCAGAGGCTCGACCCAGGCGCTGGGGCGGCGGTCGTAGAACACGCCGTCGTCCTGGTAGTCCTCGAACCTGCGGTCGCGCTGCATCAGGCCGAAGCCCTTGGGCGCCCGGTCGCTGAAGGTGTTGGTGATCACCTGCGGCGGATCGCTGAGCGGGCGCCAGATGCGTTCGCCGGCGCCGGTCCAGATCGACAGGCCATCGCTGTCGTGGATCTGCGGGCGCCAGTCGTCGGCGGGGTTGCGGTCGGAGGGGCCGTACCAGTACATGCTGGTCAGGGGCGCCAAGCCCAGGCGCTGGACCGGCTTGCGGAAGGGCAGCTCCACCTCGAAGGTCTGGACCAGGCCCTGGGCGTTGCGCGCGTGCTCGATGCGGTAGGCGCCGGCCACGCTGGGGCCCTCCAGCAAGGCGTAGACGATCAGGTCGCCGCCCGGCGGATGCTCCAGCCAGAAGGCGGTGAAGTTGGGAAACTCCTCCGGGCCGGGCACGGCGGTGTCCAGGGCCAGGCCGCGGGCCGACAGGCCATACTGGTTGAACGGTTCGGCCGAGCGGAAATAGGAGGCGCCCAGATAGGCCAGCCAGTCGGACTGGTGGTCGTCATTGAGCACGCGGAAGCCGGCGACGCCATCGGCGGCCAGCTGGCGCGCAGGGGAATCGGCCGGCTCGTCGAACAGCGATTCCGAATAGAGCAGCGGGCGGGCATGGCCAGCCTCGACCACAGAGATCGCCACCGGCGTAGGCGCGGCGCGGCCGATGTGGAAGAAGCGGATCTCCTGCGCGCCTGGCCGGTCGCGCCACAGACCGGCCTCGGGCCGATAGACGATCTGGCCGAAGGCGTCATAGTCGATGGCGTGGGCCAGGGCCGGCGACGGCGCCTTGGGCGGGGCGTAGGGCCGCGCGGCCCGCGCCCGGGCCAGGGCCTTGAGCCGGTCGAACGAGAAGGGCTGCGGACGCCCCAAGGGCGCGCCGGCCGCCGCCGGCGCCGCCCCCGCTCCGCCGACCCGTGCGGCCTGCGCCGCCGTGGCCAGAAGGGCGATGAGGGCGTCACGACGGGAAAGGGCCATGGAGCGGTCCTGCGGCAAGCGGTTACGGCGGCGGTTGAAAACCCGCCGCCAAGGCCAAGGGCGTTTGCGCGATTTCGGTTCCCAAGACCAGCATGCAACAATGGCGTAAGATCGCCCTGCGACCATGCGGCGGGCGTCCGGGGTGGAAAAACCGGCTCGGCGCCCGTAAGATAGGCCCTGGTTCCTCCCTCCCCGACGCTCATGGCAAATCGTCTCCGCTGGCCCCTGCTCGCAGCCGCCTTGATGTCCGCGTCCGCCGCCGCGGCGCAGACGAGCGATTCGCAGAGCAGTGATCCCAGCAATCCCTTGGCCGTGAGCGTGCAGGCGCAGGACACCGCCCTCAAGGCTGACGCCGCCCTGGACGGCGGTGTCTCCTCCCTGACCACCGGCCTGAAGCTGGGCGTGGAGGCCGATCCGCGGGTGGCGGTCGACCCTCTGGCGCCGGTCAACGCCACGGCCAGCAAGGAGAGCGTCGGCTTCAACGCCGGCTGGGCGCCGGCCTCGGCCGCGCATGTGGATCTGGTGGTGGGCGACAGCCTGAGCCAGAGCTGGACGCCGATGTCCCTGCTGACCACCGCCAACCACCAGGTGACCAGCGACGACCAGTCCGCCCGCCTGGCCCTGACCGTCAGCCCCCTGCCGGCGATCGATCTCAGCCTCAGCGGCGCGGCCGCCCACGACGCGGTGCGCGACAGCGTGGTGGCCGACGCCCTGGCCCCGCCCGCGCCCAGCCTGTTCGCCACCGACAGCCAGAGCGCCACGGCCGGGGTCAAGTGGCGCGCCGCCAGTTGGCTGACCTTCGACGCCAAGGGCCAGGTCGACCAGGCCAGCGCCGAGTGGCGCGGCGCCGGCGTGGACGGAAACGCGGCCATAGCCGACACGCGGCTGGACTATGCCGATTTCGCCCCCTCGGTCTCCACGGTGGTGACGCTGCCCTGGCAGGATCACCTGAACCTGAGCGTCGAGCACGCGGTGACCCCGATCAGCGCCCAGACCTTCTCCACCTACGCCGCCGTCGAGGACCGCGATCCCGACGCCCGCCTGGGGCCAGGGCGCGAGTGGCGCTATCGCCTCAGCGTCGACCAGACGGTGGGCGACCTGATCAAGCTGAACGCGGCGGTGACCGAGGCCCAGATCGAGAGCACCACCGAGCTGGGCCCCGTGGCCGAGGGCCTGCAGGCGCCGGTCAGCACGCCGGGCGGCCAGCGCCAGGAGATGGACCTGTCGTTCTCCGCCCCCCTGCCCAGCTTCGGCCTGCCGGCGGTGACCTTGCAGGGCCAGGGCGCCTGGCGCGACAGCGAGGTGCGCGACCCGTTTACCGGCGAATACCGCCGCGCCTCCTCGGAATCGCCGATGGACGCCACCCTGGGCGTGGTCCAGTCCCTGCCCGACCATCGCACGCGCTGGGGCCTGGAGGGCCGGTTCGGCGGCGACCAGGCGGTCTACCAGATGAGCCAGGTGACCATGATCCACGTGGCCGACAGCGTGGGCGGCTTCGTGGAATACCAGCCCGGCCCCTTCGCCCTGCGCCTGCAGGTGGACGGCCTCTATGGCGGCGATCGCGACGCCACCGACGTGATCTTCGCCGATCCGCGCAGCCCGCTGCCCTTCGACCCCATCGACCGGGTGGCCTATCGCTCCGACAGCGGCCAGGCCATCCGGCTGATCCTGCGCCGCTCTTTGTAGGGGCTGCGGGGCCCAGCGTCGTCATGAACGGGCGCCACCGCCATCGTGCCCGCGCTTCCCCGCCCTACGTCATCCTGAGCCGGCGCGAAGCGCCGAGTCGAAGGACGCAGCGGCGGCGCTATTGCGTCCTTCGACTCGCCGGCTGCGCCGGCGGCTCAGGATGACGTAGGGGGATGAACACGGCCTCGCCCTCCGACGCCCAGCTCACCCTCGCAGCGGATAGACCCGCTCCAGCCGATAGCGCGAGCCGTGGTGGGTGGCGTGGCTGGAATAGAGGCCGAAGGCGGTCACCGGAAAATCGGGCGACTGCAGCAGGTTGTTGGCCTGGATCCAGGCCCCGACCGCGGCCGGGTCGGCGCGCCGCACATAGGCCAGGGTCACGTGCGGATGATAGGCGCGGGTCTCGGGCTTGAGACCCGCACGCCGGGCCGCCGTCTCGCAGGCCTTGGCCAGGCGAGCCAGGGACGGATTGGGCGCGACCCCGGCCCAGACCGAGCCGACATGCTCGCCCTCGCCGAACGCCCCCGCCCCAGCCAGGCTGAGGGCGAAGGGCGCGGCGGCGATGCGGTCCAGCTCGCTGTCGAGATCATCGGCGACCGGTTCAGCCACCTCGCCGAAGAACCGCAGGGTGATGTGCAGGTTCTCCGGCGGGCTCCAGCGCACATCCAGGCCATGCTGACGGTCGGTCAGGCCCTCGGCGATATCGTCCGGGACGGCGATGGCGGCGAACAGGCGCAGCATGGCCTCAGCTCAGCGTGATCAGGGACAGGGATTGGGCTGGCGCTGGTGCAGGGCGTTGACCGCGGTCTCCAGCGTCTCGGTCCAGGGCAGGTCGAAGGCGTCGATGTCGGCCTTCAGTTGCTCCAGGCTCGAGGCGCCGATGATGGTCGAGGTCACGAAGGGGCGGGTGTCGCAGAACTTCAGCGCCAGGGCCTCGGGGGCCACCCCGTGTTCGCGGGCCAGGTCGAGATAGCTGTTGATCGCCGCCTCGGCACCGGGGCCTTCATAGCGGGCCAGGCGGTTGTAGAGCTGCTTGCGCGTGCCCTTGGGCAGGGCGCCGTCGCGGTATTTGCCGGTCAGATAGCCCTGGGCCAGGGGTGAATAGGGCAGCAGCCCCACCTGCTCGCGCATGGCCACCTCGGCCAGGCCGTATTCGAAGGTGCGGTTCACCAGGCTGTAGGCGTTCTGGATCGATGCGATCCGCGGCAGGCCCCGGCGCTCGGCCTCCTCGACGAAGCGCATCACCCCCCAGGCGCTCTCGTTGGAGACGCCGATGTGGCGCAGATTGCCCTTCTCCACATGCCGCTGCAGGCTTTCCAGGATGGTCTCGAACGGCTCGAAGTCCTGGTCGTAGTCGGCATAGGTCATGCCGCCGAACACCCGGATGGCGCGGTCGGGCCAGTGCAGCTGGTAGAGGTCGATATAGTCGGTCTGCAGCCGGCGCAGCGACTTCTCCACCGCCTCGTCGATCTGGGCGCGGGTGTGGCGGGTGACGCCGCCGGCCTCGCGCGTCCAGCCCATTTCGGAGCGGCCGGCGATCTTGCTGGCCAGGATCACCTTGTCGCGCTGGCCGGTCTTCTTGAACCAGGTCCCGATGATCCGCTCGGTCGAACCCTGGGTCTCGGCCTTGGGCGGCACTGAATACATCTCGGCGGTGTCCCAGAAGGTCACCCCGCGCTCCAGGGCGTAGTCCATCTGGGCGTGGCCCTCGGCCTCGGTGTTCTGGTCGCCCCAGGTCATGGTGCCCAGGCAGATGCGGGAGACCTTCAGGCCGGTACGGCCCAGTTCGGTATGATCCATGGGTGATCCTTCCTAAGGCGCGGGGGCGGCCAGGGCGGCGGCCACGGCGGGAGCGAGGCGGCGGGCGACGATGCGCACGCCGGCGGGATTGGGGTGCACGCCGTCCTGCTGGTTCAGCGGCGGCCGGCCGGCGACGCCGTCCAGCAGGGCGGGGAACAGGCGCGTATGCTGGGCCTTGGCGGCGGCGGGAAAGGCGGCGTCGAACTGGCGGGCATAGGCCGCGCCCATGGCCGGCGGCGCCTGCAGCCCCAACAGCAGGGCGCGGATGTGGCGCGCCCTCAGCCGGGCGAGGATGGCGGCCAGGTTGGCCTGGGTCAGCCGGGGCTCGACGCCTTGCAAAAGGTCATTGCCGCCCAGCTCGACCACGCATAGCCGGGTGTCCGGCTGGACGCTGAAGTCCAGCCGCGCCAGGCCGTCGGCGGTGGTGTCGCCCGAGACGGCGGCGGCGCGCACCTGGGCCGAGACGCCGATACGGGCCAGGGCCGCCTGCAGCTGGGCCGGCAGGGCGTCCTGGCCGGCCAGACCATAGCCGGCGCTGATCGAATCGCCCAGCAGGGTGATCACCGCCGCCGCCGCCGCCGCCGCATGGGCGACAGGCGCGCCGGGGCCCGCCAGCGCAAGCGCCAGGGCCAGGCCCGCAAGGCGGGTTTTCGCGTTCAGGGATGTGGCGGCCATCAACCCGCCCTATGTAGGGCCAAGCCTCGCCCTTGCAACCGAAAGCGCCCATGTCCCTTGCGTCGCCCGCCGATCCCGCCGTCCAAGGGCCCGTGCTCGAGATCGAAGACGCCTCTCTGACCCTGCCCTCGGCCGCCGGGCCGGTGGAGGTGCTGAGCCGGGTCAGCCTGTGCGTGGCTGCGGGCGAGCGGGTGGCGGTGGTCGGGCCTTCGGGCTCGGGCAAGTCGTCGCTGCTGGCGGTGGCGGCGGGGCTGGAGAAACCCACGTCCGGGCGGGCGCGCCTGTTCGGCCAGGACCTGGCGGTGCTGGACGAGGACGGCCGCGCGCGCCTGCGCCGCGGGCGGGTGTCGCTGGTGTTCCAGGCCTTTCACCTGCTGCCCAACATGACCGCCGAGGAGAACGTGGCCGCGCCGCTGGAGATCGCCGGCCGGCGAGACGCCCGCGAAGCCGCGCGCGAATGGCTGGACCGGGTCGGGCTGGCGGCGCGGCGGCGGCACTATCCGCACCAGCTGTCCGGCGGCGAGCAGCAGCGCGTGGCCCTGGCCCGCGCCCTGGCCGCGCGCCCGGCCCTGCTGTTCGCCGACGAGCCCACCGGCAATCTGGACGCGGCCAACGCCGCCGCAGTCGCTGCGCTGATGTTCGACCTGCTGGACGAGACCGGCGCGGCCCTGGTGCTGGTCACCCACGACCCCGTCCTGGCCGCCCGCGCCGCACGGCGCGTAGAGATGGCCGGCGGGCGGCTGACGGCGCAGCAGGCCCAGGTCCTGGCCGGGGCCACGGCGTGATTCCGCTGGGACTGCGGCTGGCCGCGCGCGAGCTGCGCGGCGGGATCAAGGGGTTTCGCATTTTCCTGGCCTGCCTGGCCCTGGGCGTGGCGGCGATCGCCGCCGCCGGCTCCACCGCCGAGGCCTTCCGCCAGGGCCTGGCTTCGCAGGCGAGGGCGATTCTCGGCGGGGACCTGTCGGTCTCGTCTCAGGCGCGCGGCTTCACCCCGGCCGAGCGGGCGGTGATCGGCCGGTTCGGCCAGGTGGTCTACGCCGCCGGCGCGCGGGCCATGGCTCAGGCGCCCTCGGGCGAGCGGCGGCTGGTGGAGATCCGCGGGGTGGGGCCAGGCTATCCCCTGGCCGGGACAGTGAGCGTCTCCGGGGCGCCCGACCTGGCCGCAGCCCTGGCGCCGGCGGCCGACGGGACCCCAGGCGCCGCGGCCGAGCCGGCCCTGGCCGACCGGCTGGGGCTGAAGCTGGGCGACCGCTTCATGGTGGGCGACCGGGCCTTTGTCCTGCGCGCCCTGCTGCTGGGCGAGCCGGACCGCATCGGCCGCGGCTTCGCCCTGGGGCCGCGGGTGCTGACCCGCCTGTCGGCCCTGGCGCCCACCGGCCTGATCGCGCCCGGCTATCCCCACGCCGAGACCGCGCGCATCGCCCTGCCGCCCGGCGTTCCCCTGGCCCCGGCCGAGCGGCGCCTGCGCCAAGCCCTGGCCGCCGGCGACCTCGACGTGCACGACCGCAACGACGCCGCCCCTGGCGCGCGCCGCCTGATCGACCAGCTGAACTATTTCCTGGGCTTCATCGGCCTGACCTCGCTGCTGGCCGGCGGCCTGGGGGTGTCGACGGCGGTGGAGGCCTATCTGGGCCAGCGCAAGCCCTCGATCGCCGTGCTCAAGGCCCTCGGCGCTGAGGCGCGGCTGGTGCGCGACGCCTATCTGGCCCAGATCGGCGTCCTGGCCCTGGCCGGGGTGATCCTGGGCCTGGCGATCGGCGCGGCCATACCGCTGCTGATCGGAGCCATGGCCAAGACCAGCCTGCCGTTCCCCGCCCTGTTCGCGCTCTATCCGGCGCCCCTGCTGCGCGCCGGCGGGTTCGGCCTGCTGGCTGCGGCGGCCTTCGCCCTGGGGCCGCTGGCCCGGGCGCGGGCCACGCCGCCGGCCGCCCTGTTCAGACAAGGGCTCGCCGCACGCCCCACCTTCGGCCTGGAGGCGATCGGCGCGGTGGCGGCCGCCCTGGGCCTGGCCGTCCTGACCCTGGTCACCGCGCCCAGCCGCTTGACCGCCCTGGCCATGATCGGCGCCGTGGCCGCCGCCTTCCTGATCCTGTGGTTGCTGGGCCGAGGCACAGTGTGGACGGCCGGCCGGTTGCGCGGCCTGACGCGCGGCGCCCTGCGCCTGGGCCTGGCCAACCTGGCCGGACCGCGATCGGCCGCCCGCGTCGCCGCCCCGGCCATCGGCCTGGGCGTGGCCCTGCTGAGCGCGGTGATGCTGATCCAGTCCAGCCTGCTGGCCCAGGTGCAGGACGCCCTGCCCCGCGCCGCGCCGGCTTTGGTGTTCACCGAGATCCCGCAGGACCAGGGTGCGGCCTTCGACGCCGCCGTCAGCCCGTTCACCGGCGGCTTGTCCGCCGACCGCTATCAGCGCTTTCCCCTGGTCACCGGACGGGTCATCGCCCTGGACGGCCGTCCGCTGGACAAATCGAAGATCCGCTCCGACCAGCGCTGGGCCTATGACAACGACATCAGCCTGTCGGTGATCGGCGCCGAGCCGCATCCCTCGGGCGTCGAGCAGGGCGCCTGGTGGCCGGCGGACTATTCCGGTCCGCCGCTGGCGGTGGTCGAGCGCAAGGTGGCCGAGGCCGGCGGGCTGAAGGTGGGCGCCCATCTGACCGTGGAGGTGCTGGGCCGCGAAATCACCGCCCAGGTGGCGGCGACGCGCAAGGTGGACTGGGGCGGCTTCGGTCCCGATTTCGTGATCATCCTCGACCCGGCGGCCCTGGCCGGCGCGCCCCTGCGCAGCGTGGCCATAGCCCGGCTGGACGCCGCTCACGAGCGCGCCCTGACCCGCGCCCTGGGGACCAGCTTTCCGCAGGTCAATGTGATCAGCGTGCGCGAGCAGCTGGAGGGCGCCGCGGCGCTGTTCGGCCGCCTGGCCCTGGCGGTGCGCGGCGCGGCCTCGGTGGCGGCGCTGGCCGGCCTGCTGGTGCTGGCCGGAGCCGTGGCGGCCGGCGCCGGGGCGCGGGAACGCGAAGCGGCCCTGCTCAAGGTGCTGGGGGCGGCGCGCGGCCAGGTGCTGGCGGCCTATGCGGTGGAATACGGGGCCATCGGCCTGGTCGCCGGCCTGGCGGGCGGCCTGATCGGCGCGGCCGCCGCCTGGCCGGTGGTGACGCTGGTGTTCGAGGCGCCCTGGAGCTTCGACGCCGCCGGCCTGGGCCTGCTGATCGCCGGCGCGGCCGCCCTGACCGGCCTGGGCGGCGTGGCCGCGGCCCTGGCGGCCCTGGCCAGGCGCCCGGCCCCGGCGCTGCGGGCCCAATGAAAACCCTTCCCCATCGAAGGAGGAAGGTTATCTACGTCGTCCGCCTCCATCCGCGCCCTCCCCTTGCGGAGGGCTGGGCTGTGGACGATATTCTGTTGGCGTCCGTTCTGGACGTTCGGAAAGGACCTATTCGCGATGAGCGACTTCAACCGCGGCTATCCCCGCGCCATGGCGGCGGGCGCCGACATGTCGGTGGACGCGGGCCTGCGCGCCTTCATGCTGGGCGTCTACAACAAGGTGGCCCTGGGCCTGGTCGTCTCAGCGGCCCTGGCCTATGTGACCTCGTCCGTGCCGCAGGTGCGCGACCTGATGTTCCGCGTCACCCTGGACGGCCAGCTGGTCGGCCTGACCGGCCTGGGCGCGGTGGTGGCCTTCGCCCCCCTCGGCATCGTGCTGATCTCCAGCATGGCGATGCGCAACCCCTCGCCGCGCAGCTCGGGCCTGCTCTACTGGTCCATCGTGGCGCTGATCGGCGCCTCCCTGGGCACGGTGGTGCTGCTCTATACCGGCGCGGCCATCGCCGAGACCTTCCTGATCACCGCCATCGCCTTCGCCGGCCTCAGCCTGGTGGGCTACACCACCAAGCGCGACCTGACCGGCTTCGGCAGCTTCCTGGTGATGGGCCTGGTCGGGATCATCCTGGCCATGCTGGTCAACGCCTTCCTGCACAATCCGGCGATCTACTTCATCGTCGACGTGCTGGGCGTGCTGATCTTCGCCGGCCTGATCGCCTACAACACCCAGAACCTGAAGATGACCTACTACTATCTGGGCGGCGACCGCACCCAGCTGGGCGTGGCCACCAACTTCGGGGCGCTGCGGCTCTATCTCAACTTCATCAACCTGTTCCGCTTCCTGCTGGCGTTCAGCGGCGGCAGCCGCCGCTAAGCTAGGTCCAGTCGGACAGGCGAGATCGAAGGCCCCGGCGGCGAGCCGGGGCCTTTTTCATTCCACGACCTTCAGCCGGCCGCGGTCGAACACCTTGAGCACCTGCTCCAGCTCGTGGCCGCGCTTGAGCACCACCCCGCCCTGGGCCACCACCGCCCAGGCGCCCTGGCGGCGGGCCAGGGCCGGACGCTTCTCGATGCGATAGAGCGGGGCTTCGCCGGTGTGGCGGAACACCGAGAAGATCGCTGCATCGCGCAGACCGTCTATGGCGTAATCGCGCCAGTCGCCCGCGGCCACGTGCCGGCCGTAGAGGCGCAGCAGGACGCTCAGTTCACGCCGGTCGAAGAAGGTGACCGCGGCGGAGGCGGAGGGTGTCGCATCGAGGCTCACCGGCGCAGGCTAGCGCAATTTTTGCGGACTTGGCGAGGCCATGCGGCGCCGACACATTCGCGCAGCGGAAAATCGCCTCCGCGGCGAGCGAACCGCGTGCGAAAGCCTACGGTTTCAGCAGCTTAGCTTGAACCCTGGCCCATCAAGCCCTCGGCCGCCCGCGAAGCGCGCATTTCTGGCCCGAAGGCTGAGCCCCAATATGACCTTATTGCGGTCTTCGGCTCGCCGCCTTGGGGCGGGATAAAGCATCGTCGGTCGAGTGATCGATGGGACCCGGATTTCACAGCCCCCCAGCCCCCCGGGTTTCATCGCCAACTCGACCGATCCGTGTCGAACCCCGCGTGGCCACGCCCCTCCCGCCGCGCGGGGTTTTTCATGTACGGATGGCGGGGCTCGAGCCTTGAGACCGCATTCCCATTCTGACGGCAGGCCCCAGGGCCGCCGCTTCCCCACTCTACGTCACCCTGAGCCGCGCCCGCAGGGCGCGTGTCGAAGGACGCAAAGGCGGTGCTCGTGCGTCCTTCGACACGCCGGCTGCGCCAGCTACCCAAGGATGACGTAGGGAGGGGAAGCTTCAGCACCTGGTCCGGGCTGCCGATCCTGGCCGCCCTACCGGTCCAACCGCCCTTACCGGTCCGGCCGTCCCACCGCCAGGATGTGGCCGCCGCGCACGCCCTGCACCAGCACCACCGAGGCCAGGCCGTCGGCGCTGGGCGCCGGCAGGGCGTAGGTGTGCGGGCGGCCGCGCCAGGGGCCCAGGCGGGCCAGTTGCTTGACCACATTGTGGCCGATCACGGTCAGGCCGTGATTGTCGCCGGCCTTCACCGCCACGCTCTCGTCGTGCGGATCATAGCGCACCAGCCAGACCGTCGAGCCGTCCGACGGGGCGTGGGCCGCGCCGATGGTCACCGCGTCCTTGGCGAATTGGATGTTCGGCGCGGGAGCGTGCTTGCGGTCGGCCTGGGCGACCAGGGCCTCGACCGCGTCGGCCGAGGTGGCGGCCGTCTCCAGCCGCCCGTCCACCACCACCTGGGGCGTATAGACTTCGCGCAGGGACAGCCGGCCCATATAGTCCCGCTGGCGGGCGCTGAACGCCGGTTGGGCGAAGGTGTCGGTCCAGCCGAGATAGTCCCAATAGTCGACCCCGAAGGTCAGGGTCAGCACCGGCGGCTTGTCGGGCAGGGCCTCGAGCACCTCGGCGGTCTTGGCGCAGGCCGAGCAGCCCTGGGCCGTGAACAGCTCCACCAGCACCGGCTGGCGCAAGCGGGCGGGCGCGGCCCAGACGGGCGCGGATGCGGCCAAGGCGGCCGTGGTCAAACCAATCAGGGCAAGCGCCGCTTTACGCATCTGGGCGCACATAGCCAATTCGCGACCGGCGCGCCGCTCACGAGCCCGTGAGACCCGGAGCGGCGACATCCGGAACGCGAGATCAGGCCGCCGAACCGCCGGCCAGGTTGCGCAGCACGTAGTTGAGCACCCCACCCTGGCGGAAATAGTCCAGCTCGGTCGGGGTATCGATGCGGCAGATCACCGGGAAGCGGGCGATGCGGCCGTCGGAAGCGCGGTAGAGCTCCACCGTCAGGGTGCGGCGCGGGCTGAGGTCGGCCAAACCGCGGATGGAGACGATCTCCTCGCCCGTCAGGCCCAGCTTCTGCCAGCCGTCGACCTTGAACTGCAGCGGCAGCACGCCCATGCCCACCAGGTTCGAACGGTGGATGCGCTCGAAGCTTTCGGCGATCACCGCCCGCACGCCCAAGAGCTTGGTGCCCTTGGCCGCCCAGTCGCGCGACGAGCCGGTGCCGTATTCCTTGCCGGCGAACACCACCAGCGGGCGGCCCTCGGCCTGGTAGCGCATGGCCGCGTCATAGATGGCCATCACCTCGCCCGAGGGGAAATGCTTGGTCACCCCGCCCTCGATGTCGGGGGTGATGCGGTTCTTGATGCGGATATTGGCGAAGGTGCCGCGCATCATCACCTCGTGATTGCCGCGGCGCGCGCCGTAGGAGTTGAACTCGCTCTGGGCGACCTGGTGCGCCTGCAGGAAGTGGCCCGCAGGCGAGGAGGCCTTGATCGAGCCGGCCGGGGAGATGTGGTCGGTGGTGATCGAGTCGCCGAAGATCGACAGCACCCGGGCCTCGACGATGTCGGTGACCGGCGCCGGCTCCATGGACAGGCCCTCGAAATAGGGCGGGTTCTGCACATAGGTCGAGCCCGCGTCCCAGGCGTAGGTCTGGCCGCCGGCGACCTTGATCCCCTGCCAGTGCTTGTCGCCCTTGAACACGTCGCCATAGCGCTTGGCGAACATCTCGTCGGTGACCGAGGCGCGCTGCAGCTCGGCCACTTCCTGGTTGGTGGGCCAGATGTCCTTGAGGAACACCGGCTCGCCGTCCGAGCCGGTTCCCAGCGGCTCCTGGCTCAGGTCCAGCTTGAGGCTGCCGGCCAGGGCGTAGGCCACCACCAGCGGCGGCGAGGCCAGGTAGTTGGCGCGCGCGTCCGGATTGACCCGGCCCTCGAAGTTGCGGTTGCCCGACAGCACGCTGCAGGCCACCAGGTCGCCGGCCTGCACCGCCTCGGAGATGGCCGGGGGCAGCGGGCCGGAATTGCCGATGCAGGTGGTGCAGCCATAGCCCACCAGGTTGAAGCCCAAGGCGTCCAGCGACTTGGTCAGGCCGGCCTTGGCCAGGTAGTCGGTGACCACCTGCGAGCCGGGGGCCAGCGAGGTCTTCACCCACGGCTTGACCTTCAGGCCCTTCTCCACCGCCTTCTTGGCCACCAGGCCGGCGGCGATCAGCACGCTGGGATTGGAGGTGTTGGTGCAGGAGGTGATGGCGGCGATGACCACGTCGCCGTCGCCCAGGTCGAAGTGCTCGCCCTGCACCGGCACGCGGGCGGCGTCGCCGGGACGGCCGAATTCGCCGGTGAGCGACTCGTTGAACTTGGCGGCGGCGTCGGACAGCAGCACCCGGTCCTGCGGGCGCTTGGGGCCGGCCAGCGAGGGCAGCACGCCCGACAGGTCCAGCTCAAGCGTATCGGTGAAGTCCGGGTCGGCGGCGCCGTCCTCGTGCCACAGGCCTTGCGCCTTGGCGTAGGCCTCGACCAGGGCGACCCGCTCGGGCGCGCGGCCGGTGGCGGCCAGGTAGTCGATGGTGGCCTTGGAGACCGGGAAGAAGCCGCAGGTGGCCCCGTATTCCGGGGCCATGTTGGCGATGGTCGCCTGGTCTTCCAGGGTCAGGCCGCTAAGGCCCGGGCCGAAGAACTCGACGAACTTGCCGACCACGCCCTTCTTGCGCAGCATCTGGGTGACGGTCAGCACCAGGTCGGTGGCGGTGGCGCCTTCGGGCAGGGCGCCGGTCAGCTTGAAGCCGATCACCTCGGGGATCAGCATCGGGATCGGCTGGCCCAGCATGGCCGCCTCGGCCTCGATGCCGCCCACGCCCCAGCCCAGCACGGACAGGCCGTTGATCATGGTGGTGTGGCTGTCGGTGCCCACGACGGTGTCGGGATAGGCGGTCTCGGCCTCGCCCTCGACGGCCAGGGTCCAGACGGTCTGGGCCAGGTATTCCAGGTTCACCTGGTGGCAGATGCCGGTGCCGGGCGGCACCACGCGGAAATTGTTGAAGGCCGACGAGCCCCAGCGCAGGAAGCGGTAGCGCTCCAGGTTGCGCTCATATTCGCGCTCGACGTTCTTGGTGGCGCTCTTGGCGTCGCCGAAATAGTCGACCATCACCGAGTGGTCGATCACCAGGTCGACGGGGTTCAGCGGGTTGATCCGCTCCGGATCGGCGCCCAGCTTGGTCATGGCGTCGCGCATGGCGGCCAGGTCGACCACGGCGGGCACGCCGGTGAAGTCCTGCATCAGCACCCGGGCCGGGCGAAAGCTGATCTCGTGCTGGGCGTGGCCCTTGTTGTCGAGCCAGGCGGCGACGGCCTTGAGGTCGTCGGGGCCGACCGAGCGGCCGTCCTCGTTGCGCAGCAGGTTCTCCAGCAGCACCTTCATCGAGACCGGAAGGCGCGAGACGCCGGTCAAGCCGGCTTCCTCGGCGGCGGCGAGGCTGTAATAAGCATAGGTCTTGTCGCCGACGACCAGATCGCGGCGGGTGTTGAGGCTGTCTTGAGACGACATGCGAAGGAACCCTCTCTCTGTTCAAGGCCGCCCGAACATCGGTCACGGGATCGCGCGCTGATCGAGCCGGACACACAGCGTCCGGCCCCGCGCCGCGTTGGGCCCGCACGGCCGGGGGTGTCATAGCCTTGCGCCGGAGCAACGTCCATGCGGGCCACGCCGCCGGGGGTGAATTCGGGGCGATTGCGCCCGCATCGAGCGGCCGGCGATGATCGAGGCGGTGCGCGTTGAACAGCTGAGCCTGGCGCGCGGCGGCCGGGTGCTGATCCAGGGCCTGGACCTCGAATTGCGGGCGGGCGAGGCCGTGGCGCTGAGCGGGCGCAACGGGGCCGGCAAGACCAGCCTGCTGCGCGCCCTGGCCGGGTTGATCGCCCCCAGCGCCGGTGAGATCCGCTTTCTGGACGCGGATGGCGCGGACCTGGCGCCCGAGGAGGCGCGCGGGCGCGACCTGCACCTGGTGGGCCACCAGGATGGGCTCAAGCCCGGCCGCACCGCGTGGGAGGAGCTATTGTTCCAGACCCTGTGGACCGGAGGCTCGGCCGCCGGCGCCCAGGCGGCTTGCGAACGCCTGGGCCTGACAGCCTTGCGCGGCTTGCCGGTGCGCAAGCTGTCGGCGGGGCAGCGGCGGCGCACCGCCCTGGCCCGGCTGCTGGCCAGCCCGCGGCGGCTGTGGCTGCTGGACGAGGTGCTGGCGCCCCTGGACGCCGAGCAGCGCGGCGTGCTGGGCCGGATCATGGACCAGCACCTGGCTGGCGGCGGCATGATCCTGGCCGCGGCCCACGACCCTCTGCCGATCCCGGCCCGGGCGCTGGAGATCGGCGCGTGAGCGGCCTGATCGCCCTGATCCGGCGCGAGCTGGCCCTGAGCTGGGCCGGCGGCGGCGGCCCGCTGCTGGCCGGCGCCTTCTACCTGGCCCTGACCGCTCTGACCCCTCTGGCCCTGGGGCCGGAGCCGGCCAAGCTGGCCGCGGCCGCGGCGGGCACGGCCTGGCTGGCCCTGGCGCTGGCCTCGCTGCTGTCGCTGGAGCGGCTGTTCGAGCGCGATTTCGAGGACGGCGCCCTGGACCTGCTGGCGCTGGGGCCGGCGCCGCTGGAGGCGGTCTGCCTGGCCAAGTGCGTGGCCCAGTGGCTGGCCACGGGCCTGCCCCTGGCCGTGCTGTCGCCCATCGCCGCCATCGCCCTGGGCGCGCCGCCCGCCGCCGCGCCCCTGACCCTGGTCACCGCCCTAGTCGGCGGCCTGGGTTTTTCCGTCTGCGGCGGCACGGGCGCGGCCCTGGCCTTGGGCAGCCGGCGCGGGGGCTTGCTGATCGCGGTGGTGGTGCTGCCCCTGTTCGCCCCGCCGGTGATCTTCGGCGCCGGGACGCTGGAAGCCTTCGCCGCGGGGCTGCCGTGGCATGCGCCGCTGATGTTCCTGACGGCCTATAGCCTGGCCCTGGCGGCGCTGGGGCCGTTCGCCATGGGCGCGGCGTGCCGGAACGCGCTGTCTTGAGGGGAGAGGCTACCGGCCCCAGAACGGACGATGGGCCACCTGCGACCGACCTCATCCTGAGGTGCGCGATGCGGAGCATCGAGCCTCGAAGGACGCATGAGCCGCGCCGCCAATGCGTCCTTCGAGGCCCGCTGCGCGGGCGCCTCCGGATGAGGAGAATTGTAGAAGCGCCATCGACGGCTGCGGGCCCCGCCTTGGAACCCTTGGAGAGATTGGAGCTCCGGCTTCAGGCCAGGTCAAGGACCGGCCAAAGGCCGGCCGCGGAGCGGCGCGCCGCGCGCGTCCTTGAGCTGGCCTGAAGCCGGAGCAGACTGGCCTGCAAGGATTCAAGGCGCGGAATGGCCGGGCCAAAGAGCATCGCGAACACCCGCGTCAGCCCGCTTTCCCAAAAAACCACCTCCCATTTCCCTCGGCGCGCTCTAAAACCGGCTCATGATCGGCGCCCTGACCAACCCGCAGCGGTTCCTGGCCTTCTCGGGCTGGGCGGCGCCGCTGCTGGGGGTCTTGGCCGCGCTGCTGGGCCTGGCCGGGCTGTGGTTTGATTTCACCGCCCCCCCCGACTACCAGCAGGGCTACACCGTGCACTTGATGTTCCTGCACGTGCCGGCCGCGTGGATGAGCCTGTTCGTCTATCTGTGCCTGGGCGGGGCGAGCCTGCTGGCCCTGGTGTTCCGCCTGCCCATGGCCGAGGCCGCCGCCCGCGCCGCGGCCCCGCTGGGCGCCGGCTTCACCATCCTGGCCCTGGCCACAGGCTCGCTGTGGGCGCGGCCCATGTGGGGGACTTGGTGGGTGTGGGACGCGCGCCTGACCTCGGTGGTGGTGCTGCTGCTGTTCTACCTGGCCTATATCGCCCTGCAGTCGGCCCTGGACGACGAGGCCAAGGCCGACCGGGCCTGCGCCATCCTGGCCCTGGTGGGGCTGGTCAACCTGCCGATCGTGCATTTCTCGGTGGTGTGGTGGAACACCCTGCACCAGGGCGCCTCGGTGTTCCGCGCCGGCGGCCCGGCCATGCCGCCGGTCTATCTGATCCCGCTGCTGACCCTGGCCCTGGCCTATATGGCCGGCTTCGGGGCGGTGTGGCTGGTGCGCATCCGCGCCGAGGTCTGGCGCCGGCGCGCCGAGGCCGCGGCCCTGAAGGCGGGAGCCTGAGCCCATGCTCGATTTCGACGCCGGCAAGTACGCGCCCTTCGTCTGGACCGGCTACGCGCTCACCGCCCTGGTGCTGGGCGGCCTGGTCGCCGACAGCCTGGCCCGCGCCCGGCGCTGGCGGCGCGCGGCCGAAGGGCGAGGCGGCCAGCCCAAGGATGGCCGGTGAAGCGCTGGCTGGCGCTGCTGCCCATGGCGGGCCTGGCCGGGCTGGTGGCGGTGTTCGCCGGCTATGGCCTGCGCCATGATCCGCACTATAGGCCCGACGCCCTGGTCGGCCGGCCGCTGCCGGACGTCACCCTGCCGCCGCTGCAAGGCGGCGCGCCGGTGCGCCTGCGCCAGGCGGCGGGCGGCTACAGCCTGGTCAATTTCTACGCCTCCTGGTGCGCGCCCTGCCTCGAGGAGCAGCCGGTGCTGCTGGGGCTGAAGGACGAGGGCGTGCGCATCGTCGGCGTGGCCTGGAAGGACGATCCGGCCCAGACCCGCCAGCACCTGGCCCAGCACGGCGACCCCTATGCCCTGACCCTGGTCGACCGCGATGGGCGCGCGGGGCTGGACTTCGGCGTCTCCGGCGTGCCCGAGACCTATCTGGTGGGCCCGGACGGGACCATCCTGGCGAAGGTGTCGCAGCCCCTGACCCCCGACAGCGCCGAACAGCTGCTTGAGCACGCCCGCCAAGCGCGTTAAGCTCTCGCTAACCACGATTCTTAACGGTTTGTGGGACTTCGCGTCCCGCCTTCGGGTGATTGCTTGGCCCTGCCTCCGGTCCGTCCGGGCTCAACGCCCGCCGTGCGCCCCAACACCGAACCGGCCAGTCCGGCGCGGACGGCGGCTCAGCGGGCCTTTTTCGACGCGGCCCTGAACAAGGCCGGCGCGTCGGTCCCGGCCGCCGCCCCGGCGCCGGTCGCCCGCACCCAGGCCGCCGGCGCCGTCCAGCCCGCCGCCACCCGCCTGCGCGCCGAGCGCGTGGAGACCCAGACCGCGGAAGAAGCGCCGCAGCGCATCCTGCGGCCGGGCTCGCTGATCGACATCAAGGTTTAGGCGCTGCAGCCCTTGCAGGGGCGGGCCGCGCCGGTTCAAGCAAATACGCCCGTCAGGCGCGTGAGATTGGCGCCCTTCCTCTTGCGCCGCACGACAAGAGGCCCAAGCTCGTTGGCGCTTTTGACATGGGTGCCGCCACAGGGAATGATTATGTCTTCCTTGTAGGTCCAATACTGGATTTCCGTTGTGAGCGGCTCCGGAGCCATAACGATATCCAGGCCCTCGGCGATCAGGGCGTTGGCCAAGGCCTCGACTTCAGGAATTCGATCCGCTTCGAGATCATCGGCGAAGTCGAACCGATGCCCTTCCGGATGGATGCGGCATCCTTTCACGAACAAGGGATTGTCTGCGCCATAGACCTGTTGGGCGGCGTGGAACAGGAAGTGTGACGCAGAGTGCTGTCGCATATTGGCGTACCGCCGCTCCCAATCCAGTTCAAGGCTGACAATATCGCCCACTTGGAAGGATGGCGGCCGGTCCAGCCGGTGCACGATGATGGTTTCCACCTTCACGCTGGGCACATTGACACGGGGATGTCGCGCCGAAAGCAGCCGGCCTCCCTGATCCTGCACCTCAACGACGTCAAAATCTCCGATCGTGCCCGTGTCCCAGACTTGGCCGCCAGATTCCGCATAAAATATAGACTTATCCAGAACGACATAGTCTTGATATATATCCAATACGGTCGCCTTTGCGGTGCGCGCGTACGGATCCGTCAAGAACAGTTTGTCTGTCGGCGGCGGCGTGGCGGTGAAATTCCGCCTCGGAAACCTTATGCTATTTTCCATCGGTGATCTCCTGGAGCATGGACGTATCGATGACAGTCAGGGGCGCCCTCTCTTCGGCTTCGCCGGCGCGGCCTATGTGGCTGGCCAGCCAGCCAAGATCTGCGGCGTCGATCGGGATGTCCGTATCGGTGATTTCGGGACGTCCAAGCCGCTTGGCCAGACGTCGGGCGGGCCCGGGCGCAAGGCCCTTGACGGCGCATACCTCGCCAACGCTCCGGATGACCGCCTCACAGAAATCCATGGCGCTGGAAGAACGGGCGAGGAGGACAGATGGAAAGGCGTAGCCATTTCCCGCCTCCGCCCTGGGACAAACGAAAGCAGATTTCTTCTGTAGCAATAATCCCAACTCTATGTCTGCTCCTTTAACCTTATACTCAAATATTCGTGCGGAATGAAATCTGCCAAGCCAGATGATTTCAATTTGTGCGGCAATATGAAGCCACGATGGCGCCCCATCACTATTCAACTTCAATCGAACATATCGGCCCCGATCGAAATTTGCTGAATCTTCGAGGATCAGGCTGGTCTGCTGAAGTATGGCGTCTCGGGACGAAACCCGGCTGATCACCAGCCCTCCAAGCTCCCCAGCATCCAATATTTCGCTGGCGGACCTGTCGCCGGACCGCTCAAGATAGCGGACTTGGCCCGTGAGGACCGCGTTTTCCGCGTTGCCTATTCGAACGGGCAATATCTGAACCTGTTGGCCTTCGCGGAAACTTCCTGACAGAACCTTTCCAAAATAGATCGCGCCCTTGCCTGCGCGTTCTCCCCTTCGCGTGACCACCATCACACCTTCGCCCGCCGGCGGCGAAACATCGACCCGCTCCTTCAAGCCGGTGATGGCGTCAGCCAGGCAGCTGCCGCGGTACCAGTCAGCCAGCGGGGCGTCGATGTTGGTCAGGTTTCGGCCGATGCGCGCCTTGACGTCGATCGACACCGGCAGGAATTGCGGTTTGAGCGCATCGCCCAGCACGGCCTTTACATGGCGCCGCGTTCTGTCGAATGCGGCCCGCTGATGCCCGACCCGATCCATCTTGGTGACGACGACGATCAGCGGCGCGTTCGGGCGCAACGCCGCCCAGGTCAGCAAGGCGCCGAAGGTCTCGGTCATGCCCTTGTCGTCTCTGGCCAGCCGCGCCCATGGAGGTGGGGCTTCAGCCAGGGCCTCGATGGCGAACACGCCGACGTCGGCGTAGAACAGGCCGCGCAGCCGCTGGTCCGAGGCGTATTTCCAGCCGCCAGGGGTGTCGATGATGTCGAAGGACATGTTGCCCCGCTCGACGGCGGTGACGGCCCGGGCAATATGCAAGCGCTTGGAGGTCGACTGATCGCGCTCCTTCACACGAGCGCGCTCGTCCTCGGACAGGTCCACCAGATAGGCCAGGGCCTGGGCGGCGTCGAAGCTGGCGCCCAGCGTGCGTTTGGCGTGGGCGATCTGATGCTCCGCCGCCTCTGGCTCCGTCCGCCACAGCAGATAGCCGGCAAGGGTCGACTTGCCATGGCCGGCGGGGCCGAAGATGGTGAATTTCAACATCGTCACGCCGCCCTTTTGATAGCTTCAAGAACACGGTCCAGGGCGAGGTGGCCGAAGAACAGCACCCAGTCGCTGTCGCGTTCGACCTTCAGCCCCACACTATTGGCGTCAAAATCAGCCTTCATCACGAGTCGAAGCACGATCTCCGTCGGCGACCTGCTCAAGACAAACAGGCTCAAGGCCCAATGCGGCTCGCCGGTCGGCACATAGATGACGGCCACGTCGAGACCATCCAGGTTGGCGCCGAACACTCTGAGTTCCCCCGCCGAAGCACGGATGACCTCGATGCCATGGACCTCGATCTTGGAGCCCGCCATGCCGCCGCGCTGAATGATCAGCTCTTGCCGCTTGAAGATCTTGCTGTCGGACGGGATCGATCTGTGGACCCGGATATGCGGTCCAATCAGGACATTATCGCCGATCTCGACAGGGCCATTCACGCTGCTGAAGGCGCCCATCTGAACCTTGTTGCCGATCTTGGGGTGGCGGCGGCCGCTCACATTGTCCGCGATTCCATCCGCTCCCAAGATCACACCCTGGACGCAATAAAACTCATCACCAGCTACGACGGTCTCGCCGATGACCACGCCATGGCTATGATCGATGACACATCGTTGCCCGATTTCGGCGCCGGGATTGATGTCGACGCCGGTTTGGACGAGAGCCGTCTGCGACAGTTCCCGCGCCTGACCCTTTATGGCGACGGCTTGGGCTTTCGCCACGCCGGGCGCATCCGCCAGGCGGTGCAGCTGGTGGGCGATGCGATAGATCACCAGAGCCTTGAAGCCGTTGTAACGGCCGATGACGATATCTTCCTCGCCGCCGGTCGCCGGATCACGGGAGAGGTAGGCCCCCAGATCACTAAGGATCAAAGGTTGAGCGCGCGCCAGGATGCCCTCAATATCCGAACTTGTCAGACCTAGGGCGTCGGCCCGGCGCTGAATCACCGCCATGACGGCCTGTAGATCTTCAACCAGGCGGGGATTCATCAGCTCCCCCTTCGATCAGCAAAATAGGCCTCGCCGCCGTCATAGCCGATCATCACGATGCGGCCTTCGCTGGCGGCGCCGACCTTCAAGGCGGCGGCGAAGACCAGATGCGACGAAAGGCCGAGGAACAGGCCATAGTCGCGGAACAGGCGGTGTTTGGCGTCTTCCGCCTCCTGCGCCGTGGCCTGCACGTGCCCATCGATGAGAGCCGGATCCAGCAGAGGCGGAACGCCAACGCCCACGGAGACGCCCTCGAAGGCATGCGGCCTATGTTCCGCCCGGCGCAGGTCGCAGCCTTCAGGTTCGGCCAGGATCACCTGCAGCTTGGGGAAGGCCGGCTTCAGCTCCAGGGCATAGCCCATCAGGCTGGCCCCGGTGCCCACGCCGACGACCATGGCGAGCGGCGAGTCCTCGGTCAGGCCTTCGTCCTGAAGCTGGCGCGCCAGCTCACGCCCGGCCTGGCGATGTCCCGCTACGCAGGCCGGGTTGTTGAACTGGTTCACAAAGTGGACGCGCCGCCCATCCTCCGCGGCCTTGGCGAGATGCGCCTTCAGGATCTGGTCGTTGGTCCACCCATCGGCCATCTCCTGCCGGCCGATCAGGGTGGCGCCTAAGCTTTCGAGCAGGGCGCGGCGGTAGGCGCTGAACGACGGGCGCACCAGCAGTTCGACCTGATATCCACGCGGCCGGCCGAACGCCACGAGCCCTTGGCCGAAATTGCCGCCCGACTTGTCGAGCAGCACGTCGCCGCGGTCAGGGGCGATCAAGCCCTCGGCCTCGGCCTGCCGCACGCACATCGCCGCCGCCCGGTACTTGTGACTGGAGCCGGCTTGATCGCGCTCGACCTTGATGCCGATCTTCTTTCCGTGATGAACGAATGGCGTCATGGGGTTTCCCTCCTGCTTGCGCCAGGCAGGAGGAGTATCGGCGGCGCGGCTTGGTCTCCCAAACGCACCAGCTCCAGAACCGGCGGATCACGACCTGCACCGCCGCCGCGCCTACGCCCCGATTGCGCCGCGACATGGCCGGTTTCCGGTCAGATCCGATTGGTTTACGAAACGTGACGCGAGGCTGGCGGCAAGGCCGCCGAGCTATACCCGCAGGACCATCGCCAGCAGGCTATTGGCGGCCAAGCTGGCCGCCAGGCCGATCGCCGATTCATTCAGCGCGCCGTCAAATCCGGCCAGTTTCCAGGCGAGCCCAGCAGCGAGGCCGGCGAGCAGGGCGCCGAGCAGGGTGGCGCCGCTGTGACGCCAATGGAACAGCCGTATCATGACCGGGCCAGCCAGGGCCGAGGCGATCAACGACACCGATCCGAGCGCGATACTGAAGACGTCGCCCGGCAGGACGAAGGACAATGCGATCGTCGCCAGGCCGATCGCGAGCGTGATCGCCCAAGCCGGCGCCGCGAGGCGCGCGGGCAGCAGATTCCGGGTCAAGGTCTGCGACACCGCCACCAGAATCCCGTTGCTGGTGGATGCTATGGTGGCGAACACGTCCGCAAAGATCACCCCGGTCACGATCGCAGGCATGTGGGCCTGGAAGAAGACGCTGAGACCGGTTTCGGGGTCGGCCAGGCCGGGCATTACGCCGCGCAGCAGGACGCCGAACAGGGTCATGGCCAGCCATGTGCCCTGCAGGAACCCGATATAGATCCACTTCGCCGCGCGAGTCTCGTCCGGACTGGCCCCCGCCAGGTAACGGCTGACGATCTGCGGTTGGCCCAGGCCAAAGCCGATCGCGGCGGCGGCGTAGCCGATGACGAAACCGGCCAGGGCGATCCATCCGCCGCTGGGCGCGAAGGAGAGAAAGGCCGGTCCGGCCGCCGCGAAGCTGGCTTGCACGGCCCGCGGCGATCCGGATGCGAGCCAGCTCACCGCCACGAGCGCGATCAAGGTCCCCAGAATGCGGATCACCGCCTGCACCGCGTCGGCATAGACCGACCCCCGGAACCCGCCCAAGGCCGAGTAGATGACGATGGTGGCGCCGAACACCGTCAGCGCCACCGGCTCGGACAGGTTGAAGACCCCGGACAGGAACTTCTTGCCGGCAAGCCATTGGGCGGCGGTATAGGTGGACAGCAGCGTCACCAGCAGGATGGCGACGGCTACCGAAACCGTACGCGCCAGCCGCCCGGAAAGGCCGTCGGTCAGCAGCTCGGACAGGGTCGCGGCGCCGGATCGGCGGCCTTCGGCGTTCAGCCGCTGGGGAAACAGCGACCAATAGACCAGATCGCCCAGCAGCCAGGACAGCGGCAGCAGCAGCCAATGGACGCCGCCCGAATAGCCAAGCCCCACCGCCCCCGTGACCACAAATCCGCTATTGCCCGTGGTCCCCGCGCTCAGCCCCACCAGCCATCGGTTCAGAGAGCGGCCCGCCAAGTCCTCGTCGGCGCCGGCGGCGCGGCGGCGGGCCAGGCCGGCGGCGATATAGGTCGCTGCAAGGGTGACGGCGAAGACGGCGGTCGCGCCTGCAAGATCAGATCGCATGGCTGTCGGACTCTCACCGCGCTCGAACTGGCCGCCCCGATGGGACATGTGCCACACTCAAAGCCGTTCTCCGACCGGATCGCATGCGCAATCTCCGGATTCCGCGCGTAAACCAGCCTCACCGGATAGCTAGGTTTTCCTGAAGACCATCTGCCGGTAGAGCCCGGCCTTGGCGGCGGCCGTGGACGCATGCGGCCCGCCATTCGGCGCGTCACCCGCAGCCTGCCAAGGCCAGAGCTCGAATCCGGCGTCGCGCATGAAGCTGACGAACGACGCTTCATCATAGCGCCGCGAGTCGGTGAGATGGATCTTGCGATCGTTGCCGGAGTCGAGCTTGGCCCAGACGGCGACACCCCCTCTCACGCGGATACGGTTTGGCTTTTGCGGAGAATCCGGCAGCGCCACGACTTCAATCACCTTGGCTCCCTCGTCCTGGGCGATTTCGATGTGGTGTTCGTCGAGGGCGCTGCGGATGGCGGGCAGGAACAGCTTTCGCATCTCGGGTTTGTCGAACACCGCCTTCACCTCCGCCGAATGGCCCGACGGATCCTTGGGGTCGGCGAATTCCAGGCCGATGAGCAGGAAATCCCCAGGCTCCAGATTGTCGCCCATCGCGGTCGCGAAGGCTTCGGGCGGGATATTGCAGATGGTGTTGCCCAACAGGTTGACGACCATACGTCCATTGCCGCGACGGACGTCGAAGCCGGCGTCTTCCCGCAGGCGCCGAAACAATGGCTTCGGTTTCATGAAATCGCCAATCACAGCGACAAAGTCGACGAACTTTTGATACCGCGTATCTTTGGCGTTCTCGAGTTCCCGCTGCGTGTAAGTGACCATTGGTATGCTGCTATCGATCAGCAGGTAGTTCACGATGCGACCTGAATTCAGATATGAATCCTTGAAGCTATCAAGGATCAGCATGTCCTTCTTCGGCGCCCCGCCGCCGAGTGTCACAATGCCGCTGATTTCGCCCTTGCGGACCAATTTTTGCCACTGGGCCGACTGGACCAACGCCCGGAGCGCGGTCTCGCAGTCATCGAAGGTATGGTACCCGTCCCGGCGATGGGTCAGCCATCGCCACTGTTCGACGGCGCGTGGCTCCAGATAGAGCATCGCCTGCTCGAACTCCTGCGTCGCGATCGCCCGCTTGATGTCCTCGCGGGTCAGTTCGTGGTCGATCAGGACCGTGCGAAAACCTTCGCCGAAGGCATGCGAGCGTTTGGCCGCTCTCCGCGCCGCCTCGTCCAGCAGAGCGGCCCATTGCGGCGGCCGTGTTTCGCGCAGGCGGGCTTGGTAGGCCGGATCCGCCGCCATGAATATATCGACGGGAGATCCAGTGGAAAATCGGGGGAACATCAGAGCGCCAGCGTTCTGTTTGTTCACAATCGATAGAACCAATAACTTGTGAAGTTCCTCGGCGGCCTCTTTCTGCGGCTGAGCTCCACCCATCCACCGCTTGAATTTGTCATGGAGATTACGAAAATTACTATCTTCATTCTGATTATTCTTGGTAACTGCCAGTATTTCTTCTGTAAATTGCTTGATATCTTTACATTCGAGCAAGGCCATGCACAGCTCAATCTTGGCCGGTAATTCCGCAATGCGGACAAACGGCTCGGTCTGCTCTTTGTTTTGCTCCACTGCCCGCCCCTCCAGGATGTGGTTTGAGCTAAATGCTAATGTATGGCGTCGCGCAGCGCTATGATTGAGGTAAAGAAATATTCAATCAAAGGCGCCAGACGGTGGTCACGGCCCCGCCGGCTGACTGACAAAGCAGACACTCTGCAAAGATTTAGAGCGTAGCGGCGCAGGAACGGCCAGGCCGCGCAGGCCGCTTCAGCCTGCTTCCGCATTCACTGGAAAGCGAGACGCCACGAAGGCTTTGTCAGGCTGCGCCCACGGGCTCCAGGGCGTCAGCCTTTTTCGGCTTCTTGGCCTTGGGCGCCTTGACCTTCTCGCCCTTGGGCTTATCGGCGCCGGCTTTTGCGGCCTTGGCCGGCTTGTCGGCCTTCTCGGCCTTCTCGGCCTTGTCCTTTTTCTTCTTCGCCTTGGGCGCCTCGGCCTCGGCTTCGTCGGCCTGGGAGGCGTGGCTCATGTCCTTGAGCACGTCGAGGAAGGCGTCGCGCTTGCGCGCCGGCAGCAGCTTGAGGATGCGCTCGTCGGCGGCCTCGACCCGCGGGGCGGCGATCGACAGGGCTTCGCGGCCTTCGTCGGTGAGGCGCACGGTGTTGGCCCGCGCGTCGGTGGCCGAGCGCTCGCGCGCCAAGAGGCCCTTGCCGATCATCCGCGCCACCAGGTCGGCCAGGGTGGAGCGGTCGATGCCGGTGG
>FTAL01000072.1_pt1 | contig 72839 bp, 54 predicted proteins | sample 1639081 | NCBI WGS metagenome assembly FTAL01 (sample SAMEA3914812, study PRJEB12502) | metagenome | biome: forest; material: soil | place: Canada | collected 2011-07-07 | depth 0.1 m | reverse complement strand
GGGCCTATTTCAGCGCCACCAGCGCCCATACCTGCACCGGCGACGGCGGCGGCATGGTGCTGCGCGCCGGCCTGCCGCTGCAGGACATGGAGTTCGTCCAGTTCCATCCCACCGGCATCTATGGCGCCGGCTGCCTGATCACCGAGGGCGCGCGGGGCGAGGGCGGCTATCTGACCAATTCCGAGGGCGAGCGCTTCATGGAGCGCTACGCCCCCTCGGCCAAGGACCTGGCCAGCCGCGACGTGGTCAGCCGGGCCATGACCATCGAGATCCGCGAAGGGCGCGGGGTGGGGCCGAACAAGGATCACATCTTCCTGCACCTGGACCACCTGGACCCCAAGGTGCTGCACCAGCGCCTGCCGGGCATCTCCGAGACCGCCAAGGTGTTCGCAGGGGTCGACGTGACCAAGGCCCCGATCCCGGTGCTGCCCACGGTGCACTACAACATGGGCGGCATCCAGACCAACTACCACGGCGAGGTGGTCACCCTGAAGAACGGCGAGCCGGACGCGGTGGTGCCAGGCCTGATGGCGGTGGGCGAGGCGGCCTGCGTGTCGGTGCACGGCGCCAATCGCCTGGGCTCCAACAGTCTGATCGACCTGGTGGTGTTCGGCCGCGCCGTGGGCCTGCGGGTGGCCGAGACCATCAAGGCCGGCGCCCGGCAGCCGGAGCTGAGGCCCGCCCAGACCGAGGCCGGCCTGGCCCGCTTCGATCGCCTGCGCCACGCCGACGGCGGCACGCCCACCGCCAAGCTGCGATTGGAGATGCAGCGCACCATGCAGGAGGACGTGGCGGTGTTCCGCACCGGCGAGACCCTGCAGAGCGGCGTCGAGCGGATGGCCGAGGTGCATAAGGGCTTTTCCGACATCAAGACCAGCGACCGCGGCCTGATCTGGAACACCGACCTGGTGGAGACCCTGGAGCTGGACAACCTGATCGGCCAGGCTATCGTCACCGTCCACGGCGCGCTCAACCGTCAGGAAAGCCGCGGCGCCCATGCGCGCGAGGACTTCCCCAACCGCGACGACGAAACCTGGATGAAGCACACCCTGGCCAGCTATGACCCGGCCAGCGGCAAGGTCAGCATCGATTATCGGCCGGTGCACACCTACACCATGTCGGACGACATCGAGTACATCAAACCCAAGGCGCGGGTTTACTAGCGACATGCGCCGCCCGACCCGCCCCCTCCTCCGTCATCGCCGCCCTTGTGGCGGCGATCCAGCCCAGAAAAGCGACGGCTGGTCATGGAAGACGGTTCGCCTCGACGCGCTTGCGGCCAGGTTCAGGGCTGGATCGCCGGGACAAGGCCCGGCGATGACGGAAAGTTTCGAGATGGTCCCGTTCGATCGTTTTCTTGAAGTGGAACCCGCTTAGATGGTCGAATTCGCGCTGCCCAAGAACTCCAGGATCGGCAAGGGCCGTCACCACGCGGCGCCGGACGGCGCCAAGACGGTCAAGACCTTCCGCATCTATCGCTGGGACCCGGAGAGCGGCGAGAACCCGCGCTGGGACACCTATGACGTGGCCGTCGACCAGTGCGGCCCGATGGTGCTGGACGCCCTGATCCACATCAAGAACACCATGGACCCGACCCTGGCCTTCCGGCGCTCGTGCCGCGAGGGCGTGTGCGGCTCGTGCGCCATGAACATCGGCGGGCGCAACACCCTGGCCTGCACCCACGGCTGGGCCGAGGTCCCTGGCAAGGCCGTGCAGATCTCGCCCCTGCCGCACCAGGCGGTGGTCAAGGACCTGATCCCCGACCTGACCGTGTTCTACGCCCAGTACGCCTCGATCGAGCCCTGGCTCCACACCGACACGCCCGAGCCGCAGCGCGAATGGACCCAGAGCCCCGAGGACCGCGAGAAGCTGGACGGCCTCTATGAGTGCATCCTCTGCGCCTGCTGCTCGACCTCCTGCCCCAGCTACTGGTGGAACGGCGAACGCTATCTCGGGCCCGCCGCCCTGCTGCACGCCTATCGCTGGCTGATCGACAGCCGCGACGAGGCCGCCGGCGACCGGCTGGACGCGCTAGAAGACCCGTTTAAGCTCTATCGCTGCCACACGATCATGAACTGCGCCCAGGTCTGCCCCAAGGGCCTGAATCCGGCCAAGGCCATCGCCTCGATCAAGACGATGATGGTCGAGCGGGTGGCCTAAGGCCCATTCCATTCATTCCGTTTTCGAACGCCCCATATCCGTCATCACCGGGCTTGTCCCGGCGATCCAGCCCTGAACAGGGAAGCTGGCGCGATGGGATCAGGGCGGCGCCTCAATGGCGGTTTCATCTTCCTGGGCTGGATCGCCGCCAAGGGCGGCGATGACGATGGGGAGCGCAGTCCGCGCCACGGCTGAGCCTCACGCCCCGCAGGCGAACACGCTCCGGGTCAGGCACGAGAACACCAGGCGGCCGGCCTCATCGAGCAGGTCGTGCTGAGCGATGACGATGCCCTTGGCCTCGCCCACCGGATCCTTGCCCAGCACGGTCATGCGCCCGCGCAGCAGCTCGCCCGAGGGCGGGTTGCGGGCCCAGCGCAGGGCGTCCACCGCCAAGCGCTTGGTCTGCGGCCACTGGCGGGCGGTCTCGCCGTCCAGCCGCGCCCACAGGGCGTAGATCATGGCGTCGGGGGCGCCGTCGTCCAGGTCGCGGGACGGGTCGAAGGCGGCGATGAATTCGTTCAGCACCTCCTCGTCCACCATGATCGCGCCCAGGGAGACCACCTGGCCCACCACGATGTCGTCGAAAAATCCGGGCATGCCTGCTCCTGGCCGCTGCGACTGCGCGCACGATCCGTCATCATGCAGCCTTTAGGCCCGGTTAATCGAGCCTCTGCGCGGCCCCAAGGACGATCGGGTCGGGATTTATTGAACCGGCGCCTTCCCGGACAGCTCATAGCTCTCCATCTGAACGCCGAAACGCGGCGCCAGCGCCGGACATATACTCAGACATGACCGGTGATCGCGCGCCCGGGCTGTGCCATAGGAGAGCTATGCGAACCCCGACCTGGCTGAAGACCGTCGCCCTGGGCCTTGCCGGCCTGCTGATCGCCGCGGCGCCCGCCCGCGCCCAACTGGGCGGCCCCGACCACGTCAAGCTGGCCCTGGTGGCCGAGACCGCCGGCGTGCAGCCCGGCGCGACCTTGCACCTGGCCCTGCGCCAGGTGATCGAGAGCGGCTGGCACACCTATTGGCGCAATCCCGGCGATTCCGGCGAGCCCACCCGCCTGACCCTCAACCTGCCCGCGGGCTGGAGCGCCGGCCCGCTGATCTGGGCCAAGCCCAAGCCGCTGCGCACCGGCCCGCTGATGGACTACGGCTATGAGGGCGAGGTGCTGCTGCCCTTCACCCTGACCGCCCCCGCCGACGCACCGGCCGGAACCGCGGTGCAGATCGCGGCCAAGGCCAGCCTGCTGGTGTGCAAGGACGTCTGCGTGCCGCAGGACACCAACCTGGTGCTGAGCCTGCCGGTGACCAGCGCCGCCCCGCCCGCCGATCCGCAATGGGCCGGCCCGATCCAGGCCGCCCTGGCCGCGGCCCCCGCCGCCGGCCCGCTGCAGGCCCGCTTCACCGCCACAGCCACCGCCATCCGCCTGAGCATCGTCGGCGTCCCGGCCCAGGGCGCAGGCGTCTCCCAGGCCTATTTCTTCCCCTACGACCCGGCCGCCATCGACCAGCCGCAGCCGCAGACCCTTGAGCGCGGTCCCCAGGGCCTGACCCTGACCCTGGCGCCCGGCCAGGCGTTCAAGAGCGCGCCCGCGCCGCAGGTGCTGTCGGGGGTGATCGACCTGGGCTCCACCGCCTATGAGATCAACGCCAAGGTCGGCGCACCCTTGCCCGGCGCGGCGGGGCTGGGTCCGCCCGCGGCCGGCTTGAGCTTCGGCCAGGCCCTGGGCGCAGCCGCCGGCGCCGTGGGCCTGGCCTTTCTGGGCGGCGTTCTGTTGAACCTGATGCCCTGCGTGTTCCCGATCCTGTCGATGAAGGCCGTCTCCCTGGCCAGCCACGGCCAGGATGCGCTCAAGGCGCGGCTGCAGGGCATGGCCTTCATGCTGGGGACGGTGGTCTCGTTCCTGGTGCTGGCCGGCCTGCTGATCGCCGCCCGCGCCGCCGGCCAGGCGGTGGGCTGGGGCTTCCAGCTGCAGTCGCCGGCCGTGGTCGGCGCCCTGACCCTGATCATGCTGGGCGTGGCCCTGAACCTGTCGGGCCTGTTCGAGATCGGGACCAGCCTGCAGTCGGCCAGCGGCCGCGCCGATGTGGACCATTCCGGCCCGATCATCGGCGCCTTCCTGACCGGCGTGCTGGCCGTGGCGGTGGCCGCGCCCTGCACCGGGCCGTTCATGGCCCCGGCCATCGGCTACGCCCTGACCCAGCCGCCCATCGTCGCCCTGTCGGTGTTCTTCGCCCTCGGCGTGGGCATGGCCCTGCCCTTCACCCTGGTCGCCTTCGTCCCGGCCCTGCTCAAGCTGATGCCGCGCCCCGGCGCCTGGATGGCGGTGTTCAAGAAGGCCATGGCCTTTCCGATGTATGGCGCGGCGGCCTGGCTGCTGTGGGTGTTCAGCCAGCAGACCGGCCCGTTCAGCCTGGCTCGCCTGCTAGCCGCCGCCGTGGTGGTCGCCCTGGCCGCCTGGCTGTTCGGCCGCGGACAGGAGGCGCGCTTCATCGGCCGCAAGGGCCTGGTCAGCTACGCCGCCGCCGGCCTGCTGACCCTGCTGGCCCTGGGCCTGGCCGCGGCCCCGCCGTTCGACGCGCCCTATGCCGGCGCCGCCCCCGGATCGCCGGTCCAGTCCGCCGACGCCGGCCCGGCCTCCGAGCCCTATACGCCCGAGCGCCTGGCCGCCCTGCGCGCGGCGGGCAAGCCGGTGTTCGTCAACCTGACCGCCGCCTGGTGCGTCACCTGCCAGGTCAATGACCGCCTGGCCCTGTCCAGCGCCAAGGTGGCCGACGCCTTCAAGGGCGCCGGCATGACCTACCTCAAGGGCGACTGGACCCGGCGCGATCCGGCCATCACCGCCATCCTCACCCAATATGGCCGCGCTGGGGTGCCGCTCTACCTGGTCTATGGCGCAGGCGGGCGCGAGGCGGTGGTGCTGCCCCAGGTGCTGACCGAGGGCACGGTGCTGGACGCGGTCAAGGCCGCGCGGTCTTGATTGATCGGGTTTTGCAGCCGGCTGGAGTGCGCGGCGGATCCCGTCCTTGCCGATGGTGGACAGGAAAATACGCAGGCTCGCGCCGCCGCGGCGCCTGCGCTAAAAGGCGCTATGGCTGAAGGTGAGCTGTCGTCCGTCTCCGTCGAACCCATGCGGTTCGGGCGCGGTTTTCTGCGCGACATCTGGTATTTCGCCGCCCTGTCCGGCGACCTGCGCCCCGGCGCCATGGCCCGTTACGAGATCCTGGGCGAGCCGGTGCTGCTGGGCCGCACCCGCGCCGGCCAGGCCTTCGCCCTGCGCGACATCTGCCCCCATCGCGCCGCGCCGCTGTCGGCCGGCCGCCTGGTCAAGGAGCCTGGCGGCGCCGAGACGGTGGAGTGCCCCTATCACGGCTGGCGCTTTGGAACCGACGGCGGCTGCACGGCCATCCCCTCCATGGTCGACGACCAGGCGCTGGAGGTCGGCCGCATCCGCGTGCGCCGCTATCCCCTGGCCGAGAGCCAGGGCCTGGTGTTCGTGTGGATGGCCGGCGACGCGCGCGGCCAGGGCCAGCCGGACCAGCCGCCGCCGACCTTCCCCGGGGTGATCGGCGCGCCCAAGCTGGTCGACCGCATGGTGTTCGACGCCCATATCGACCATGCCGTGGTCGGGCTGATGGACCCGGCGCATGGGCCTTACGTGCATCAGAACTGGTGGTGGCGCTCGGCCGCCTCGCAGCACGACAAGGCCAAGGCGTTCGAGGCGCGCGAGGCCGGCTTCGCCATGGTGCGCCATGCCCCGTCCAGCAACAGCTACGCCTATCGCATCCTGGGCGGCGCACCGGCGACCGAGATCGTCTTCCGCCTGCCGGGCCTGCGCTGGGAGCATATCGAGGTCGGCGCGCGCCAGGTGCTGTCCCTGACCTGCCTGACGCCCATGGCCGAGGCCAAGACCCGCATCACCCAGATCATGTGGTCGGACCACTGGGCCTTCACCCTGCTGCGACCGATGATCGCCGGAGCGGCGCGCAAGTTCCTGCGTCAGGACGCGGCCATGGTGAACCTGCAGAACGAGGGCCTGGTTTACGACCCTGCCCTGATGTGGGTCGACGACGCCGACCGCCAGGCCAAGTGGTACCAGATGCTCAAGCGCGAATGGGCCGCCAGCCGGCGCGAGGGCCGCGCCTTCGCCAATCCGGTGGAGGGCGGGGTGCTGCGCTGGCGCAGCTGACCCGTCCTTAAAAGAGAGAGACCGCCATGCCGCAAGCCCCCGTCCTGATCGGCGGCGCCGGGCCCACCGGCATGGTGCTCGCCCTGGCCCTGGTCCGCCGCGGGGTGGGGGTGCGCATCGTCGACCCGCAGCCCGGGCCTGCGCAGCAGTCGCGGGCCATGGCCGTCCATGCCCGCACCCTGGAGTTCTATCGCCAGTTCGGCTGGGCCGACGCGGTGATCGCCGGCGGCGTCTGCGCGCGCAGCGCTCATCTGCGCCGCCTGGGGTCCAAGGGCGAACGGGTCGAGGCCGCCAAATTGGACCTGACCGACATGGGCGCGGGCCTCAGCCCCTACCCGTTCGTGCTGACCTACCCGCAGGACGACCACGAGCGGTTCCTGGCCGCCAGGCTGGCCGACCTCGGCGTCGCCGTCGAATGGGGCGTGGCGCTGAAGGGCTTCGACCAGGACGCAGACGGCGTGCGCGCGGTGCTGGAGGGCCCTGGCGGCGCGCATGAGGACGTCCAGGCCCTCTATCTGGCCGGCTGCGACGGCCTGCACAGCCAGGCGCGCCAAGGCCTGGGGATCGGCTTTTCCGGCGGCGCCTATGACCAGCGCTTCTTCGTCGCCGACGTGCGCATCGAGGGCGGCTTCGACAGCGACCTCTATTTCAACCTGGGCGCCCATGGCCTGATGCTGATGATGCCGGTGCGCTCCAGCGGCATGCAGCGGCTGATCGGCCTCTTGCCGCCGGCTCTGTCCGACCGCCAGCACGTGAGCTTCGACGACATCCGTCCCGAGGCCGAGCGCCTGGTCGGGGTCAAGGTGGCCGAGGTCAACTGGTTCTCGGCCTATCGCGTGCACCACCGGGTGGCCGAGCATTTCGCTCAGGGCCGGGTGTTCCTGGCCGGCGACGCGGGCCACGTGCACAGCCCGGTGGGCGGCCAGGGCATGAACACCGGCATCGGCGACGCCTTCAACCTGGCCTGGAAGCTGGCTGACGTCGTGCGTGGGCGCGCGCCGGCCAGCCTGCTGGACAGCTACGAGCCCGAGCGCATCGCCTTCGCCCGCGCCCTGGTGAGCACCACCGACCGCGCCTTCCGCACGATGATCGACCCCGGACTGGCCGGCGAACTGGCGCGAAAGGTCGTGGCGCCCGCCATGGCCGGGCTGGTCGGCCACCTGCCGCTGGCCCGCCAGACCGCGTTCCGCCTGGTCTCGCAGATCGAGATCCGCTACCCGGACAGCCCCCTGAGCGAGGGCGAGGCCGGCGTGCGCGGCGGCGACCGCCTGCCCTGGGCGCCGTTCGCGGGCGGCGACAACTTCGCGCCCCTGGCCTCGCTGGACTGGCAGGTCCACGCCTATGGCCCCGCACCCGACGATGACCTGGCGGCGACCTGCGGCCGCCTGGGCCTGGCCTTGCACCGCTTCACCTTCGACGAAGCGGCCGAGCGGGCCGGCTTCCAGGACGGGGCCGCCTATCTGGCGCGCCCGGACGGCTATGTGGCCCTGGCCTCGCCCGGGGCCGACGCCGCCGAACTGGAGGCCTATGCGCGCCGCCTGGGCCTGTCCCTGGGTTGAGGATGGCTCACATCCGCTCACCCCGGCGAAGGCCGGGGTCCAGATTCATCCAGAGGCGTTTGAAATTGGATCTGGATCCCGGCCTTCGCCGGGATGAACGGATTAATTCGTAACGGGCAGGCGTGACGGCGCCATCTGCCCCCTTGATCTCAAGCCGCTCCTCCGCGTCGAGGCCTCGAAGGCGGCGAGCGCGGGGCGTCGATCAATGAGCGGAGGCGTCCGCCACCGCCGCCGGCGCCGGCGCCGGATCGGGCGGGTCATATTTCAGGACGAAGGCCACCGACGCCTTGAGCATGGCCATGCGCTGGTCCTCCTCCAGCAGCCAGTGGTCGGCGCCGGGCAGGACCTGCAGCTCGACGGTCTTGCCGGCGGCCTTGAGGGCTGCGGCCATGTCCTGGCTCTGCTTCAACGGCACCACGGTGTCGTTGTCGCCGTGCAGCAGCAGGATGGGCGCATCGGCGCGGGCGGCCAGCTTGATCGGCGAGATGTCATTCAGCTCGTGCTCGCTCCAGCTTTTGACGCCCATATAGTCCTTCCAGTAGCGGGTGGGCGCGTTGTCGTCGTTGCCGCCGCCATAGTCGATCATCCCGCCGAGGTCGGAGACGCCGGCCATGGAGACGGCGCAGCGATACAGGCCCTGCTGCACGGTGATCCCGGCCTGGGCCGCGTAGCCGCCATAGCTCCAGCCGACGATGCAGGCCCGCTTGGGATCGACGATTCCCTGGCGCGCCAGTTCGGCCAGGCCGTCGGAGACATCAGTCTGCATCTTGCGGCCCCACTCGCCCTTGCCGGCGTCGCGCAGGGCCGCGCCATATCCGGTCGAACCGCGGAAATTCGGCTGGAACACCGCATAGCCGCGGGCGGCGAAGGCCTGGGCCCAATAGTCAAAGCCGGGATAGTCGCGAGCCAGCGGGCCGCCGTGCGGCATGACCACGATGGGCAAGGCCTTGGCCGGGCGATCTGGCGGCAGGGTCAGCACCCCCTGCAGAGCCAGGCCGTCGGCGGCCTTCCAGACGACCGTCTTCACCGGCCCCACGAAGGCGGCGTCGATGTCGGGATAGCGCTCGCCCAGGCGGTCGGCGCTTTGCTTGGCCACGTTGACCAGCCAATAGGAGCCGGCGTCGCCATCGCCTTGCGTCAGGACGATCACCGAGTTGAAGTCGGCGCTGTGCGAGACCAACTGCGGCCTATGATCGGCGAAAGCGGTCATCACCGCGTTCAACCGCGCCGAAGCGGGCGAGGCGAACAGGGTGGCGTCACGCTGGTCATTGTCGTTCTCGACCCCGATCCACAGGTGCGTGTTGGGATCAATCAGCAGGCCGCGCACAGACTCGGCGTCGGTGGTCGAGCGGGGCGGCCCTCCGCCCAGAGGCAGCTCCAGGAACTTGTCGCCCGCGGTGTCGTCGTCGACCTGCACCAGCACGGTGTCGGGGGTGCGGCCGAAGCCGAGAATGCTCGCCCCGCCATAGCGCCCCTTGCCGTCCAGCAGCATGGCTCCGTTCAAGGGGCCGACGCGGATGTGCCAGTCCTGATAGCGGTTGTTGTAGAGGCTGCGGGCGGCCACGTGGCCGTCGGGGGCCACCAGCCAGCTGCGGATTTCCGGCTCGCCATAGGTGGCCAGATGAATCTCGCCCGTATCAAGGTCGACGCGATAGAGATCGGGCACGATCCATCCATCCGAATGCCGCACCACCATCCCGGTCGAACTGGATTCATAGGTGAAGGTCGAGAAGAACCCGTACCAGCGCCCGTCGATCTGGGTGGAGCCGAAATAGCCGGCCACCGTGGGCATCACCCGCTGCTGCTGCGGGTCGATAAACACGCTGATCGCCTTGCGGGTGACCACATTCAGCACGACGGCGGCGTTGAGCTCGCTCTTTCCACGGCTGAACTGTTCGCGGTCCAGCTTGACGGTCGAGCTGGTGCGGATGATCAGGTGATCCTCGCCGGCCCACCACATGCCGACGACCTTGACCTTGCCCACCGGGAATTCGATCGGCGCCGCACCGCCCGTCGTCACCACGCCGACCCCACGCTCGCCGTTCTGGTCGATCACGAAGGCGTAGCGGTCGCCCGACGGGGACAGGGTGGGCATGTCCATGGCCGGCAGCTTGCCATAGGCCTCCACCGGCGGCAGGGCGGGCGCCGGATCGGCCAGGGCCAGTCCGGCCGAGAACGCCCAGGCGCCGAACGCCAAGGCCAGGCCCCACCGGATCCGATCGCAAACTTTCATCTCGGCGCTCCGAAGTCGTCGTCGTCTCGAAGGGGGTGGATAGGGGCCGGCCTATTTCTGGGCCGCCGCGGCGTCGGCCACCGCGGCGGGCGGTGGCGGATCGGGCGGGTTGTATTTCAGGACGAAGGCCACCGAGGCCTTGACCATGGCGACACGCTGGCCGCCCTCCAGCAGCCAGTGATCACCGCCCGGCAACACCTGCAATTCAACGGTCTTGCCTGACGCCTGCAAGGCCGCGGCGAGCGATTTGCTCTGCTCCACCGGCACCACGGTGTCATCGTCACCGTGCAACAAAAGCAGGGGGGCGTCGGCTTGAGCCGCAAGCTTCAACGGCGAAATACCGTTCAGCTCCGACTGAGTCCAACTCTTGACCCCCATATAGTCTTTCCAATACCGGATGGACGAATTGTCCTCGCCGATCTTGTCCGCATAGGCGATCAGGCCAGCCGGATCTGAAACGCCGGCCATGGAGACCGAGCATTTGTAGAGGTTGTGCTGAACGGTGACGCCCGCTTCCGCCGCGTATCCGCCATAGCTCCACCCGACGATGCAGGCCCGTTTCGGATCCACGATCCCCTGCCGCGCCAGTTCTGCGACGCCGCTGGAGATATCGGTGAGCATCTTGCCGCCCCATTCGCCAAAGCCAGCTTCGCGCATCGCCTGGCCATAACCGCTGGAGCCGCGGAAATTGGGCTGAAACACCGCATAGCCATGCGCCGCGAAGGCTTGGGCCCAGTAGTCGAAATGCGGATAGTCGCGATCCAGCGGGCCGCCGTGCGGCATCACCACCAACGGCAGGCCCTTGGCCGCACGCCCGGGCGGGAGGGTCAGAACACCGCGCAGCGCCAGACCATCGGCGGCCTTCCAGTCGACCATGCGGACGGACCCCACGAAGTCCGTATCGATATCGGGATAGGCCGAACCGAGCTGCACCGCCTTCTGCTGCGCGATATCGACGAACCAATAGGTTCCGGAATCACCATCGCCCTCGGTTTCGACAATCACGCTATTGAAGCCAGCGCTCCACGAGATCAGGCGAGGCAAGTGACCATCGAACGCCTGGAACACCGCCCTTAGGCGCGCGCCGTCCGGCGAGGCGAACACCGTCGCGTCGCGCTGGTCGTCGTCGTTCTGCTGGCCGACCCAGAGATAGTTGACCGGATCGAAGATCGGCTCGATCGACCCTTCGGAATTGGCGACCGCCTTGGGCGCGCCGCCGGCCAGAGGCGCTTCCATGTATTGAGCGTTCTTGTCGCCGCCGAGCTCGAACAGGACCGTATCGGGCGTCCGCCCAAAGCCAAGCACGCTGACGGCGGTATAGTCGGATTTTCCAGCCATCAGGACCGCGCCCGCCCTGGCCCCGCTCATGATCTTCCAATCACCATAGCGTTCGTCATACAGGCTGTGGGCGACCACCGCGCCGCTCGGGCTGACCAGCCATCCGCTGGTATCGCGCTCGCCCGCCGCCGCCTGGGCGATCTCTCCCGTATCGAGATCCACCCGGTACAGATCCGGGAAGATGTGCCCGTCGTCGTCATGCTTCAGCGTCTGTCCGACCGTATCCATCACGTAGGTGAAGGTCGAAAAATACCCGTACCAATGGCCGGCGATTTGCGCCGTCCCGTATTGATCCCAAACGACCGGCGTCACGCGCTGCTGGCTCGGATCGATGAAAACGCTGATGGATTTCTTGGTATTTATATTCACCGCGATCACGGCTTCCAATTCACGCTTGGAATCGCCGAAATTGATCTGGCTGACCTTTACCGTGGCGCTGGTGGTGACCAGGAGGTGATCGTCTCCAGCCCATTCGAGATCGCGCAGCTTGACCGTCCCAATGGGGAAGGACAGCAGCGGCTGGTTGTCGGTCGTCGCCACGCCGATCCGGCGCACGCCGTCCACGTCGGCCACGAAGGCGAACCGCGTCCCGGACGGCGACAGGCGCACCATGTCCATGGCCGGCAGCTTGCCGTAGTCCTCGACCGGCGGCGGGTCGGCGGCTAGACACGGTGCGGCGGCCACGGACGCCGCGCACAGAGCCGCCAGCGCGCCCAGAACCTTGATGAGCATGATAATTCCCCCCTCGCCCGCCTCCTATCTGAAGGGCTGTATGGCCAAGGTCAATACAAGCTCGGCGGTAGCCTCGCGATGCGCATAATCGGCGGCGCCTATCGGGGACGCGCCCTGGCCGCGCCGGACGGGCGCGCCACGCGGCCGACCTCGGACCGGGCGCGCGAGGCCCTGTTCAACGTGCTGGAGCACGCGCCCTGGTCGCCGGGCGTGCGGGATCTGCGGGTGATGGACGTGTTCGCCGGCTCAGGCGCCCTGGGCCTGGAGGCGCTGTCGCGCGGGGCGGCCTTCTGCCTGTTCGTCGAGACCGATCCGGACGCCCGCGGCGCCATCCGCGACAATGTCGAGACCCTGGGCGCCAAGGGCGAGTTGTTCGGCCGCACCCGCATCCATCGCCGCGACGCCACCAGCCTGGGCCAGCGGCCCGCGGCGGACGGCGCGCCGTTCGACCTGGCCTTCCTCGACCCGCCCTACGCCCAGGGCCTGGGCGAGGCCGCCCTGGCCGAGCTGGTCGCGGGCGGCTGGCTGGCGTCCGGCGCCCTGGTGGTGTTCGAACGCGGCGAGGACGAGCCCGTGCCGATCACGCCGGGGTTCAAGCCGCTGGACGACCGCCGCTACGGCGCGGCGCGGGTGTTCTTCCTGCGGCGTGAGGCGGCGTGAGCGCGCCGCGCTGACCGGAACCAGACCGCTCATCCCGGAAGGCCGGGGTGAGCGGATCATCCAAGCCTGGGCGTCCTAGAACATCGGCACGGGCGCCAGCACGTCGCCGCCGCCGCGGGCCTGCAGCTGGACGCGGGAGACCTGCTCCAGCGCCGCCTGGGCCTTGGGGTCCGACAGCACCTGGGCCGCCAGCATCATGCCCCGGATCGAGGCGCTGTTCAGGCCGAAGGCCTTGGCCAGGGCGTCGAAGGGCGAGTGATGGGCCGAGAAGCTCTTCAGCCGCACGCTCTGGCCCTGCAGGCCGGCCAGGGCCTTGGCCCGGTCGACGGCCACGTAGAAGCCGCCCAGGGCGTCCACCAGGTGCAGATCCTTGGCCTGGACGCCGGTCCACACGCGGCCCTTGGCGTTCTGCTCGACAAAGGCCACCGGCAAGCGGCGTCCCTCGGCCACGCGGCCGACGAAGTTGGCGTAGACCTTGTCGATGGCGGCCGAGAAGGCGGCCCGCTGCTGGGGCGTGAACTCCTGGGCGGGGCTGTCGGCGTCGGCATAGGCGCCGCCGACGCCGATGTCGCGCATGTTGACCCCGAACTTGGCCAGGGCCGGCCCCAGGGCCAGCTTGCCGCCGAACACCCCGATCGAGCCGGTCAGGGTGGTGGGCTCGGCCACGATCTCGCTGGCCTGGGACGAGACCCAGTAGCCGCCCGAGGCGCCGTAGCCGCCCATGGACACCACCACCGGCTTCTGCGCCTTGGCCGCGCGCACGGCGGCGAGGATCTCTTCCGAGGCGGTGTCCGACCCGCCCGGCGAGGAGATGCGGAACACGATCGCCTTGACCGAGCTGTCCTTGGCCGCGTCGCGCAGGGCCTGGGCCACATCGTCGGAATTGATGTTGGACGAGCCGACCTGGGCGTCGCTAGGGCCGGTCATGATCTCGCCCTCGGCGCTGACCACGGCCACGACGGGGCCAGGGTCGGTGACCGCGTCCTTGGTGTCGGAGGCGTAGTCGTCCAGGTCGACCAGCTTGGCGCCGTCGCCACCCTGGGTCAGGGCCGCGTCCTCGGCCTCGCTGACCTGGCCCAGCCGGTCGATGAGGCCCTTGGCCTTGGCGTCCTCGGCGTCATAGGGACCGGCCTCCAGGGTCGCCTTCAGCGCCGCCGCATCCTTCTTGCGGTCGGCGGCGGCGGCGGCGATGGCGCTGTCGTAGATCGAGCCCATCCACGACAGCTCGGCCTCGCGGTGGGCGGGGGTGAAGTCGTCATAGAGGTAGCCGTTGACGGCGTTCTTATACTGGTAGCGCTGCTCGAAGTCGGCCTTGACCCCGTACTTGTCGAACAGGCCCTTGAAGAACAGCTCCGACACCGCCAGGCCGGTGGCCTGGAACGGCGCGCCTGTCTGCATCCAGAACTGGTCGGCCGCGGCGCCCAGCATGTAGGTCGAGGTGATCGCCCCCGAGGGATAGAGCCCCTGGCTGTGGACGATGATCGGCTTGCCGGCCTCGCGGAAGCTCTTGAATGCGGCGCGCAGCTCGTCGGCCTCGCCCGGCTCGACCCCGCCCTCGGGCAGGCGCACGAACAGGGCCTTGACCCGCACGTCGCCCTCGGCCCGGCGCAGGGCCTCGGTCACGGTCATCACCGAGACCGGATGGCGGCCGAAGCCGGGGAACAGGGAATCGGGCTCCTGGTCGGTCACCCCGCGGCGCAGGTCCAGCTGCAGTACGGCGTGGGCGGGCACGGCGCTGTGCTGGGCGGCGCTGGCGATCATGCCCAGCGCCACCAAGGGCAGGCCGGCGAAGAACAGCAGGAGCGCGGCGAATACGCCGGCCATGGTCAATATGAACTGTTTCATCGCTGCCTGAACCTGCGCCCCTCGGAGTTGCGGCTAACCTAGCCAACCCGAAGGCGCATTCAAGGCCGGTTGCGGCCAAAGGCTCTCACAGCCCTGGCGGGCGGGCGACAGGCAGGCGTGCGGGAGCTGCGAAGGGGCGGGAAAGTTTGGTCGGAGTAGCAGGATTTGAACCTGCGACCCCCGCCTCCCGAAGACGGTGCTCTACCAGACTGAGCTATACTCCGACGTGAGGCGGGGCTTATAGAGCAGGCCCGCCGCCGCCGCAAGCGACGCGCGGGCGGCTTCGCGTCGCGCGTCCGGCGTGTTCGGACGGTGTTGCAATGCTTCCGGGCTTGGGATATTTCCCACCGCCTCGCGGCGACCCCGGACTGTTTCGCCATCCGGCGCCGCCCATCCTGTTGGGGGATGGTGTAATGGTAACACTGCGGTTTTTGGTACCGTCATTCTAGGTTCGAGTCCTAGTCCCCCAGCCAGCCTTCGTGACACTTCGAATCCTTGGGCCTGCGCGCCCGCTCACTCCGCCGAACGCCAGCCGGCCGCCCGCAGGCTGCGCAGCGGCGGGTAGTCGCCGATCCGGCGAAACCCCGCCCGCGTCTCGAAGGCGCTCAGGACGAACATCAGGCCCAGGCCGCAGACGGCGGCGCCGACCACCGACATCAAGCCGCGCGAGGGGATCGCCATGCCGGCCAAGGCGCCGGCCGCATAGCCTGCGAGTATGATGGCCGTCGAAACATAGCCGCGGTTGCGGCAGCGTTCGCACCGGGGGATGCGCAGCCGGATCAGGTCTTGCCGCTTGCCCCGGATCACCGGCTGACCCTGGCCGTCGGCGCAGCGCCGGGCCTCCATGGTGAGCCGCGCCTCGGCGGCGCAGGCGGGATCGGCCGGCGCGCCGCAGGGCCAGCAGACGGCTTCGCTTGCTTCCGGCTCGGGCCGCGTCATGACGCAGGCTTTAACGGCGCGCGGCGAAAGGAGTTCACGGCCGCCCGTGTCGGCCGGCGTGATTCACCGGCCTGCGCCTTTCGCGCATATCGGCCCTTCCACGGGCCGATCAAACAGGAACGCCCGCGATTTCCAAGGCCTGTCCCAGCCTGAGTGAAATCATACGCCTGACAAAACAAGTCGGCGCCCAGCAGGGCGATGAGGCCCTGGCCGGCGAACTGACCCCGGTTCCAATCCCTACGACCCTGAAAAACTATGATCATCTGACGACATAGAAATATATTGGCATAGTGCGGCGGCTAGTAGGGGCCGCGGCCGCCGTGGGGACTACGGCTGGCCGCTGGCGGCCCTGGCCTTCTTCGGCCGCGAGCTGGGCGACTTAGAGAGGATCATGCGTATGGCGACCAGGCGTCGGTTCCGATGGGGATTTGTCGTGCCGGCGGTGCTGATCGTGGCCTTGATCCTGTGGCTGGTGCTGTCGCACCACAAGGCGGCCAAGCCCGCCGGCCCGGCGCCGGTCTCGGTCACCGTGGGCAAGGTGGCCCAGCAGGACGTCACCGTGACCGTCGATTCCCTGGGCGCGGCCCAGGCCTGGCTGGGGGTGACCCTGCACGCCCAGGTCAGCGGCATCATGACCAAGGTCGACTTCAACGAAGGCACGGACGTGCGCGCCGGCCAATTGCTGGCCGAGATCGACCCCGCGCCCTACCAGGCGGCCCTGACCCAGGCCCAGGGCGCGCTGATGCGCGACGAGGCCTCGCTGCAGGAGGCCAAGCTGGACCTGGCCCGCTATCAGAAGCTGGCCGCCCAGGACTCCATCGCCAAGCAGCAGGTCGACACCCAGGCCGCCCTGGTCAAGCAGGACGAGGGCGTGGTCAAGCTGGACCAGGGCGCGGTGAGCGCCGCCCAGATCAACCTCAACTACTGCCGCATCGTCTCGCCGGTGAACGGCCGCATCGGCGTGCGCCTGGTGGACCCGGGCAACCTGGTCTCGGCCACCGATTCCACCGGCATCGCCACGGTCAATGAGGTCACCCCGATCGCGGTCACCTTCGACGTGCCGGAGGGCGATTTCGAGCGCCTGTCCCAGGCTTCGGACGGCTTCAGCCATCCCCTGTCGGTGCAGGCCGTCAGCCAGGAGACCGGCCAGCCCCTGGGTCAGGGCGAGCTGTCCATCGCCGACAACCACGTGGACTCCTCCACCGGCACGGTGGAGATGAAGGCCCGCTTCCCCAACGCGACCCGTCAGCTGTGGCCGGGCCAGTTCGTCAATGTGCGCCTGGCTCTGCAGACGGTGCCCAATGCGGTCACCGCCCCCTCGGGCGCGATCAACCAAGGGCCCAAGGGTCCGTTCGCCTATGTGGTCGGCGCCGACAGCAAGGTCACCGCCCAGCCGGTGGTGGTCACCGCCACCCAGGACGGCCTGGCCATCGTCAAAAGCGGCCTGACCCCGGGCCAGACCGTGGTCGTCGACGGCCAGATGATCCTCAAGCCCGGCCTGAAGGTCGCCATCCACCCTAACCAGGCCTCCAAGAAGCCCGTCTCGTGAGCCTCTCCAGTCCCTTCATCCGGCGCCCCGTCGCCACCTCGCTGATCGCCGCGGCCTTCCTGGTCTTCGGCCTTGTGGCCTTCTTCAACCTGCCGGTCGCGGCCCTGCCCGAGGTCGACTTCCCGACCCTGCAGGTCAGCGGCAGCCTGCCGGGCGCCAGCCCCGAGACCATGGCCTCCAACGTGGCCACGCCGCTGGAGCGGCAGTTCTCGCTGATCGCCGGCGTCAGCGAACTGACCTCGGTCAGCTCGCTGGGCTCGACCTCGGTGACCCTGCAGTTCGACCTGTCGCGCAATATCGACGCCGCCGCCCAGGACGTGCAGGCCGCGATCAACGCCGCCAGCGGCCAGCTGCCCACCAACCTGCCTAGCGCGCCGACCATCCGCAAGGTCAACCCGGCCGACTCGCCGGTGCTGATCCTGTCGCTGACCTCCGACACCCTGCCGATCCAAACCGTCGACGACTTCGCCGACAACATCCTGTCGCAGCAGATCTCTCGCATCGAGGGCGTGGGCCTGGTCACCATCGGCGGCCAGCAGAAGCCGGCGATGCGCCTGCGCATCGACCCGCACAAGGTCGCGACCCTGGGCCTGCAGATGGACAACATCCGCACGACCATCGCCAACAACACGGTCAACGCCCCCAAGGGCCTGATCAACGGCCCGCTGGTGGCCTCGACCATCTACGCCAACGACCAGATCATGGACGCCAAGAGCTGGGACCAGCTGGTGGTCGGCTACGCCCACGGGGCGGCGATCCGCGTCCACGACCTGGGCGGCGCGGTCCAGGACGTCGAGAACAACCAGATGGGCGCCTGGGCCTATGCCGGCGGGGCCAACAAGGACCCGACCCTGAAGAACGGCCAGGCCATCCTGCTGATCATCTTCAAGCAGCCGGGCGCCAACGTCATCCAGACGGTCGACCGCATCAACAAGGCCCTGCCCGGGCTGGAAGCCAACATCCCCCCCGGCATCAGCATCCACGTCCTGGCCGACCGCACCCAGACCATCCGCGCCTCGGTGCAGGACGTGGAGATCACCCTGATGATCACCATCTTCCTGGTGGTGGGCGTGATCTACGTCTTCCTGCTGGATGTGCGCGCCACCCTGATCCCCAGCGTGGTCATCCCGCTGTCGCTGCTGGCCACCTGCGGGGTGATGCTGGCGCTGAACTTCAGCCTGGACAACCTGTCGCTGATGGCCATGTCCATCGCCGTCGGCTTCGTGGTCGACGACGCCATCGTCATGGTCGAGGTGATCTGGCGGCGCCTGGAAGAGGGCCAGAATCCCTTCGAGGCGGCCCTGGAGGGCGCCAGCGAGGTGGGCTTCACCATCCTGTCGATCTCGATCTCGCTGATCGCGGTGTTCACCCCGCTGATGTTCATGGGCGGCATCGTCGGCCGGTTGATGCGCGAATTCGCCGTCACCCTCAGCGCGGCGGTGGTGGTCTCCATCGTGCTGTCCCTGACCCTGACCCCCATGCTGTGCTCGCGCTTCCTGCGCCAGCCCAAGCCGCCCAAGCACCGCATCACCCGCGCGCTGGACAAGGGTTTCCAGCGCCTGGAGAAGGGCTACGCCCGCATGCTGGACCGGGTGCTGAACCACCAGCTGATCACCCTGATCGTGTTCATCGTCACCGCCGGCGCGGCCATCGTGCTCTACGCCACCGTGCCCACCGGCTTCTTCCCGCAGCAGGACACCGGCTTCCTCAGCGGGGTGATGATCACCTCGCAGGACGCCTCGATCGCCAAGGCCGCGCAGAAGGTCAACGCCGTGGCCCACGTGCTGACCCAGGACCCGGACATCGCCGGCGTCGGCTTCTTTATCGGCGGCAACGTCAACCAGGCCAACATGACCATCAGCCTGTCGCCCCGCGACAGCCGCAAGGAGAACGCCGACCAGATCATCGCCCGCCTGCGGCCCAAGCTGGCCAAGCTGGTGGGGGTGCAGACCTTCCTGCAGGCCGCCCAGGACATCCGCGTCGGCGGCCGCGCCGGCCAGGCCCAGTATCAGTACACCCTGTCGGACGCCGACCTGGGCGAGCTCAACAGCTGGACGCCCAAGCTCCTGGCCGCCCTGCGGGCCATGCCGCAGCTGAAGGACGTCAGCTCCGACCAGCAGTCCCAGGGCGCGGCGGTGAACATCACCATCGACCGGGCCGCGGCCGCGCGCTTCGGCATCGCGCCTTCGGACATCGACACGGCCATCTACAACGCCGTCGGCCAGCGCGAGATCGCCCAGTATTTCACCCAGCTGAACAGCTACCACGTGGTGCTCGAGGCCCCGCCTCAGATGCAGGCCTCGCCGGCGATCCTCAACGCGATCTACGTGCTGTCGCCGCTGACCAACAAGACCGTGCCGCTCAGCCTGTTCTGCCGGATCGACCCCAACTCCACGGCCAGCGTGACCATCAGCCACCAAGGCCAGTTCCCGGCCGCGACCCTGTCGTTCAACCTGGCGCCCGGCGTGTCGCTGGGCCAGGCCACGGTGCTGGTGGACCAGGCGCGTGAGCAGATGGGCGCGCCGCCGACCCTGACCGGCAGCTTCCAGGGCACCGCCCAGGCGTTCCAGCAGTCGCTGGCCGACGAGCCGATCCTGATCGCCGCCGCCCTGCTGGCCGTCTACATCATCCTGGGCGTGCTCTATGAGAGCTACATCCACCCGATCACCATCCTGTCGACCCTGCCCTCGGCCGGCCTGGGCGCGCTGCTGGCCCTGCTGGCGGTGGGCCAGGACCTGAACGTGATCGGCATCATCGCCATCATCCTGCTGATCGGCATCGTGAAGAAAAACGGCATCATGATCGTCGACGTGGCCCTGAAGCTGGAGCGCGAGCACCATCTCAGCGCCCGCGAGGCGGTGACCCAGGCCTCGCACCAGCGGCTGCGGCCGATCCTGATGACCACGGCCTGCGCCCTGCTGGGCGGCCTGCCCATGGTCTTCGGCCATGGCACCGGCTCGGAGTTCCGCCAGCCCCTCGGCTGGGCGATCATCGGCGGCCTCAGCGTCTCGCAGATGCTGACCCTGTTCACCACCCCGGTGATCTACATCTACCTGGACAAGCTGCGCGGCCGCGAGCCGGAGCGCAGCGAGCCCGAGGGCGAGCCGGTCACGGCCTGACGGAGCTTGAACCCCGGCCATGGCCAAGCTCAACTTGCCGCTGATCGGTCTCGTTCGGCGCTGGTGGTTAGGCCCTGTCTCAGCTAGACTTTTCGCCGAACACGTTCGATCGAGCGGCGCCCGGTGACGACCCTTTGAGCCCCCGTACTCAAACGCTGCCGGCCGATGGGCGCCGCGACCTGATCCGGGCCTCGGTGCTGCTGGTGTTCCTGGCCGTATTGACCGGCCTGACCGCCGTCACCCACCTGCTGACCGTGCGCCAGGACCGCGCCTGGGTGCTGCATTCGCACCGGGTGATCGAGTCGGCCCAGAACCTGTTCACCCTGGTGCTGAACGTGGAGTCCGGTCAGCGCGGCTATCTGCTGTCCAAGGCCAAGCCGGTCTTTCTCGACGAATACGCCGCCAGCATGGCCCAGATCCCCGTGGCCGAGCGCGAGCTGGCCGAGCTGGTGCGCGACAGCCCGCAGCAGAGCGAGGCGGTCGCGCGGATGTCGGCGGCGGTGAACCAGCGGGTGGCGATCTCGGCCATGCGGGTCTCGCTGGCCGGGGCTGGCCACCTGGACCAGGCGATGAGCGTCAATTCCGCCGGCGGCCAGCGGGCGATGAACGCCGCGCGCCGGGCCAAGGCCGACCTGATGGCGCACGAGAACGCCCTGCTGGCGCAGCGCATGCGCCGGGCCGACCGCGCCGACCTGCTCAGCTTCGGCATCTCCCTGGCGCTGAGCCTCTTGGCCACCATCGGCCTGTTCATGCTGATGGGCTCGATGGTGCGCGCCAACCGCCGCCTGGCCGAGGAGATGCGCGAGCGTTCCGCCGCCGAGGCCGCCCGGGCCGAGAGCGAGGCGCGCTACCAGGTCATCTTCGACAACACCGCCGATCTGCTGCACGTGATGGCGGTGACCGAGGAGGGCGACTTCGTGCTGACCGCAGTCAACGCCGCCTATGAGGCGGCCGTGGGCGTCGGCGGCGCCGGCCTGATCGGCCGCTCGGTGCGCGAGGTGCTGAGCGGCGCCAGCGCCGACGCCGCCCTGGCCCAGATGGCCGTCGCGGTCGAGGGCGGCAAGCCGGTGTTCAGCCCCGAGCGGGTTAGCCTGCCCGGAGGCGAACGCTTCTGGGACACGGTGCTGACTCCCCTGCGCGATCCTGGCGGCCGGGTGCGCACCCTGATCGGCTCGTCCCGCGACGTCACCGAGCGCGAGCGGGCGCGCGAGCAGCTGCGCAAGGCCCAGCGCATGGAGGCGGTGGGCCAGCTGACCGGCGGCGTGGCCCACGACTTCAACAACCTGCTGCAGGTGATCCGCGGCAATCTGGAGCTGATCGCCGGCTATGTGGGTGACGGCCCCGCCACCGCCCGGATCAAGAACGCCCTGCATGCGGCCGAGCGCGCCGCCCAGCTGACCCGCCAGCTCTTGGCCTTCTCCCGTCGCCAGCCCCTGGAGCCCAAGGTGATCAACCTGGGCCGGCTGGTCACCGACATGGCCGAGATGCTGCGCCGCTCGCTGGGCGAGTCGGTCGAGGTGGAGACGGTGATCGCCGGCGGCCTGTGGAACACCCTGGCCGACCCAGCCCAGGTGGAGAGCGCGGTGCTGAACCTGGCGCTGAACGCCCGCGACGCCATGCCCGGCGGCGGGCGGCTGACCGTCGAGATCACCAACGCCGCCCTGGACGAAGCCTACGCCGTGCGCGACGACGAGATCGAGGCCGGCCAATATGTGCTGATCGCCGTCTCCGACACCGGCCACGGCATGAACCGCGAGACCCTGGCGCGGGTGTTCGAGCCGTTCTTCACCACCAAGGGCGAGGAGCGCGGCACCGGCCTGGGCCTGTCGATGGTCTATGGCTTCGTCAAGCAGTCCAACGGCCACGTGCAGATCTATAGCGAGGTCGGCCAGGGCACGACGGTCAAGATCTACCTGCCCCGCTCGCGCGAGGCCGAGCAGGCGATCGACACCGCGCCGCTGGGCTCGCTGCGCGGCCGCAGCGAGGTGATCCTGGTGGTCGAGGACGACGATCTGGTGCGCGCCTCGGCCGTGGGCATGCTGCGCGACCTGGGCTACGCCTGCATCCACGTCAGCGACGCCGCCGCCGCGGTCGAGGTGCTGCGCGGCGGGGCCAAGATCGACCTGGTGTTCACCGACGTGGTCATGCCCGGCCCGGTCAAGAGCCGCGAGCTGGCCCGCGAGGCCGAGCGCCTGCGCCCCGGCATCCCGGTGCTCTACACCTCCGGCTACACCGAGAACGCCATCGTCCACCACGGCCGCCTGGACGAGGGCGTGCAGCTGCTGTCCAAGCCCTATTCGCGCGACGGCCTGGCGCGCAAGGTGCGGGCCATGCTCAAGGCCGTGCGGCCGGTGGTGCTGGTGGTGGAGGACGATCCGCTGGTGCGCCTGGCGGCGGTGGACATGATCGACGCCCTGGGCTTCACCACCCTGCAGGCGGCCGACGCCACGGCGGCGCTGAAGGCCCTGCGCGCCGGCGGGCGGATCGACATCCTGTTCACCGACGTGGGCCTGCCCGGCATGCGCGGCGGCGAGCTGGCCGAACTGGCGCTGAAGGCCCGCCCCGAGCTGAAGGTCATCTTCGCCAGCGGCTATGGCGAGACTGAAGAGACCGCCAAGGTCAGGAACGCCACCCACCTGGCCAAGCCCTACCAGCAGGAACAGCTGGCCGAGGTGCTGACCGAGGCGGCGGGATAGATGGTCTGGACCCGACCCCATCCGTCATGGCCGGGCTTGTCCCGGCCATGACGTGCGTCGGGGGCGTGGGGTGGCAAGCCCCGACCTATTCCCCGCCCGCCACCGCGTCCGGCTCCACCTCATAGACCCGCGAGCAATATTCGCAGGTGACGCGGATCTTGCCGTCGGGCTCGACCATCTCCACCCGCTCCTCGGCCGAGAACGAGCCGATCACCGCCTCGATCCGTTCGCGCGAGCAGCGGCAGACGGCCTTCAGCGCCTTGGGCTGGAACAGGCGCACGCCCTCTTCGTGGAACAGGCGGTAGAGCAGGCGCTCCGAGGCCAGGGCCGGATCGAGCAGCTCGTCCTCGCCCAGGGTCTCGAACAGGGCCTGGGCGCTGGTCCAGGTCTCGAGCGTGGCCCCGCGAGCGTCGTCCTCGGCGATGTTCTGCAGCAGCAGGCCGCCGGCGCGCCACTGGCCCTCGATCTGGCCCACGGCCAGGCGCACGCGGGTGGGGGTCTGTTCCGACTGGGCGAAATACTGCTCGGCGCACAGGGCCAGGGTCTCGCCCTCGATCGGGGTGACGCCCTGATAGCGCTCCATATGCTCGCCCTGGTCGACGGTCATGATGAACACCCCGCCGCCCAGCAGGGTCTTGGCGCCCGGCCGCGCGAAGCCCTGCGAGGCCTCGGCCACGCGCGCCGCGTCGAAGCGGCAATAGCCGCGCAGGCCGCCGCTGGTGTCGTAGTCGGCCACCACATAGGCCACCGGCCCGTCGCCCTGGGCCTGGACGATCAGCCGGCCTTCGAATTTCAGGCTGGAGCCCACCAGGGCGGCCAGGGCGCAGGCCTCGCCCAGCAGGTCGGCCACCGGCTCGGGATAGTCGTGCCGGCGCAGGATGTCGTCGACCATCGGCCCCATGCGGGCGATGCGGCCGCGCACGGCCTGCTCGCCCACCTGAAAGGCGGCGACGGCGTCGTCGTCGATGGGAAGGTCGGAGGCGAGGTCTTGGGTCACGGCGGGATCAGGTCGGCGATGAGGGAGGGGCAGGCGCGGTTAGATAATGCGCCGCGGCGGTTTCGCCAGCGGCGCCCTCTTCGGCCCAGCCCGGCTCAGCCGTTGAAGCACCAGGCCAGGATGGCCTTCTGGGCATGGATGCGGTTCTCGGCCTCGTCCCAGACCACCGACTGCGGCCCGTCGAGCACGGCGTCGGTCACCTCCTCGCCGCGGTGGGCGGGCAGGCAGTGCAGGAACAGGGCGTCGGGCGCGGCCAGGGCCATCAGCGCCTCGTCCACGCAATAGGGCGCCAGGGCGGCCAGGCGCTCGTCCTTGTCGGTGTCGCCCATGGAGACCCAGGTGTCGGCCATGATCACGTCGGCGCCCGCCGCCGCCTCGCGCGGGTCGATCGTGATTTCGATGTCGCCGCCCAGGGCGCGGCCGCGGGCCACGTCCTCGTCCGCTGGCGCATAGGCCTGCGGCGCCGCCACCCGCAGCTTGAAGCCCAGCTGGCCGGCCACGTGCATGAAGCTGGCGCACATGTTGTTGCCGTCGCCGATCCAGGCCAGGGTCTTGCCGGCCACCCGGCCGCGGTGCTCCTCGATGGTCTGCAGGTCGGCGATGATCTGGCAGGGATGGCTCTTGTCGGTCAGGCCGTTGATCACCGGCACGCTGCTGGCGGCGGCGAAGCGTTCGACCATCTCGTGGCGGTTGGCGCGGATCATCACCGCATCGACCATGCGTGACAGCACGCGGGCGGTGTCCTCCACCGTCTCGCCCCGGCCCAGCTGCATGTCGGCGGCGGTGGCGATGATCGAGGCCCCGCCCAGCTGGCGGATGGCGGCGTCGAACGAGAAGCGGGTGCGGGTGGAGTTCTTCTCGAAGATCATCGCCAGGGTGCGCTCGCGCCCGGGGGCGTCGGCGTCCACATGGCCCTGCGGGCGGCCGAGGCGGGCGGCCTTGCGCGCCTTGGCGTCCTCGAGCAGGCCGCGCAGGGCGGGGCCGCCGAGGGACCACAGATTGACGAAATGGCGGGGCTGGAGGGTCATGGAATGGTCCGGGGCGGCGCCGCTGGGGCGCGCGGGCAAGGAAGGGAACGGCGGCAGCCGCAGGTCGGCAGGCGGTCAGACGGCCGATTTTCGGCGCGCGGTCTCGCAGGCCTGCTCCAGCTTCTCCACCGCCTCGCGCGCCTCGTCGAAGCTGAGCGTCAGGGGCGGCAGCAGCCGCACGCAGTTGTCGCCGCCGCCGGCCACCAGCAGCTTGTGATCGCGGGCCACGGCCATGAAGTCGCGGTTGTTGACGCCCAGCTTGACGCCGATCAGCAGGCCCTTGCCGCGGATGTCGAGCACCACGTCGGGGAAGCGATCCTTCAGTCCGCTGAGCTGCTGGTTCAGATAGCCGGCCACGTCGCGCACATGGGCCAGGGTTTCGGGCTTGTCGATCTCTTCGACCGCCGCCAGGCCCACGGCCATGGCCAGCGGGTTGCCGCCATAGGTCGAGCCGTGCGAGCCGGGGGTCATGCCCTTGGCCGCCTCGGCGGTGGCCAGGCAGGCGCCGACCGGGAAGCCGCCGCCCAGGGCCTTGGCCACACACATGATGTCGGGCGCGGCATCCTGCGCCCACTCATAGGCGAACAGCTTGCCGGTGCGGCCCAGGCCGCACTGGATCTCGTCATAGATCAAGAGGGCGCCGTGCTCGCGGCACAGGGCGCGCATCTCGCTGAGCTGGGCCTCGGTCAGGGCCCGGGCGCCGCCTTCGCCCTGCACCGGCTCGACGATCACCGCCGCGGTGGTCGGACCCAGGGCCGCCTTCAGCGCCTCCATGTCGCCGAAGGGCAGGTGGCGATAGCCGGGCAGTTCGGGGCCGAAGCCCTCGACATAGCCGGGGTTGCCGGCGGCGAACACCGCCGCATAGCTGCGCCCGTGGAAAGCGCCCTCGAAGCCGATCACCTCGATCCGCTCCGGCTGGCCGGCCTTCCAGTGATACTTGCGCGCGGTCTTCAGCGCGCACTCCACCGCCTCGGTGCCGGAATTGGTGAAGAACACCACGTCGGCGAAGGTGGCCGCGCACAGGCGCTGGGCCAGGGCCTCCTGCTCGGGGATGCGGTAGATGTTGGAGACGTGCCACAGCTTCTCGCCCTGCGCCTTGAGCGCGGCGACCAGCTTGGGGTGCGAATGGCCCAGGGCGTTGACGGCGATGCCGGCCACGCAGTCCAGATAGGCCTCGCCCTCGGTGGACCACAGGCGCACGCCCTCGCCGCGCTCGAAAGCCAAGGGCGCGCGGCTGTAGACGCCCATGATGTGGTCGGAAGAAGCGCCGGTCGGCGAGGGCTCGGACATCGCGGCCTCCCAAAGGCAAGAGCCCCGCGGGCGGTCCCCGCAGGGTCAGAAGGCCGAGGCTTTTCATGGAGCCGGGGCCGGCTGTCAACTGCAATCCCGGGCTGGACTTGAGCATTGGCCGGCCGGATCAGCTGGAGCCGTCCGTATTCAGATCAACGCGCGGCGCCCGCTTCTCGTCTTCGCCGGGCTCGATCCATGGCTCGCTGTTCGCCTTGGGACCGGCCCTTTTCGCCTTAAGCCCTTGGAGGCGAGTCTGCTGGGTCGCCAAGGCCTTAAGGCCGGGACCGCCGCTTCGCTCGGCCTCCCCCTCTTCACCTCCCCAACCCCGTCATGGACCGCCGCCTCCTGAAGCCAATCCAGCCAATGATGTGTCAGCTATGTCCCCGAACACCTGTCAGGGATGTCTCCGGACCGAACAACAAGCCCGGCGGTGACGGGAAGGACGTTGATGCCTAAGACTTCAGCCGATAGCCGGTCTTGAACAGCCGCCAGCAGAACAGGCCCAGCCCCAGGTTCAGCACGGCCAGCACCACCATTCCCACGCCCAGCGAGCCGTCGGCCTGGCCGATGAAGCCGTAGCGGAAGCCGGAGATCATGTAGAAGAACGGGTTGTACTGCGAGGCGGTGCGGAACGGCTCGGGCAGGCGGTCGACCAGATAGAAGGTGCCCGACAGGAAGCTCATCGGCATGACGATGAAGTTGGTGATCGCCGCCATGTGGTCGAACTTCTCGGCCCACAGGCCGGTGACCACGCCGGCGAAGCCCATGACCATCGCGGCGCCCAGGCCGAAATAGGCGGCCGCCCACCAGTGGGCGACCTCGAACGGCGCGAACACCCAGACCGAGACCGCGGTGACCAGGCCGACCAGCACGCCGCGGGTGGCGGCGCCGGCGGCGAAGGCGGTGACCTGCTCGCCGGGGCTCAGCGGCGGGGTCAGGAAGTCCTGGGTCAGGCCCATCATCTTGGCCTGCATCAGCGACGAGGACGAATTGGCGAAGGCCGCGTTCATGATCGACATCATCACCAGGCCGGGCCCGATGAACACCGCGAAGGGCACGCCGTGCACCGGCGGCCGGGCGCCGCCCATGGCCAGCACGAACACCACCATATAGAGCAGCGTATTGACCACCGGGGCCAGCACGGTCTGCATGCCCACCTTGAGGAAGCGGCGGATCTCCTTGAGGTAAAGGGTCTTCAGCCCCGTCCAGTTGACCCCGGGATAGTCGCGCGGCGCCGGCGGAATCACCGGGGCGCTCGCCATGTCAGCCACGTCCTTCATGCGCCCTCATGTGCGCTCGACAAGGGCGCTGGACAAGGCCTTGCGCTGGGATACGCGTCGCCTTGATGATCATTCCTCCCCTATTGGGGCAGGGCTATCGCCTATGACCTGAGCCATCTTTCCTGCCCCGCGCAGCGGGGGAGGTGGCGGCGCCCCCGGGACAGGCCAAAGGCCGGCCCGAGGACAGGCTCCGCGCCGACGGAGGGGGCGCTACCGTCCTTACCGCCGCAGCGCCCCCTCAGTCAGGGCTGCGCCTTGACAGCTCCCCCGCTTCGCAAGGGAGCAAAGAAAACCGCAAGCTCCATAGGCGATCGCCCTCCACCTACGGGTGGCGGAATTTGGCGGATCGGCCTGGCAAGCGCTTCCATCCGCCAGGGGGTGCGGCGGTTCGCCTCAACATGTTGATCCTGTGGACGACAGGCATGGCGCCTATTGTGTACGTTTACGATTTGGTTACTGTATTTAGTAGGAGCGGGGTTCGGAAAAAACGCGAGAATCTATATGTAGATTCTCGCAAGCCGACGAGCCGCACGGGCGGGTGGAGGTTTGCCATGGGTTGGACCGACGAGCGCGTTGAGGCCCTCAAGAAGCTTTGGCTGGATGGCCTTTCGGCCAGCCAGATCGCCAAGCAGTTAGGCGGGGTGACCCGCAACGCCGTGATCGGCAAGGTGCACCGGCTGGGCCTGTCGGGCCGGGCCACGCCTTCGCAGCCGACGCGGCCGGTGTTCAAGGCCGCCAGGCCTGCGCGTCCGGTGGCGTCCGCGCCGCCGCGCCGGGCCGAGGCCGTAGCCGCCCCCGCGGCGGTCGCCGCGCCGACCGTGCCGGCGGTCTATAGCGAGGAGCCGGGCTCGGCCACGGTGCTGACCCTGGGCGCGCACATGTGCAAGTGGCCGATCGGCGATCCGTCCGCCGATGGCTTCACCTTCTGCGGCCGCCGCACCGGCCAGGACGGCCCCTACTGCATCGAGCACGCCCGGATGGCCTACCAGCCCCAGGCGCCGCGCAAGCGCGCCGGGCCGAACGAACTGGCCCGCTCGCTGCGGCGGTATATCTAGGATCTGCGGACGCCGCCGGGTTCAGCCTGGCGGCGATCTGGCTTTCGGATGGCGGCGGGCCGCTTTGCGCAGGCGCCTGCCGGGCCGTCAGCCATGTTTGGCGCCAGGCCTCTTCGAAGGCCTTTCGACTCTCTCTCTTCAGATGTCATCCTGAGCCAGCCGCGAAGCGGCTGAGTCGAAGGACGCATTGGCTCCGCCGTTGCGTCCTTCGACTCGCCGGCCAAGCCGGCGGCTCAGGATGACGTCTGGAAGAGGGGCATCTGCAGGCAGGTCCCGAAAGCCGGCCCCTACCCGTTATACCCCCGCACCGCGGCGATGATCCGGTCCTGCACGTCCGGCTCCAGATAGGGGTGCATGGGCAGGGCCAGGACGCGCTCAGCCGCCGCCTCGCTCACCGGCAGGCCGCCGGGCTGAGGATAGATGGCGTAGCAGGCCTGGGCGTGCATCGGCATCGGGTAATAGGCCGCCGTCGGCACGTCCTGGGCCTTGAGGTGCGCGGCCAGGCCGTCGCGGTCGGCGTGCTCGATGGTGTATTGGGCCCAGGTCGAGCGGCCGCCGGCGATCACGCCCGGCGCCATGGCCGATGAGCCGGCCAGGCCCTCGGCGTAGCGGGCGGCCACCGCCTCGCGCCGCTCGATCTCATCGGCGAAGATGGCCAGCTTCTCGATCAGGATCGCCGCCTGCAGGGTGTCCAGCCGGCTGTTCATCCCCACCCGCATGTTCAGATATTTGGGGTCGTGGTCGAAGCTCTTGCCGGCGATGTCGCTGGCCGTGGCCTTGCCGTGCACGCGCAGACTGTCAAGCCGCTCGGCCAGCCAGGCGTCGTTGGTCAGGACCGCCCCGCCGTCGCCGTAGCAGCCCAGGGGCTTGGCCGGGAAGAAGCTGGTGGTGACCACGTCGGCCCAAGCGCTCGGATGCTGGCCGCCCAAGGTGCAGCCGAAGCCCTGGGCGCTGTCGGCGATCAGCTTCAGCCCGTGCTTCTTGGCGATGGCGGAAATGGCCGGATAGTCGGCCGGCTGGCCGAACAGGTCGACGGCGATGACGACCTTGGGCGTCAGCTCGCCCTTGGCCTTGATCGCCTCGATCGCCGCCTCCAGCCGGACGGGGTCGAGGTTGTAGGTGTCCGGCAGGATGTCGACGAACACCGGCGAGGCGCCGAACCAGGGGATCACCTCCCCGGTCGCGGCGAAGGTGAAGCTGGGGCAGAACACCGCGTCGCCGGGGCCGATCTCCCAGGCCATCAGCGGCAGGGCCAGGGCGTCGGTGCCGTTGGCGCAGGAGACCGCGTGGGCGGTCCCGGCGAAGGCGGCCAGCTGCTGCTCGAAGGCGCGCACCTCGGGGCCCATCACATAGGCGCCGTGGGCCAGCACCTTGGCGATGGCGGCGTCGATCTGGGGCTTGATGCGCCGCTGCTGGGCGGCCAGGTCGATGAACGGGATCATGGAACCACTTCCTCTGGGCCTTGCGCCGGCGCCGGAACGCCGGTGGCGGGGCTCTTAAGCAGGTGCGCGCGGACGCGCGACACAAACCCTGTAACCGGTTGTTTCCACAGACCGGCGCGTCATTATCCTATAGCTAACAAACCCGGCCTAGACAGGCCGAAGACCCGCCCGACCTGAGGAACGCGCACAGGCCATGCCCGGCGCCCCGAACAATCCATCTGGCGATCCGTCCGGCTCCGGCGCCAGCCGGGTCGACCGCATCGCCAGCGCGGCCGCGACCGCGGCGCTGGAACGCGTCAGCGATCCCGAGCTGCTGCGCTCGGGCGCGGTCAATCTGATCGGTCTCGACGCCATCCGCGCCCAGCTGGGCGACCGCTGGGAGGCCAAGCGCGGCCGGGTCTGGGAGCATCTGGAGCGCGAGATCGAGCGCACCATCGGCCCGGGCGGCGTGTTCGTGCGCCTGGACGACGCCTCCTACCTGGTGGCCACCGCCGGCATGACCGGCTTCGCCGCCCAGGCCACCTGCCTGACCGTGCTGCAGGAGGTGCTGCGCTTCTTCCTGGGCGAGCTGAAGCCGGCCGACATGCGGGTGCGCAGCGTCTCGGCCATCCAAGGCGGCGAGATCGTCTCGGCCCCGGTGGACCTGGCCCGCCTGCGCGCCCCGCCCGCCGCCGCGCCGACGGCCGCGAGCGGCGGCTCCGGCGGCATGGCCGCCTCGGCGCTGGCCTCACCGGGCGGGGGCGACCCCATGGCGGTCGCCTCGCCGATCGGCCCGTTGCACGAGGGCGAGGCGCCCGACTGGAAGCCGCCCCTGGCCGGGCGCACCAAGCGGGTGGATCTGGAGCCGCCCAAGCATCCGCCCTTCGAGCTGCGCATCACCGTCGAACCGGTCTGGAGCCTCAAGCGCGGGATCATCACCTCGTTCGTGCTCGACCGCGCCGGCGCGCCGCCGGACGCCCCGCCGGCGGTGCATGAAGAGATCGACATGGCGGTGTTCGCCTACGCTGCGGGCCTCATGGACGAGCAGAAGCGGCAGATGGGCGACCTGGCCCTGCACGTGCCGCTGCACTTCACCTCGCTGGCCACCCAGCGCACCCGCCTGCGCCTGCTGAGCCTGACCCAGCCGGTGCGCGAGACCATGCGCCGGGCCATGCTGCTGGAGATCTGCGGCCTGACCGCCGGCGTGCCGCCCAGCCGGCTGATCGAGGTGATCGGCCTGGTGCGCTCGCTGTTCGCCGGGGTGCTGGGCCGGGTGCGCCCCAGCCGCGCGGCCTTGGAGGCGGTGAAGGGCTGCGGCCTGCGCGGGGTGGTGGTCGAAGCGCCGCTGCTCGCGCCCCAGGGTCCGGACGGCGAGACCCGCCTGCGCGCCTTCGCCCAGGCCGCCCAGGGCCTGAGCCCCAACCTGGTGATCCACGGCCTGCCGGCCCAGAGCCTGATCGACACCGCCGCCGCTACGGGATTCACCCACGCCAGTGCGGCGGGCGACGCGGGGTGACTCAATTGCGCGGATCGGCGTCGCGGCGTCGCCGGCTGGTCCGAGCCTCAGCCGAATAGGACTTCAAACCCTCACCGCCCGTCATCGCCGGGCTTGTCCCGGCGACCCATGCCGTGAAATCGGCCTGAGTTCTCCACACCGGTCGACCCGCTTTTGCAGCGGCGCGGCCGGTGTCCTGGATGGCCGGGACAAGCCCGGCCATGACGGGGTTAGGGTGGTGGAACAGGGCCAAGCCAAGCGGCGGCCTCAGCCTTAAAAACCCTTGGCGAGATTGGAGCTTCGTCTTCCGGCCAGGTCAAGGACGCGCACAGCGCGCCGCTCCGCGGCCGGCCTTCGGCCGGTCCTTGACCTGGCCGGAAGACGAAGCAAACTGGCCTGCAAGGGTTAAGGCCACGAATGTCTGAGCCTGGAGTGGGCGATCAGCGCGCGCGGCGGCGGATCTCCAGCCCAGTCCCACCCTTCCCCCATAAACAGCCCTCTGTTAAACCGCCGGGATGATCAAGGTTCGGACCGGGTTTCGAATTAAGCGCCCGGCGTGACGCCGCGGCCCCGTGGCCCGCGCGCGCCGGGATTTGACCCCATCGCCTGAACCGCATCCCTGATTTTCCGGACCTTTTCCATGGCCCTCGACACCCCCGAAGACGCGCGCGATTACCGCGAGACCGTCTTCCTTCCCGACACCCCGTTCCCCATGCGCGCGGGCCTGCCGCAAAAGGAGCCGGAGATCCTGGCCGCCTGGGCGCAGGACGACCTCTATGCGGCCCTGCGCAAGGACCGCCAGGCGCGCGGCGCGGCGCTGTTCGTGCTGCATGACGGGCCGCCCTACGCCAACGGCGCGATCCACATCGGCCATGCGCTGAACAAGATCCTCAAGGACTTCGTGGTCCGCTCGCGCTTCCTCTTGGGCTACGACGTGGACTACGTCCCCGGCTGGGACTGCCACGGCCTGCCGATCGAGTGGAAGATCGAAGAGGAGTTCCGCGCCAAGGGCGTGGCCAAGGACCAGGTGTCCAAGGCCGACTTCCGCGCCCGCTGCCGAGACTACGCCGCCGGCTGGATCGACGTGCAGCGCGACGAGTTCAAGCGCCTGGGCGTGCTGGGCGACTGGGCCGGCCGCTACGCCACCATGGACTTCGCCAGCGAGGCGACCATCGTGCGCGAGTTCCACCGCTTCCTGATGTCCGGCCAGCTCTATCGCGGCTCCAAGCCGGTGATGTGGAGCCCGGTGGAGCGCACCGCCCTGGCCGACGCCGAGGTCGAATATCACGACCACGTCAGCCCCACGGTCTGGGTCAAGTTCCCGGTGACGCAGGGCGCCAGCGCCGCCGACGGGGCCAGCGTGGTGATCTGGACCACCACCCCCTGGACCATGCCCGCCAACCGCGCCATCGCCTACGGCCCAGACATCGCCTACGGCCTCTATGTGGTCGAGGCCATGGAGACCGGCCTGGCGTTCGAGCCCTGGGCCAAGCCGGGCGACAAGCTGATCGTGGCCGACCGGTTGGCCGAGGACGTGCGCGCCGCGGCCAAGATCGCCGCCTGGCGCCGCGAGGAGCCGATCGATCCGCAGGGCATGGTCTGCGCCCACCCGCTGGCGGCGCTCAGCGACGGCTATAACTTCGCCGTGCCGTTGCTGGCCGGCGACCACGTCACCGACGACGCGGGGACGGGTTTCGTGCACACCGCCCCTGGCCACGGCCAGGACGACTACCTGCTGTGGTTGGCCCACGGCCATCGGGAGATCCCCGACACCGTCGATCCGGACGGCGCCTACTATCCGCACGTGCCCCTGTTCGCCGGCCTGAAGGTGCTGGAGACCGAGGGCAAGAAGGCCGGCAAGTTCGGCCCCGCCAACGGCGCGGTGATGGAGAAGCTGATCGAGGCCGGCAATCTGCTGGCCCGCGGCCGGCTGGAGCACAGCTATCCCCACTCCTGGCGCTCCAAGGCGCCGGTGATCTTCCGCAACACGCCCCAGTGGTTCATCCGCATGGACACGCCGATCGCGGGCGAGACCCACCAGGGCGCGACCCTGCGCGAGACGGCCCTGGCGGCCATCGACGCCACCGCCTTCTATCCGGCCCAGGGCAAGAACCGCATCCGCGCCATGGTCGAGGGCCGGCCCGACTGGCTGATCAGCCGCCAGCGCGCCTGGGGCTCGCCGCTGGCCCTGTTCGTCGACAAGCAGACCGGCCATCCCCTGGCCGACCCGGCGGTCAGCGCGCGCATCTGCGCCGCCATCGAGAAAGACGGCGCCGACGCCTGGTTCACCCACCCGGCCGAGGACTTCCTGGGCGAGCATGACGCCGATCGCTACGAGAAGGTCGACGACATCCTCGACGTCTGGTTCGATTCCGGCTCGACCCACGCCTTCACCATAGAGGGCCGCAAGGACAGCCGTTGGCCCGCCGACCTTTATCTGGAGGGTTCGGACCAGCATCGTGGCTGGTTCCAGTCGTCGCTGCTGGAAGGCTCCGGCTCGCGCGGGCGGGCGCCGTTCAACGGCGTGCTGACCCACGGCTTCACCCTCGACGAGAAGGGGGAGAAGATGTCCAAGTCGCTGGGCAACACCATCGCTCCGCAGACCGTGATCAAGGAGAGCGGCGCCGAGATCCTGCGGCTGTGGGCGGCCATGGTCGACTACGCCGAGGATCAGCGCATCGGCAAGACCATCCTGCAGACCACGGTCGACGGCTACCGCAAGCTGCGCAACACCATCCGCTACCTGCTGGGGGGCCTTGCCGGCTTCGACGAGGCCGAGCGCGTGGGCCTGGAGGACATGCCGCCGCTGGAGCGGTTCATCCTGCACCGGCTGTGGCAGCTGGACGCCCAGGTGCGCGACGCCTACGCCCAGTACCGGTTCCAGGACGTGTGGCGGCCCCTGGCCGACTTCTGCTCCAACGACCTGTCGGCGCTCTATTTCGACATCCGCCGGGACGTCCTCTATTGCGACGCCCCCGATAGCCTGCGCCGCCGCGCCTGCCGCACGGTGATGGACCTGGTGTTCGAGCGCCTGACCGCCTGGCTGGCGCCGCTCGCCTGCTTCACCACCGAGGAGGCCTGGGCCACGCGCTTCCCGAACGCCGGCCCCAACGCCCTGCGGGTGATCCCGCAGACGCCCGAAGCCTGGCGCAACGAGGCCGAGGCCGAGCGCTGGGCCAAGGTCGAGCAGGTGACCCGTGTGGTCACCGGCGCCCTGGAGGTCGAGCGGCGCGAGAAGCGCATCGGCGCGGCGCTCGAGGCCGCCCCGCAGGTGTTCATCGCCGATCCGGCCCTGCTGGCCGCCTTCGACGGCCTGGACGCGGCCGAGGTGTTCCGCACCAGCCAGGCGAGCCTGGAGGCCGGCGACGGCCCGGCCGAGGCCTTCCGCCTGGACGAGGCCTCGGGCGTGGCCGTCCTGCCCCTGCGCGCCCAGGGCGCCAAGTGCGCCCGCTCGTGGCGTATCCTGCCCGAGGTGGGGACCGACCCGCGCTATCCCGACCTGTCCTTGCGCGACGCCGAGGCCGTCGCCGCCTGGGACGCTGCTCATCAAGGAACCGCCGCTTGAAGATCACCCGCAACAGCGCGCTGGCCCTGGGCGTGGCGGCGCTGGTCGTCCTGCTCGACCAGGCCAGCAAGCTCTACCTGATGGGTCCGTTCCACCTGGCCGAGCGCGGCTCAGTGACGGTGGCGCCGTTCTTCCACCTGACGGCCGTCTCCAATCCGGGGGTCTCGCTCGGCTTCTTCCAGGCCCATGGGGATGTGGGCCGCTGGAGCCTGGTGCTGTTCGCCGCCGTCGTCGTCGCCTTCCTGGCGCAGTGGCTGTGGCGAACTGACCGGTTGATCTCGGCCCTGGCCCTGGGCTTCATCATCGGCGGCGCCGTCGGCAACAATCTGATCGACCGGGTGCGCCTGGGCTGGGTGATCGATTTCTTCGATTTCAGCGGCCTGGGTTTCCCCTGGGTGTTCAATGTGGCCGACGTGTCCATCGACGTCGGTATCGCCCTCTTATTGCTCGATTTGGCGCTCACGCCGTCGCCGTCGAAGCCGGTCAAGACCTAAGCCGGTTGGCGCCGGGGGGTGGAATGCGCTATCGACGATTTTCACGGCCGGGGGCGGCCCAGGAGCATGTGTCTATGAACTTCAATCGCGCCGCTGTGGGCGTCCTGCTGCTGGCCGGCGTCAGCCTCGCCGGGTGCCAGAACACCAAGCAGGCCCTGGGCTTGACCAAGGTCGTCCCCGATGAATTCCGCGTGGTGACCAAGGCGCCGCTGGTTGTGCCGCCCGACTACGCCCTGCGCCCGCCGGCGCCCGGCGAGCCGAGCCCGGAAGAGCTGCGCCCGGAAAGCGCCGCCCGCCTGGCCATGCTCAACGAGCGTAACGCCACCGAACGCTCCGAAGGCGAGAAGCTGCTGGCGCAGCGCGCCGGCGCCGACCGGGCCGACCCGCTGATCCGCTACGTGATCGATGACCAGTTCGGCGCCCTGGCCCACAAGGAGCCCAGCTTCGCCGACCGCGTGATCTTCTGGCACAAGACCAAGGCCGGCGCCGTCGAAGACGGCGCGCCGACCGCCGCCCAGGCCGGCGCCCAAACGGCGGACCCGGTCGACCCCGCGGTCGAAAAGGTGCGCCTGGCCAAGCTGACCGCCGGCCAGCCGGTGATCATCGCCCACGACCCGAACGACAAGGTCAAGCTGCCGGGCCTGTAGGCCCCGGCTGCGGCCTGTCTGCTGGTGGAGCTGATCCCGGGGGCCGCGAGGCTGTCCGGGATTTTGCTTTTGTGGGGAGGCCGAAGCCTAAGCGCCCCACCCGTCCTCATCCTGAGGCGCCCGGCGCGGAGCGTCGGGTCTCGAAGGGCGCGGCCGCTGCTCCCTTGCGTCCTTCGAGGCCTGCTGCGCGGGCGCCTCAGGATGAGGAGCATTTGGGAAGCTTCCACTCCCGTTTCCGTCAGCGCGGAGCCAGAGCCGCGGCCGCCTAGTTTGTGGTTTAGCAACGGCCTTAGGCTCGGCCTTTTGCGCCTTAAGCCCTTGAAGGCGAGTCTGCTGGGTCGCTGACCGGCCCCCCTTCACCGCCTCAACCTCGTCATGGCCGGGCTTAAGGGGATGAACCCCAACCTCAGCTATGCGGCCCGGTGACCTGCAGGCCGTGGGCGCGCAGACGGTCGAGGACGCCGCCGGGCTGGGTCAGGCTGTGCAGCTCGAACACCGCCACCACCCGCTGCTGGCCGCCCACGGCGCGGATCACCGCGTCGCTTTCCTGAGCCAGGGTGCGCTGGGCCTGGGCGCCGATGGCCGGGAACTCCGCCACGCAGGCCTGGTCGATCGGGTCGATGGGATCGTCGGTCACGCCGCCATGGGCCCAGCCCTGGGCCACCTGGCGGATCACCCCGGCGCCGCGCTCCACGTCATGCACCGAGGCGTCCAGGCAGGTCAGCTGCTGGGCCTGGCCCAGGGCCTTGGCCTCGTCGAACAACTCCTGCGAGCTGAACTCGCCCGCCGGCACGTCATGCACGCCGTGGGCGTGGGCCAGCTTGACCATCGCCGCCTCCACCGCGCCCTGCTGCAGGTTGTTGGCCTGGAAGAAGTCGTCGATCAGGAACTTGCTGGCCGCCGCCGGCTTCCAGCCGGAATAGCGCTGGGCCGACTTGCCCACCGCCTGGCGCGCGGCCACGAAGCGCTGGCGCAGGGCCGGCGGCAGGGACGGCTCGAGCGGTTCGGACGAAAGGCTGGCGAAGACCAGGCCGGCGGCGTTCAGCGAATTGCGCGCACGGGGGCCGACAATCACCGACTGAGCCTGGCTCAGCCGCTTCTCGGCCACGCTGGTGTCCCAGCTGAAGTCGCGCGGGGCGATGCGCGGCGCGCCCAGGATCCAGACCTCGGTGCGGCCATCGGAGACGCGCCACCACGGCGGCTGCGTCTGACCCTGCGCCAGGGCGGCGCCGGAGGTGAGGGCGAGCACGCCCAGGACGATAAGAAGCTGACGGATCGGACGCATCGGAAACCAGGGGAAAACGGCAAGAGGCCCTAGATGGGGACGTGCGTTCCCATGTGCGAACAAATGGGCTGCGACATGGCGACGTATGCGTGAATTTTGCAACAAACCAGGGACGTCCAGGCAGGGCGGGTGACGGGGCGCCCTTGATCGATAAGCCTATCCGGTTAACCGCCTCTGCGCGTGGGCGGCGGAATCGGCTATTCATGGGCGCATGACCATCCGCCGTCTGCCCCCGGAAACCGTCAATCGCATCGCCGCCGGCGAGGTGGTCGAGCGGCCGGCCAGCGCGGTCAAGGAGCTGGTGGAGAACGCCATCGACGCCGGCGCGGCGCGGATCGAGGTGCAGGCCGACCAGGGCGGCCTGACCCGCATCCTGGTCAGCGACGACGGCTGCGGCCTGACGCGCGACGAACTGACGCTGGCCATCGAGCGCCACGCCACCTCCAAGCTGGCGCCCGGCGACGACGGCGACTGGGACCTGCTGCGCATCGCCACCTTGGGCTTCCGCGGCGAGGCCCTGCCTTCGATCGGCTCGGTGGCCCGCCTGACCCTGACCGCCCGCGCGCGCGGTTCGGCCGACGCCCATGCCTTGGCGGTGGAAGGCGGCGCCGTGGGCCAGGCCGCGCCAGCGCCCTTTCCCGGCCCGCACGGGGCGCGGGTGGAGGTGCGCGACCTGTTCTACGCCACCCCGGCGCGGCTGAAGTTCATGAAGTCCGAGCGGGCCGAGTCCCAGGCCATAGCCGAGGAGCTCAAGCGCCAGGCCATGGCGCACGAGGCGATCGGCTTCTCCCTGGACCTGGACGGGCGCCGGGTGCTGCGCCTGCCGCCCGAGGCCGAGGGGCCGGAGGGCCGGCTCAAGCGCCTGACCGCCGTGCTGGGGGCTGAGTTCGAGGCCAACGCCCTGCTGATCGACCAGGCGCGCGAGGGCGTGCGCCTGACCGGCTATGCGGGCCTGCCCACCTATTCGCGTGGCAACGCCGCCCACCAGTATCTGTTCGTCAACGGCCGGCCGGTGCGCGACCGGCTGCTGCAAGGCGCTCTGCGCGCGGCCTATGCCGACTTCCTGGCCCGCGACCGGCATCCCACCGCCGCGCTCTATGTGACCCTGGAGCCCGAGCTGGTCGACATCAACGTCCACCCGGCCAAGGCCGAGGTGCGGTTCCGCGACCCGGCCCTGGTGCGCGGCCTGATCGTCGGCGCCCTGCGTCACGCCCTGGCCGGCGCGGGACATCGGGCCTCGACCACCGTGGCCAATGAGGCGCTGAGCGGCCTGCGCCCCGCCTACAGTCCCGGCCCCAGCGCCGCCGGCTATTCAGCCTGGACCGCGGGCGGTTGGACGCCGCGCCCGGCGCCGGCGGCCACCGGCGTGCTGCCCGGCCTGACCGCTCTTTCGGCGCGGGTCGAGCCGGCGCCCGCCTTCGAGCAGGCCTATGGCGAGGTGGCCGAGCCCGTCGTGGCCTTCGACCACCAGGCCGCGCCGGCCGAGACGGTGATCGACCCCACGCTCTATCCTCTCGGCGCCGCCCGCGCCCAGGTGCACGAGACCTATATCGTCGCCCAGACCCGCGACGGGGTGGTGATCGTCGACCAGCACGCCGCCCACGAGCGGCTGGTCTATGAGCGGATGAAGGTCGAGATGGCCGAGGGCGGCGTGACCCGCCAGGCCCTGCTGCTGCCCGAGGTGGTCGACCTCGATCCCGCCGAGGCCCAGCGCGTGGCCGACCGTGCCGAGGAGCTGGCCGCCCTGGGCCTGGTGGTCGAGCCCTTCGGCCCCGGGGCGATCCTGGTGCGCGAGATCCCCGCCCTGCTGGGCGAGGCCGACGTGGCCGGGCTGGTGCGCGACATCGCCGACGACCTGTCCGAGAACGGCGCGCCCCTGGCGCTGAGCGAACGCCTGCAGGAGGTCTGCGGGACCATGGCCTGCCACGGCTCGGTCCGCGCCGGCCGGCGGCTGTCGGCGGCCGAGATGAACGCCCTGCTGCGCCAGATGGAGGCCACGCCCCATTCCGGTCAGTGCAACCACGGCCGGCCGACCTATGTGGAGCTGAAGCTGGCCGACATCGAACGCCTGTTCGGGCGTCGGTGAGCCTCACCCAGCCCCTGGCCGAACGCCTCGCCCGCATGGCCCTGGGCCATGTGGGCCGCGAATATCCCAACAAGCTGGACCACGTGCTGGACGGCCCGCCGGACGCGGCGACGCCCAGGGCCCTGCATCCGATCTTCTTCGGCAGCTTCGACTGGCATTCCTGCGTGCACGGCCATTGGACCCTGGCGCGGCTGCGGCGGCTCTATCCCACATTCGCCCCCGCCGATGAGATCCGCGCCCTGTTCGAGGCCCAGCTCACCCCGGACAAGGTCGCGGGCGAACTGGCCTATCTGGACCGGCCATCCGCCCGCGGCTTCGAGCGCCCCTATGGCTGGGCCTGGTTGCTGAAGCTGGCGGCCGAGCTGGAGGGCCTGGAGGACGGCGCCTGGGCCGCGCGGCTGGCGCCCCTGGCCCGCGCCTTCGGCCAGCGGTTCCTGGACTATCTCCCGCGCGCGGCCCTGCCGGTGCGGGCCGGAACCCACGGCTCCGGCGCCTTCGCCCTGCGCCTGGCGGCGGATTACGCCCAGGCCGTGGGCGACGAGCCGCTGGAGGCGGCGCTGCAGGACGCCGGACGCCGATGGTTCGGCGAAGACCAGGCCTGCTCCGCCTGGGGCGAGCCCGGCGGCGAGGACTTCCTCTCCCCGGCTCTGATCGAGGCCGAGGCCCTGCGGCGGCTATGGCCGGCCGAGGCCTTCGGACCCTGGTTCGACCGCTTCCTGCCGGACCTGGCCCGTGGCGAGCCGGCCGTCCTGTTCGCGCCGGCGGCGGTCAGCGACCGCACCGACGGCAAGATCGCCCACCTCGACGGCCTCAACCTCAGCCGCGCCTGGTGCTGGCGGGCCCTGGCCGCGACGCTGCCTGCGGACGATCCGCGCCGGGCGCCGATGCAGGCGGCGGCGCAGGCCCACCTGACCGCCAGCCTGCCCCACCTGGCCGACGACTATATGGGCGAGCACTGGCTGGCCAGTTTCGCCCTGCTGGCCCTGGAGGGGTGACGGCGCCCTGCAAATTGCAAGCGGCGTGTGAAAAAGGCGACAAGGACTTCCGTGGTCCAGATTCCGCCAGCAGAGTCAGGGGACTGACCAGGCTCAGGAAACGCGAGGCAGGCCGCCGCGCCGAACGCAGATCACCTAGAGCATGATGCTTTCGCGATACCTCGGCAACGCTTCGGCGCCGAGCGCGTTAGGGCGGTGCTTGCGCCTCTGTGGCGCGAAAAGGAGCCAGATCAGGATCATGTCCTTCACCCGTCGAACCCTCGCGGCCGCCCTGATGGCCCTGAGCGCCATCACCGCCCCGCTGGCCATGGCCAGCGCCGCCCACGCCGATTCCCGCGAACAACTGTCCGCCGACGCCGAACGCGCCCTGCACAAGCTGGCCGCCACCGAGCCGCGCTCGCGCTTCTTCCTGCACCACGCCAAGGCCGTGCTGGTGTTCCCGTCGGTGCTCAAGGCCGGGTTCGTGTTCGGCGGCGAGACCGGCAACGGCGTGCTGCTGGTGCACGGCGCCCCTGAAGCCTACTACAACCTCAGCGGCGGCTCCTGGGGCCTGCAGGTCGGCGGCCAGGACTTCGCCTACGCCATCTTCTTCATGACCGACGGCTCGCTGGCCTATCTGCGCAAGAGCGACGGTTTCGCCGCCGGCACCGGCCCCTCGATCGTGGTGGTCAACAAGGGCGCGGCCGCCGAGGCCGACACCACCACCCTGACCCACGACGTCTACGCCTTCCCCTTCGGCGAAAAGGGCCTGATGGCCGACCTGACGCTGCAGGGCACCAAGATCACCCGCATCCACCCGCACTAAGGCCTCATCGGCCCGGCGACGCCCGCTCCCGAGTCGGGAGCGGGCGTTTTCGTGCGGGCGGCCTTACCGCGCATAGGTGCGTTGGCCGAGCCTGGTAGCAAGTTTGGAGCGCACCGCCTCTACCGCCGCAGCGCCCCCTCAGTCAGGGCTATGCCCTGACAGCTCCCCCGCTTCGCAAGGGAGCAAAGAAAACCGCAAGCTCCATAGGCGATCGCCCTGCCCATCGAGGGGGAGGAATTGAGGTTGCGCGCCCTTTGATAATTCCACCCCTCGTAGGGGGAGGGGGACCAGGCGAAGCCTGGTGGAGGGGGAACGCCGCGCACCCGCGACTCAATGGGACGATCCGCCCGCCCCCTTCACGCACAGGTACCGCACCCGGTGCAGGTCGGTGATGTTGTCGGCCCAGCCGGTGATGCGCGGGTTCACCAGGTTCTTGTTCACGTAGAAGAACACCGGCGCGACCACGGCGTCGTCCAGCATGACCTGCTCGGCCCGGCGCATCAGCGCCGCGCGCTTGGCCGCATCGGGCTCCTCGTCGGCCTGGTCCAGCAGATGGTCGAAGACGGGGTTGTGATAGTCGCTGTAGTTCTGCGCGCCCGTGTCCGACTTCTGCAGGTCCAGGAAGGTCTCGGCGTCGTCGAAGTCGGCGACCCAGCTGGCGTCGCCCACCTGGAAATCGCGCAGGCGATAGTCCTGATAGGCGATCTGGCTCTCCTCCTGGGCCAGGGAGGCCTGGACGCCCACATCCTTCCAGTCGGACTGGATGGCCGGCATGAACATCATCGGGTCGGCGGTGTTGCGGTGCTTGATCTCCAGCACCAGCGGGCGGCCGGGGCCATAGCCGGCCTCAGCCAGCAGCGCCCGCGCCGCGCGCTGGCGCCGCCACAGCGGCCAGGCCGCCCAGACCGGCGGCGCGGGCGAGACATAGCCGGCCACGCCCGGCGGGACGAAGGTGTAGGCCGGCTGCTGGCCCGCGCGCAGCAGCTTGCGGGTGATGAAGTCGCGATCGATGGCCATGTCCAGGGCCAGGCGCACCCGCCGGTCGCGCAGGGCGGGGATGTCGCGGGTGTTGAAGGCCAGATAGGCCACCGCCAGCCAGGTGTGGGTGCGCACGACGGCCGGGATCTGGTCCGGCTGGCGCAGGAAGGCGATGCGGTTGGACTGGATGTCGGTGTTCGCGTCCAGCTCGCCGCGCCGGATGCGCCGCTCGGCCGCCACCGCGTCATTGGTCGGATAGTAGGTGACCTGGTCGAAGCACAGGGGCGTCTTGCCGTAATAGAGCGGGTTGCGCACCAGGCGCACATGGTCGCCGAACGCCCATTCGCTCAAGCGATAAGGGCCGTCGGAGACATAGTGCGCCGGCTGGGTCCAGGCGTCGCCCCAGCGTGCGATCACGTGCTGCGGCTCGGGCATCATCACATTGTGCTTGAGCAGCTCCGGCAGATAGGGCGCGGGATGTTCCAGGGTGATGCGCAGGGTGTGCGGATCCAGCGCCGCAACGCCCAGGGCGCTGGTCGGCAGCTTGCCCTCGTTCACCGGCTCGGCGTTCTTGATCACATAAACAAGGGCGGCGAATTCCGAGGCGGTCGAGGGGTCGAGCAGCCGGCGGGCGGCGAAGACGAAATCGTTCGCGGTCAGGGGCGCGCCGTCCGACCACAGGGCGTCGCGCAGATGGAAGGTCCAGGTCAGGCCGTCGGGGCTGACCTCCCACGACTTGGCGATCCCCGGGACCGGCTCGCCATCGGGATCGTCGCGGGTCAGGCCCTCGAGCATGTCGCCGACGATGTGGGTCTCCCAGGTGCCGGTGGCCTTGACCGGATCGAGGGAGGTGGGCTCGGCCGAGTTGCCGTATTCCAGGCAGCGCTCGCCCTTGGGGCAGGGCGGACGCAGGGCCGGCGGATCGTGGCAGGCCGACAGCCCCAGCAGCGGGCCGGCGCACAGCAGGGCGATCAGGGCGGGCCCAAGGGCGCGGCGCAGGCTCATCGGTCCCAAGCTCATCGGTCCTTGGGGTCCAGGGCGTCGCGCAGGCCGTCGCCGATGAAGTTGAAGCTCATCAGGGCCGCGGTCATCACCAGCGAGGGGAAGATCAGCAGCCAGGGCGCCAGGTCGCTCTCCTGCGCGCCGGTGGAGATCAGCGTGCCCAGCGAGGTCAGCGGCTCCTGCACGCCCAGGCCCAGGAAGCTGAGGAAGCTCTCGGCCATGATGACCGCGGGGATGGTCAGGGTAACATAGATCACCACCGGCCCCAGCAGGTTGGGCACGATGTGGCGGGCGATGATCGCCGGGGGGGTCAGGCCGGCGGCGCGGGCGGCCTCGATGAATTCCTTATGTTTCAGGGCCACGGTCTGGCCGCGCACGATGCGCGACATGGTCAGCCATTCCACCGCCCCGATGGCGAGGAACATCAGTATGAAGTTCCGACCGAAGGTGACCATCAACAGTATGACAAAGAAGATGAAAGGCAGGGAATAGAGCACGTCGACCAGGCGCATCATGACTTCATCGGCCTGGCCGCCGAGATAGCCGGCGGTCGCGCCCCAGGCGACACCGATGACCAGCGACACCGCCGTGGCCACCACCCCGATGACCAGGGACACGCGCAGGCCAACCAGCAGCCGCGCCAGCAGGTCCCGCCCCAGGGAATCGGCGCCCAGCAGATGGCCGTGGCTCATGGGCGGCGCCCAGACGTCGCCCTTGTTGACCTGGTCGAAGGCGTAGGGCGTGAGCAGCGGACCGATCAGCGCCGCGGCCACCAGCACGCCCAGCACGCCGAGGCCGGTCATGGCCGCGCGGTTGCGCTTCAGCCGGCGCAGGGCGTCGTCCCACAGGCTGCGGCCGGCCGCGGCCTCCATGGCCGCCGCCCCACGATGTGACAGGAACGGGATCCGCAGGCCGCTCATCCCAGCCGCACCCGCGGGTCCAGCACCGCATAGAGCAGGTCGGCGGCCAGGTTCAGCAGCAGGATCAGGCTGGCGTAGAGGATCACCACCCCCATCACTACGGTGTAGTCGCGCTCCAGGGCGCTGACCACGAAGTTCTTGCCCAGGCCCGGCAGGTTGAAGATGCGCTCGACCACCAGCGAGCCGGTGATCAGGCTGGCGCAGCCCGGCCCCAGATAGCTGACCAGGGGCAGCAGGGCCGGGCGCAGGGCGTGGCGCAGCACCACCGTGCTTTCCGGCAGGCCCTTGGCCCGGGCGGTGCGCACATAGTTGGAGCGCAGGGCCTCGATCATGCCGGCACGGGTCAGGCGCGAGATGATCGCCACCTGCGGCAGGGCCAGGGTGATCACCGGCAGCACCAGGCTGCGCCAGCCGTTCAGCCCGCCGGTGGGGAACCAGCCCAGCATCGAGGCGAACACCATCAGCATCAATGGCGCGGTGACGAAGGTCGGCACGCACACCCCCAGCACGGCGACGGCGGTGGCGGCGTAGTCGGCCGCCCCGTTCTGGCGCAGGGCCGCCACCACGCCCAGCGACACGCCGAGCAGCAGGGCCAGGCTCAGGGCCGACAGGCCGATGCGCAGGCTGGTGGGAAGCCCGTCGCCGATGATCCGCAGCACCGACTTGTCGGTGTATTTCAGCGACGGCCCGAAATCGCCATGGGCCACGGCGCCCAGATAGGCCAGGTACTGCTGTGGCAGGGGCTTATCCATGCCGTACTTGGCGCGCAGGTTGCGCTCCACCTGGGGCGGCAGCTTGCGATTGCTCTCGAACGGATCGCCGGGGGCGGCGCGCATCATGAAGAAGGCCAGGGTCACCACCGCCAGCAGGGTGGGAATGGCGACGACCAGGCGACGCAAGGCGAAACGGAACATTCAGGCGCTCTTGAACACCAGGCTGCGCCGGCGCGCTTGCAGTGCTTCCATCCACGCCCGATGTTGTCAATCGACGCCGATATGTATCAGGAGGCCCCCATGACCGAATTCCGCAAAGTGACCGACGACTTCTCCGTGGCGCCTCAGATCAGCGAAGAGGACCTGGCGCGGGCCGAGGCCGAGGGCTTTCGCCTGATCATCAACAACCGCCCCGATCACGAGCAGCCGGGCCAGCCGACCAGCGCGCAGATCGAAGCCAGGGCCAAGGCCCTGGGGCTTGGCTACCTGCACGTGCCGGTCAACGGCCGCCCGGCGCCCGAACAGGTCGAGGCCGTGCGCCTGGCGGTGGACGAGGCCGCAGGGCCGGTGCTGGCCTATTGCCGCTCCGGCACCCGCTCCATCGTCACCTGGTCCCTGGGCCAGGCCATCTCAGGCGCGCGGCCGCCCGAGGAGCTGGTCAATCTGGGCGCGGCGGCGGGGTATGATCTATCGGGGCTGCTGCGATAGCCGCGGCATGGGATCTGGCCGCGCCTCCATCCCACGTCATCCTGAGCCGCCGGCGCAGCCGGCGAGTCGAAGGACGCAGAGACGGAGCCGTTATTGCGTCCTTCGACACGGCGCTTCGCGCCTGCTCAGGATGACGTAGGAAGGCGAGGCGGAAGCAGCCTTGTGAGCGGATACCGTAAAGTCCGCCGAGGGCGCTCCTGCGATCCGTCGAGCCGCCCGAGCGAAGCGGCGGTCCCGGCCTTAAACCCTTGGCGAGATTGGAGCTGGGTCGCTGGCCGGGGTCAAGGCCGACCCCATTGGGGTCGCCGCGCAGCGGGCGCCTTCGGCGCGCCTTGACGCCGGTCAGCGACCCAGCAGACTCGCCTCCAAGGATTTAAGACGCAAAAAGCCGGGCCAAGAGCGCGTCGAATTTAGATGCGCTCAGCATCTTTTCCGTCACTACCGGCTGGAGCGCGCAGCGCGGAATGCAACAACCCGCCTAAAGCCGCACCGCTCCCGCCAAAATCTTCGCGTGCTGGGCCTTGGTCAGCTTCAGATAGCCCTTGGCCGGGTCGTGGAAATAGAGCGGCTGGCGGATCACCGCCGGGTCGAAGCCCTCGGCCACCAGGTCGATCTTGCGGTATTTGAAGGTGCCGGTGACCTCCATCTGCGGCTGCAGGCGTACGAACATCGGCCGCGCATAGGCGGGCAGTTCTTTGTCCACGTGCTGGCCGAAGGCGGCGATGTCGAAGCCGGGGGCCACCACCAGCGAGACCATGCCGGCGCGGCCGTCCAGCTCACCCACCTTGACGCCGTAGACCGTGGCCTCCAGCACCCCCTCGAACCCGACCAGGGCGCCGGCGACTTCGGTGGTGGAGACGTTCTCGCCCTTCCAGCGGAAGGTGTCGCCGATGCGGTCGACGAAGTAGAAATAGCCCTCCTCGTCCTGGCGCATCAGGTCGCCGGTGCGGAACCAGGCGTCGCCGGTCTCGAAGGCGTCGCGCAGCACCTTCTTTTCGCTGGCGGTCTTGTCGGCGTAGCCGGCGAACTCGCCGCGCGCGGCGCCGCCGATCTGGCCCAGGCACTCGCCCACCTCGCCCGGGGCGGCGGCGCGGCAGCGCCCGTCGATCCCGCGCACCGGCGCCTCGGCCTCCACGTCGAAGGCCGCCAGACGCACGTTGAACAGCTTGCGCACATAGGGCGGCACGCGGCCGATGGCCCCGCTCTTGCCGTCGAAATTGAACAGCGAGACGTTGCCCTCGGTCGAGCCGTAGAACTCCAGGATCTGCGGGATGCGGAAGCGGGTCTTGACCTCGTCCCAGATGTCGGGCCGCAGGCCGTTGCCGAAAGCCATGCGCAGATGGTGGCCGTGCTCGGCCTCGCTCTCAGGCTGGTTGATCAGGTAGCGGCACAGCTCGCCGATATAGACGAACATGGTGCACTTCTCGGCGGCGATCTCGGGCCAGAAGTGGCTGGCCGAGAACCGCGGCCGCAGCACCACCGAGCCGCCGTTGAGCAGGGCCGCGCCCATGCCGCACAGGCCGCCGGTGGCGTGATAGAGCGGCAAGGCCAGGTAGACGCGGTCGTCGGGCTTGGCGTTGGTCGCCCCGGCGAAGCCGCGCATGTAGAGCTGGGCGCGCATGTGGGTGATCTTGGCCGGCTTGGGCATGCCGGTGGTGCCCGAGGTGTAGATGAACAGGGCGGTGTCCCGCGCCGTGATCCCGGCGCGCACGCTGCGATCGGGGCGCAGGGGGCTGCAGCTCTTCAGCGCCTTGGCCAGGTCGCGCTGGGCGCCCTGGGCCTCGCCCAGGGTCCACAGCACCGTGGGCCGCTCCAGCGCCTCCTTGACCGCGACGAAGGCGGGTCCGGTTTCGGCGTCGGCGATCACATGGCTGGCCCCGCTGGCGTTAAGGCAGTGGCGCAGCTGCGGGCCGGCCAGGTTGCTGTTGATCAGGGCCGCCGCCACCCCGACCTTGGTCAGGCCGTACCAGACGGGCAGGTAGTCCAGCCGGTTGGGCAGGAACACCGCCACCACCTGGCCCCGGCGCAGGCCGTGCTCCTTGGCCCAGTGGGCGTAGCGGTTGGCCACCGCGTCCAGCTCGGCATAGGTCAGGCTGTGGTCGCCGAAGCTGATCGCCGGCCGATCGCGGAAGGCGTCGACGGCCGCCTCCAGGTCGTCGCAGGCCAGATGCGGGGAGTCGCCGGCTATGGACCGCACGCGCCGCAGGGTCCGCAACAGACCGCGCAGGAACCGAACTTCACGCTGCACGCGCGCCTTGAGCCGCATACTGTTCCTCCCTGCTCACCATGGAGGCCCTCACGGTGGCCGGTCAAGGCGGCGGTCTGCTACAAGAGGCCATGACTCGGCCGCCGCGCGCCATCCTGTTCGATCTGGACGAGACCCTGCTGTCGTTCGGCGCGCGTACGCAGCAGATCGACGCAGCCCTCGAGGTGATCGCCGACCTGCTCGATCCGATCGGCCGAGAGCAGGCGGTGGCGGCGATCGAGGCGGCGTTCCAGGCCCACTGGGCCGATCAGGCCAAGCACCGGGCCTGGCGCGCCAAGCCGCTGATCGAGGCGCGGATGGCCATCGCCCGCGACGCCTTCGACACCCTGGAATCCCTGGGGTGCAGCGGCCTGACCGAGGGCCACGCCCGCGACTTCGCCCACACCTTCCACGCCTATCGCGAGGCCCAGATCAGCCCGTTCCCCGACGCCATGGAGACCCTGGACGCCCTGCGCCGGCGCGGGGTGCGCCTGGCCCTGGTCACCAACGGCCAGGCGCAGATCCAGCGGGCCAAGATCATGCGGTTCGACCTGGCCCGCCGCTTCGACCATATCCAGATCGAGGGCGAGCACGGCTTCGGCAAGCCCGAACCGCGCGCCTACCACCACGCCCTGGAGCAGCTGGACGTGACCGCGCGCGAGGCCTGGATGGTGGGCGACAATCTGGAATGGGAGGTCATCGCTCCTCAGCGCCTGGGCCTGACCGCCATCTGGTTCGACCCCCGCGGCGTCGGCCTGCCGCCCGGCAGCGCGGCCAGGCCGGACCGGGTGATCCGCATGCTGCGGGAGCTGCTGGATTAGGGCCTGGACTCAATACAAGTTCCGGGAGCTGATATTTTCATTGCGAAAATCAGCGTCATCCCGGCCGAAGCGAAGCGAAGAGCCGGGACCCAGGGGCCCAGAACTCCGGCGCACGCCCCCCTGGATGGATCCCGGCTCTCCAGTCCGCTACGCGGCCTTCCGGCCGGGATGACGAACGTCTCCACCTCTCCAATGGGTACGGACCCTAGAGCCTGTGGACTCTAGGGCGCTGTCCGGCCGAGCTGCAGCGGATCCAGGGTCATCTCGCCCGTGGAGTCGGTGATCTCGATCTGGGTCGGCGGCCCGCTCAGCTTCACATCGTGCCGCTCGAAGCCATTCAGCCCGTCTGCGGCCTTGGTGTGGATGACGATCGAGGCCGTTCCGTCCGCATTCCAATCCACGTCCAGGCCGAAGGTCTCGCCGACGGTCGGCGGCGCCAGGAACAGGTCGCGCTGGATATCCTTGCCGGCGGCCGACGACTGGGCGGTCGGCAGCAATAGGCCCTTGACGGCCGATATCTGGAATCGGGCCTCGCTGTCCTGGTTCTTGAGCGTGATGGTGAACACCGGCGACCACTGCGGATCGTCGCCCAGCCGCGCGACGGTCAGCTTGGCGCGCAGGGCGTTGAGGTTGGTCAGGTCATCGGCGCGCCACTCCGAGAAGGCGCCGTTCCGGGTGTCCAGGTCGAGCACGAAACTGGCGTTCGGCGCAGGGGTGAAGGGCGCCGCATGAGCCGCCGGCGCCGCCAGGGCGCTAAGGCCGGCCATCACCGGCAGGATGATCGCCAAGTCTCGCCGCATCGCACGTTCCCCCGTTCGACGGCGAACTGAGCCTGAATTGCTCCGCCTGTCAAAACACACGCCAAGATGGGCGCCCGAGTGAAAGAGGCCGTGATTATTCCATCACGGTCGGATCGGTGACGGCGTAACCGTCGGCCTTCAGGCTCTGCACCACCCCGCCCTGGGCGACCAGGGCGCGCAGGGGGGCGGTGACGATCAGCACGCCTGGCTGCTGCAGGCCGGTCTCCACGGCGGCGGTCTCGGCCTGGACCAGGCGGTGGGTGAAGCGCTGGGCGAAGATTCGGCTTTCGCACAGGTCATAGGGATTGGGTGGCGCGGCCAGGGCCAGGGCCAGGCGCCCGCCGGCCCAGCCGGCCGCGGCGGCCTCGAAATCGGTGGGCGGGGTCTCGGTCTCGGCCAGGAAGGCGCGGAAGCAGTCGGCCATTTCCGGCCGGGTCAGGGCCAGCGCCTCGGCCTTCATCTCCGCTGCGGTCAGCCGTTCGGGCCGCACGATCGGCACATGGGCCTGGCGGGCCAGGATCTCCACATCGGCCTCCACATCACCGGAGAGCCCCGTGACGCGGCGATAATCCTGGTCCAGCTTGAACACGGCCAGGGCCGGAACCGGGGTCGCATAGCGGCTGGCCGGCTGGCCCAGGCGCTGGCGCGAGGCGTCGAAGCGGGCCGCCAGGTCGGCTGGCATGGCCTTCTCCACATCGCCATTGGTCCAGCCCAGGCCGGGCAGCAGGCGCACGGCGGTGACCAGGCCGCTGAAGCCGTCGGCGCCCACCCGCACCTGGCCCTCCACCGGGGCCTCCAGCGCCCGCGCGAGGGCCAGGCGGCGGCGCAGGACGCTCTTGTCCCATTCCAGGCCCAGGGGCGTCGGCGCGGACGGCAGGCCGAGGATCCAGACCGTGGCGTTCCCACGGCTGACCCGCCACCAGGCCGGTCCCGGCGCCTTGCCGGTCACCACCAGCTCCGGCGCCGCGACGGCGTCAGGATCGACAGCCTGCGACCAGGCCGGCGCGGCTGCGGACAGCGCGGCGACCAGGGCCGCGATCAACGCCCGAACTCCCCGCATCACCGTGTCTCCCCGGCGGTTGACGGCTTAGCTTGTTAACCGCCGGTTGCGGCCAGATTGGGCGGACATTGGGTTGAAAATGCGTCGCCAGGGTTACGCTGTTCGGGGGCTGACAGCCATGACGCTTTCCCAGGCTTCCATCCTTCCTCATCCTGAGGCGCCCGCGCAGCGGGCCTCGAAGGACGCAGAGGCGGCGCCGCTCATGCGTCCTTCGAGGCTCGATGCTCCGCATCGCGCACCTCAGGATGAGGTAGGCCGGTGAGCCGTCGCTCTAATTTCTTCCCCTGCGAGGGAGGAATTAGACCCCCTCAGTCTTTCGACGCCTCCACATAGATCTGGCCGCCGCCGTCGCGGAACTTGCCGGCCATCTGCGCCAGGCCCGTGTCCACGTCGTTCTGCGCCGCGGCGGCGTCGCGGATGTCGTGGCTGATCTTCATCGAGCAGAATTTGGGGCCGCACATGGAGCAGAAGTGCGCCGTCTTGTGCGCCGCCTTGGGCAGGGTCTCGTCGTGGTATTGGCGGGCGGTCTCCGGATCGAGGCCCAGGTTGAACTGGTCCTCCCAGCGGAACTCGAAGCGGGCGCGCGAGAGGGCGTCGTCCCAGGCCTGGGCGGCGGGATGGCCCTTGGCCAGGTCGGCGGCGTGGGCGGCGATCTTGTAGGCGATCACGCCCTGCTTGACGTCCTCGCGGTCGGGCAGGCCCAGGTGCTCCTTGGGCGTGACGTAGCAGAGCATGGCGGTGCCGAACCAGCCGATCATCGCCGCCCCGATGGCGCTGGTGATGTGGTCGTAGCCAGGGGCGATGTCGGTGGTCAGCGGGCCAAGCGTATAGAAAGGCGCCTCGTGGCAGACCTTCAGCTGCTTATCCATATTGGCCTTGATCTTGTGCATCGGCACGTGGCCGGGCCCCTCGATCATCACCTGGACGCCGTGCTTCCAGGCCACCTGGGTCAGCTCGCCCAAGGTCTCCAGCTCGGCGAACTGGGCGGCGTCATTGGCGTCGGCGATCGAGCCGGGGCGCAGGCCGTCGCCCAGGCTGAACGAGACGTCATAGGCGCGCATGATGGCGCAGATGTCCTCGAAGTGCTCGTAGAGGAAGTTCTCGCGGTGATGGGCCAGGCACCACTGGGCCAGGATCGAGCCGCCGCGCGAGACGATGCCGGTGGTGCGCTTGGCGGTCAGCGGAATGTAAGGCAGGCGCACGCCGGCATGGATGGTGAAATAGTCCACCCCCTGCTCGGCCTGCTCGATCAGGGTGTCGCGGAACACGCCCCAGGTCAGGTCCTCGGCCACGCCGCCGACCTTCTCCAGGGCCTGATAGATCGGCACGGTGCCCACGGGGGTGGGGCAGTTGCGGATGATCCATTCGCGGATGTTGTGGATGTTGCGGCCGGTGGACAGGTCCATGATGGTGTCGGCGCCCCAGCGGATCGCCCAGACCATCTTGTCGATCTCGTCCTCCACCGAGGACAGCACGGCCGAATTGCCGATATTGGCGTTGATCTTGACCAGGAAGTTGCGGCCGATGGCCATCGGCTCCAGTTCGCCATGGTTGATGTTGGCCGGGATGATCGCCCGCCCGCGCGCCACTTCGCCCCGCACGAATTCCGGGGTGATGAAGTCCGGGATCTCGGCGCCGAAGGCCTCGCCGTCACGCACCGCCTCGGCCTCGCGGCGCAGGTTCTCGCGGATGGCCACATATTCCATCTCCGCCGTGATCAGGCCGCGGCGGGCGTAGTCCAGCTGGGTGACGGCGACGGCGCCCTTGGCGCGCAGGGGCTGGCGCATGACCTGGAACTGCGGCGCCAGGTGCTGGCCGGCGGCGCCGCCATTGTCCTCGGGCTTGACCGCGCGTGCCGCGACCGCCTCCACGTCGCCGCGGGCCAGCACCCAGGCGTCGCGCGGCCGCGCCAGCCCCTGGCGCACGTCGATGGTCACCTCCGGATCTGTATAGGGACCGGAGGGATCATAGAGGGTCACCGCAGGCTCGCCGGCGCTGGGATGGACGGCGACCTCGCGGAACGGCACGCGGATCTCAGGATAGAGTATCCCAGGCTGATGGACCTTGCGCGAGCCGGGACGCTCGCCGGTGGGGATCGCGCCCTCGACGGGGGTTTGGATGTTCATGCGGCCGCTCCTTGCGCAAACGCCTTGCGGTCATGGAGCGTCGGCCGAAACGGAGTCCCCGCGCGCAGGGCCTCGCTTTCCCTCCCTTCGCCGGCATGACCCGGATCAGGTTCAGCGGGTCGACGCGCCGGCGTGTGGCCTTGCGTCCTCTCAGCCCCTTAGGCGGGACACCCCGGAGAAACGCGGCGACCGTAAACCTTCGAGGTTGGCGGTCAAGCGCCAGCGCAGCTGGCTGGGGCGCCGCCGGCCTCAGTCCTGGATCAGCTGAAGATCTCCTGCACCTCGCGCACATGCGACGCGCCGCCGGTCATGGCCCGATAGGCCGCCGCCGGCGCGGCCAGCCACAGGGGCAGAAGCGCGGCCTCGACGCCGACGAGCACCACAATCAGCACGATCCGGCCCGGCGAGAAATAGGCGCCCAGCGAGGTCATGTCCGGATGGATCAGCGAATCGAGCTGAAGCCCGGCCCCCGGCACGATGGAGAGGGCGGCGCAAAGGCCAAAGGCCAGGGCCACGCCGATCAGGGTCAGGAACAGCGCGATCAGTCCGACCGCGAACAGCGACCAGAAATACCCGTCAGTGAGCTTCCATGAGCCGAACAGGTCGATGCGCTTGGTGGCGAAGGTCAAGGGCGAGGCCAGGCACAGCCGCGTGGCGACGATGCTCAGGCCGCCGAACACCATCACCAGCGCCAGGACACCCAGGATCACCGCGGCCGACGCGCCCAGCAAGGCGGAGAGCACGAGCGAGGCCATGGTCGACAGGATCAGGCCGCCCAAACCGATCACCAGATAGGCCGCCGCCATGACGGCTATGTACAGCAGCATCAGGCCCAGTTGCCTAAGCTCGTCCTTGCCCAGGCGGATATAGCCGAACGCGCTGTTCTCCGGCTCAAGCACCGCCCGGTTCATCGCGCCATAGGCCACAGGGTAGAAGAGCAGGTTGAACAGATAGATCGGCGTCGCGCGTCCCAACGCGCTCGCAGCGGCGGCGGGGTCGGTCCGAAGCGCGCTGAGCTGCGGGCCGGCCAGGACGATCATGCCGACCGTCACGACCTGGCCGAACACCAGCAGGACCACGACCCAGACGCCGAACGCCTTGGGCCGCTCCCGGATAAGCCTGACGCCGGTGAAGGCGACCTCCGCGATTGAAAAGCCGGCCACCCATTCCCCCCTTGAAAGACCGCCGGATGCTCGCGCGCCGGCTGCGCCTCAGGTCGCGTCCGTCAGGCGAACACGTCCTGGATGCGCCCTGCGTCACGATCGCCGGTCAGCTGCTGGTAGATCGCCGCCGGCGGCGCGAGCCACAGCGGGATCTCCACCACGCCCAGCACCGAGCCCAGCAGCAGCTGCACGATATGGCCTGCGGTGAAATAGGCGGCCAAGGAGCTCATGTCCGGCCTCCAGATTGCGGCCAGGCCGACGCCCGTGGCGACGGTGACCACGGCGGCGATCAGCATCACCAGCAGGTGCAAGATCATGGCGACCAGGAACACCACCGCCGCCACGCCGAACAGCGGCCAGAACCGCCCCTTGGTCAGCTTCCACGAGCCGAACAGATCGATGCGCCCTGTGGCGAAGGTCAGCGGCGAGGCCAGGCTCAGGCGCACGCCGACGAAGATCAGGGCGGCGAACACGCCGAGCATGACCAGGAAGCCCAGGCCGCCGACCAGGGCGGGCGCGCCGTGCGCCACCAAGGTCAGAACCACGATCACCAGCCCCGCCACCAGGCCCGCTCCAAGCTCCGCTCCGATCATGACCAGGATGTAGAGCAGCATCAGCCCCAGCTGGCGCATCTCGTCGGCGCCCACGCGCAGATAGGCGAAGCGGTCGTCCTGCGGGCGCAGCACCGCCCGGCTCATCGCCGCGAAGATCACGGGATAGATCAGCAGGACGACGATCGCGAGGATGCCGTACATGGGCCCCATGACCCGGCCGAAATTGGCGAAGACCTGCGCGGGAGGCAGGGCGCCGGCCGTTTGCATGGCCTGCATGTTGGTGAAGGCTGGACCAAACGCCGAAATGAAGAAGATCGAGCCGATGATCGCCAGCCCGAAATAGACCGCCAGCCAGATCGCGAACGCCTTGGGCCGCTCGCGCAGCAGTCGAAATCCGGCGAACGCCACGTCGCCGACTGAGAAATCCGTCATCCGGCCCCCCTGCGCCTTGATGGCTCGTTTTGCGAGACCCTAGTCGAGAAAACCGCGGCGCGAAAGCCGCCGGTTCTCGCGCCTCACGGCTCAGGCTGCGGTCGCGAATCCCTGGCGCAGCAGGGCCGCGGGCGGCGCGACCCACAAGGGGACCAGCAACACCGCCACCGCCTGGTCCAGCAGGCTGCGGGCGATGCGGCCGGCGCTGAAGCTGTCGGCCGAGACCGGACCCTGGAACACCGGCCGCAGGTCCGCCGACGCGCCGAAGACCAGGCGCAGGCCGCCATGGACCAGGGCGACCGAGAGCAGGCTCAGCACGAGGACGTAGAGGCCGATCCCCGCCAGCGGCCAGAACCGGCCGCGGGTCAGCGCCCAGGCGCCCAGCAGGTCGACGCGGCCGTTGGCGAAGGTCGCCGCCGGCGCCAGGCACAGGCGCAGGGCGACCAGAGCCACCGGCGCCAGGATCAGCACGGCCGACACGCAGGCGATCAGGGCCCGCCCGCTCGGCTGGGCGACCAGGCTGGCGTCGGCCATGCCGAAGGCCATGGCCGCCATGGCGCCCGGCATGGCCACGGCCAACATCAGCACGCCCGAGGCCAGGACCAGCTGGAACTGGCGCCACTCGTCGCGACCCAGGCGCAGATAGGCGAAGCGGGCCGACTCGGGCCGCAGCATCGCACGGTTCACCGCCGCCAGCGCCACCGCCCAGAAGCCGGCGGTCCCCAGGATGATCAGCACCAGGATGAGCGTCCGCACACCGGCGTCCGGCAGCCTGGGCGCCGCCGCCCCGAACAGGCGCACGCCGTGCAGCTCAAGGAAGGATTCGGCCAGCAGCAGGCCCTTGACCCCGGTCAGCAGCGCCAGCCACGCCAGCACCGTCCAGGGCCGGCCGCGGATCAGGCGCAGGCCGGCGCCGGCCGAGCCGCGGATGGAGATATTCGGCCTACCGTCCCTTGGCGCGCCCTTGGCCGTCACAGGCTGACCTGAGCGCCCATCTCCAGCACCCGGCCCGGCGGGATCTGGAAGAAGTCGGTGGGATTGGCCGCGTTCTTGGCCAGCAGGATGAACAGCCGGTCCTGGATCAGGCCCAGGCCCTTGCGCGCCGAAGGCACCACCGTCTTGCGGCCGAGGAAGAACGAGGTGGACATCATGTCCAGCACCAGGCCGTGCGGCCGGCAGGCCGCCAGCGACTTGGGGATGTTGGGCGTCTCCATGAAGCCGTAGCGCACGATGACGCGGGTGAAGTCCGGCGTGATCGGCTGGCAGCTCACCCGCTCGGCGTCGTCGGCGCGCGGGGTCTCCAGGGTCTCCACCGACAGGATCACGTTCTGCTGGTGCAGGACCCGGTTGTGCTTGAGGTTGTGCAAGAGGGCGCTGGGCGCATAGGCCGGGTCGGCGGTGAGGTACACGGCGGCGCCGGAGACCCGGTGCGGCGGGCGCGCGGCCAGCAAGGCGATGAACTCGTCCAGCGGCGGGGTGTCGCGCTGCAGCTTGCGCATCAGGATGTCGTTGCCGCGCACCCAGGTGGCCATCAGCACGAACAGGGCCGCGCCCATCACCAGGGGCAGGAGGCCGCCATGCAGCAGCTTGAGCGAATTGGCGGCCAGGAAGATCAGGTCGAGGGTGATCATCGGCCCGATCAGGGCCAGGGCCAGCGGCAGCGGCCAGCGCCACATGCGCCGCACGACGATGAAGGCCAGGGAGGTGGTCACCGCCATGGTGCCGGTCACCGCCAGCCCATAGGCCTGGCCCAGATTGTCCGAGGTCTTGAACACCGCCACCAGCAGGATCACCCCCATCAGCAGCATGCCGTTGATCTGCGGCAGGTAGATCTGCCCCGCCTGCGAGGCCGAGGTGCGGCGCACCAGCATGCGCGGCAGCAGGCCCAGTTGCATGGCCTGGTTGGTCAGGGAATAGGCCCCGGTGATCACCGCCTGGCTGGCGATGACCGTGGCGGCGGCGGCCAACACCACCATGGGCGCGCGCACCAGCTCGGGCGTCATCTGGAAGAACCAGTTGGTGTCGTCATGGGCCTGGTCCGAATGGATCAGCTCCAGGGCGAAGGCGCCCTGGCCCAGATAGTTGAAGGCCAGGCTGGGCAGGACCAGGAACATCCACGAGGCCTGGATCGGCCAGCGGCCGAAATGGCCCATGTCGGCGTAGAGCGCCTCGGCCCCGGTCACGGTCAGGAACACCGAGCCCAGCACCAGCGCCCCGACCACGCCGTGATGCAGCAGGAAATCAGCCGCATAATAGGGGTTCAGGGCCATGACCACCTGCGGCTCGCGCACCAGGTGCATCACGCCCAGGGTGGTGATGGCGGCGAACCAGACCACACAGATCGGGCCGAACAGGCCCGACACCTTGGCCGTGCCATAGGACTGCACCGCGAACAGGGTGATGAGGATGGTCAGGCTGATCAGGATCACTTGCGGCGTGGTGATGGCCTGCAGGGCCGGCACGGTGCGCAGGCCCTCGATCGCCGACAGCACCGAGATGGCCGGGGTGATCACCGCGTCGCCGTAGAACAGCGCCGCCCCGACCACGCCGAGCACGAAGACGATGGTGGTGCGCTTGCCCATGGCCGCCTGGGCCAGGGCCATCAGCGACAGCACCCCGCCCTCGCCCTTGTTGTCGGCGCGCATCAGAAAGATCACGTATTTGATCGTGACCACCAGGATCAGCGCCCACAGGGCCATGGACACCACGCCCATCACCGCCTCGGGCCGCACCACATGGTCGGGCGAGGCCTCGGCCAGGGCCTGCTGGAAGGCGTAGAGCGGGCTGGTCCCGATATCGCCGAACACCACGCCGACCGAGCCCAGGGCCATGCTCCAGAAGCCGACGGCATGATGACCGGCGGCGGGCTGAGCGGCTTGGGCTTCGGAAGCGGGGGCGGACGAGGAGGAACGGGCGGCGTCGTGCCGTTCGCCAGACATTGAACGTCAGCTCCGGATGCGCGGGAACGAGCCCCGGGCCATGTCGGGCGGCGCGATACCCCGGCGCCGGGGCGGACGCAAGCGGTTTGCCGCGGGAGGAGATTTTGCGGGGCGGATACAGGCCTGTCGCCCGATTCTATTTCTGCGCTCATCCCCGCGCAGGCGGCAATCCAAGCTGCGGTCTGGCAAGGCGGTTAGGGCGCATGGATCCCCGCCTGCGCGGGGATGAGCGCTATTGGAGGGCGCTCGTCCTTGACGACTCGGGCGGAGCCGCGTCACCCCGCCGTCTTCAGCCGCTCCAGCAGCTGCGGCAGCAGGTCCGCATTGGCGACGCAGATATTGCCGGTCTGCAGCGGGTCGGCCTCGCCGTCGAGGTCGCGGACGATGCCGCCGGCCTCGGCGATGAACAGCATGCCCGCCGCCACGTCCCACGGCTTCAGGCCGCGCTCCCAGAAGCCGTCGAAGCGGCCGGCGGCCACATAGGCCAGATCCAGGGCGGCCGAGCCGAAGCGGCGCACCCCGGAGACGCGCTGGGCCACCTGGTGCAGCTCCTTGAGGAACTGGGCGTGACCGGGCTTGCCCATGAACGGGATGCCGGTGGCGAACACCGCCTCGCTGAACTCGCGCCGGGCGGCCACGCGCAGGCGCTTGTCGTTGAGGAAGCAGCCCTTGCCGCGCTCGGCCCAATAGAGCTCGTTGGTGATCGGGTTGAAGGTCACGCCGGCCACCACCTGGCCCTCGCGCTGCAGGGCGACGGTGACGGCGAAATGGGGAATGGCGTGCAGGAAGTTGGTGGTGCCGTCCAGCGGGTCGGCGATCCAGGTATGGGTCTTGTCGGAGCCCTCGATCAGGCCCCGCTCCTCGCCCAGGAAGCCGTAGCCCGGGCGCGCGGCGCTGAGGGCCTCGAACAGCACCTGCTCGGCCTTGAGGTCGGCGGCGGAGACATAGTCGGCCGGGCCCTTCTTGGACACCTGCAGCTCGGCCAGCTCACCGAAATCGCGGGTCAGGCCGCGCGCGGCCTTGCGCACGGCGTCGATCATCACCTTGACCAGGGCGGTGGGGGTGCTCATCGGCTCGTCAAATTCCCAAACGGTTCAAAATCAGTCGGCCCGGCGCATGTATTCGCCGGTTTCGGTGGAGACCAGCACCTTCTCCCCCGCCTCCATATAGGGCGGGATCAGGATGCGCAGGCCGTTGGCGGCCTTGGCCGGCTTGTAGGACGAGGCGGCGGTCTGGCCCTTGGTCACGGCGTCGGCCTCGACGATCTCCAGCACCACCGAGTCGGGCAGGGCCACGGCGATCGGCCGCTCCTCGTGGAAGCGCACCTTCACCAGCATGCCCTCCTGCAGGAAGATGGCGCGGTCCTCGCCCACCCAGTCCTTCTGCAGCTCGATCTGGTCGTAGGTGGCGTTGTCCATGAACACCAGCGCCTCGTCCTGCTCATAGAGGAAGGCGTAGTCGCGCTGCTCCAGCTCGACCTGCTCGACGGTGTCGGACGAGCGAAACCGCTCGTTCAGCTTGCGCCCGTCGATCAGGTTCTTCAGCTCGGCCTGGGCGAAGGCGCCGCCCTTGCCGGGCTTGACGTTGACGGTCTTGACCACGGCCCACAGGCCGCCGTCGTGCTGGATCACCAAGCCGGGCCTGATGGCGTTGCAGCTGATCTTCATGGGCGGATCTTCGGGCGGGAGCGGGGGCGGACCCTAGTGCGCGAGGCCGGCCAAGGCAAGGCGGCCGATACCCCTCTCCCCTTGCGGGAGAGGGCGGGGCCCAGGCGCAGCCTGGGAGGGTGGGGGGCTCGCCGACGGATGGGGCTGAGAAACCCCTCATCCTTCCCAGCCGCTTCGCGGCCGGGCCCCTTCCTTCTCCCGCAAGGGGAGAAGGAGCCAGGTCACTCCGCCCGGTCCGCCACGCCCTTGGCCATCTGCGCATTGAAGGCCGCCACGGCTGCGGCGGGGCCGTCCGGATGTGTCCACACCCCGGCGCTCACCGCCAGGAAGTCGGCGCCGGCGGCGGCCAGGCCGCGCGCGGTCTCCACGGTGATGCCGCCGATGGCGACGCAGGGGGTCTGCATGCTCTCCTGCCAGATGGACAGGATCTCCGGCTCGGCGCGGACGGAGGCGTCCTTGGTGGCGGTGGGGAAGAAGGCGCCGAAGGCCACATAGTCGGCGCCGCCCTCGGCGGCCTCCATGGCCAGGTGGCGGCTGTCGTGGCAGGTGACCCCGACCATGCGGTCCTTGCCCAGCAGCCGGCGCGCCTCGGCCAGGCTGGCGTCCTCCTGGCCCACATGGACGCCGTCGCAGCCCAGGCGTGCGGCCAGGTCGGGACGGTCGTTGAGGATCACGGCCAGGTCGTGGGCGTGTGCGATCGGCGACAGCACGCGCACCGCCTCGGCGATCTCGGCCTCGGCCACGTCCTTGAGCCGGATCTGCAGGGCGGCGGCGTCGCCACCCTCCAGGGCCGCGGTCAGGCTGCGGGCGAAACCGGCCAGGTCGTCCAGGCGCGGCGGGGTGATCAGATAGAGGCGGCAGTCGGCTTTGCTCATCGCGCCGCGCTAGACCTGGGCGGCGGGCGCGTCAATCCATCTGCAGCGTCATCCCGGACGGCCTGCAAGGCGATCCGGGACCCAGGAGCCGGCGCACGCCCCCTGGGTCCCGGCTCTACGCTGCGCTTCGGCCGGGACGACGGAGGAAAGCTTAGTGATTGTCCCGCGGCAGGCCGAAGGTCTCGGCCACCTTCTGGAAGGCCACCGCCGGCTCCAGCACCGCCCCGTCGCCCAGCTGGCCGGTCAGCTCGCGCTGGATCGCCTGCCAAGGGGTCTGCGACGCCGGATAGGGATAGCCGCCGCGGGCCTCCAGATCGGCCCGGCGCTGCTCCAGCTCTTCGGCCGGGATCAGCACGTCGGCCGTGCCCAGGCGCAGGTCGATGCGCACCCTGTCGCCGGTCTGCAGCAGGGCCAGGCCCCCGCCGGCCGCCGCCTCGGGCGAGGCGTTGAGGATCGAGGGCGAGGCCGAGGTGCCCGACTGACGCCCGTCGCCGATGCAGGGCAGCGAGGTGATCCCGCGTTTGATCAGGTAGCTGGGCGGCCGCATGTTCACCACCTCGGCCGCGCCGGGATAGCCGATCGGGCCGGCGCCGCGCATGAACAGCAGGCAGGTCTCGTCTATGCCCAGGGCCTCGTCGTCGATGCGGTGGTGATAGTCCTCCGGCCCGTCGAACACGATGGCGCGGCCCTCGAAGGCCTCCAGGTCGCCGGGATTGGACAGGTAGCGGTTGCGGAACTCCTCGCCGATGACGCAGGTCTTCATGATCGCGCTGTCGAACAGGTTTCCGCGCAGCACCAGGAAGCCGGCCTCGGTCTTCAGCGGCTGGTCGAAGGGACGGATCACCTCGGGCAGCTGGCTGGTCTTGCCGCGGCAGTTCTCGCCCATGGTCTTGCCGTTGACGGTCATGGCGCCTTCGAAGATCACGCCCTGCTCGATCAGGGTCCCGACCACGGCGGGCACGCCGCCGGCGTGGTGATAGTCCTCGCCCAGATACTCGCCGGCCGGCTGCAGGTTCACCAGCAGCGGCAGCTTGTGGCCGTGGTCCTGCCAGTCCTGCAGGTCCAGCTGAACGCCCATGTGCCGGGCGATGGCCGCCAGGTGGATCGGGGCGTTGGTCGAGCCGCCGATGACGGTGTTGACGGCGATGGCGTTGAGGAACGCGTCCCGGGTCATGATGTCCGAGGGCTTGAGATCCTCGTGCACCATGTCGACGATGCGCTTGCCGGTCAGATAGGCCATCTGCTGGCGCTCGCGATAGGGCGCGGGGATGGCGGCCGAGCCGGGCAGCTGCATGCCCAGGGCCTCGGCCAGGCTGTTCATGGTGGTGGCCGTGCCCATGGTGTTGCAGTAGCCGGTGGACGGCGCGGAGCTGGCGACCAGCTCGAGGAAGCCGGGATAGTCCAGCTCGCCCTTGGCCATCATCTGGCGGGCCTTCCAGACGATGGTGCCCGAGCCGGTGCGCTCGCCCTTGTGCCAGCCGTTGAGCATGGGGCCGACCGACAGGGCGATGGCCGGCAGGTTCACCGTGGCCGCGGCCATCAGGCAGGCCGGGGTGGTCTTGTCGCAGCCGATGGTCAGCACCACCCCGTCGAGGGGATAGCCGTAGAGCACCTCCACCAGGCCCAGATAGGCCAGGTTGCGGTCGAGGCCCGCGGTGGGGCGCTTGCCGGTCTCCTGGATCGGGTGGACCGGGAACTCGATGGCGATGCCGCCGGCCTCGCGGATGCCCTCGCGCACGCGCTCGGCCAGGGCCAGGTGGTGACGATTACACGGCGACAGGTCGCTGCCGGTCTGGGCGATGCCGATGATCGGCTTGCCCGACTGCAGCTCCTCACGGGTCAGACCATAGTTCAGGTAGCGCTCCAGATAGAGCGCGGTCATGTCTGGGTTGCCCGGATTGTCGAACCAGGCGCGGGAGCGCAGGCGGCGCGGCGAAGAAGCAGACTTTTGATCGGACATGGTGATTGTGCGCCGTTTCAGCGAGGCTCGGTCAGGAAGCGATAGACGGAAACCTGACGATAGCGGCCGCCCGGATCAAGTCGCGTGCTCGGAAAAGCCGGATGATTGGGCGAGTCGGGGAAATGTTGCGGCTCCAGCGCCAGGCCGTCGGACTGGCGATAGATCTCGCCGTCCTTACCCACGGACGAGCCGTCGAGGAAGTTGCCGGAATAGAATTGCACGCCCGGCTCGGTGGTCCACAGCTCCATCACCCGGCCCGAGACCGCGTCGTCCAGGCGCACGGCCAGCTTGGGCTGGGCGGTCACGCCGGCATTGAGCACGAAGTTGTGGTCATAGCCCTTGGGCTGGACCAGCTGCGGCTCGGCGCCGTCGCGGATGCGCTCGCCGATGCGGTGCGGCTGGCGGAAGTCGAACGGCGTGCCGGCCACCGGGACCAACTGGCCGGTGGGGATCAGGCCGCCGTCGGTGGGGGTGTAGGCGTCGGCGGCGATCATGATCCGGTCGTCGAGGATGCTGTGGCCGGAGGCCGCGCCGGCCAGGTTGAAGAAGCTGTGGTTGGACAGGTTGACCACGGTCGGCTTGTCGGTGGTCGCCTCGTAGGTGATGGTCAGGGCGTCCCGTTCGTCCAGGCTGTAGGTGACATGCACCGTCAGCGTCCCGGGATAGCCCTGGTCGCCGTCGGGGCTGACATAGGTGAAGGTGGCGCTGGCCACAGGGCCGCTCTTCAGCGCATCCACCGTCCACAGCACCTTGTCGAAGCCGACCTTGCCGCCGTGCAGGCTGTTGGCGCCTTCGCTGGCCGAGACATGATAAGCTTGACCATCCAGCGAGAAGGTCGCCCCGGCGATGCGGTTGGCGTAGCGGCCGACGATGGCCCCGAAATACTGCGGCTTGGCCAGATAGCCGTCGATCGAGGGATAGGCCAGCACCACATCGGCCAGGCGGCCCTTGCGGTCGGGGACGTTCAGCGACTGCAGCGCCGCGCCATAGGCGATGATGCGCGCGCTCATCCCACGATGATTGGTCAGGGTGACCGCCTCCACCGCGCGCCCGTCGGGCAGGCGGCCGAACTCGGACTGGCTGGCCTGGCCCGCCAAGGCCTGGCCCGCGCCAAGGCCCAAAATCAGGGCCGCCATGGCCGCCGCCGTCTTCACTCGCCTCATCTCGTCCGTCCCCCGTCAGATTGACGATACCCAGGGGCTCTTATAGTCAGACAAAAAGGGCTTAAGCAAACCCGCCGCGCCGGCGAGGGCCCATGGGAGGAATCCAACATGGCCGCCGCCGCCCCGCCTCGCGCGCCCGCTGACAGCGCTGCCCCCGCGCGGACCTACCTGCCGACCCTGATCCTGTTGGCCAGTCTGTTCTTCATGTGGGGTTTCGCCACCGTGCTGAACAACACCCTGCTGCCCCACCTGCGCGCGGTGTTCGACCTCAACTACACCCAGACCACCCTGATCGAATCGGTGTGGTTCATCGCCTATTTCGTCGCCTCGATCCCATCGGCCTGGCTGATCGAGGCGGTGGGCTACAAGCGCTCGATGGTCACCGGCCTCATGATCATGGCCGGCGGCGCGGTCTTGATGATCCCGGCGGCGGCGATCCCGTCCTACAATCTGGTGCTGGTGGCGGCGTTCATCATCGCCGGCGGCATCACCCTCCTGCAGGTGGCGGCCAATCCCTATGTGGCCGTGGTCGGGCCGCCCGAGACCTCGTCCTCGCGGCTGAACCTGGTCCAGGCCTTCAATTCCGTGGGCACCACCTTGGCCCCCCGCTTCGGCGCTTGGCTGATCCTCAGCCGCAGCCGCTCGGGCGCGTCGGTCAATGGCGCGGCCGGCATGACCCATGCCCAGCGCCTCGCCGACGCCCATTCGGTGGAGCTGCCCTATCTGCTGATCGCCATCGTGCTGGCGGCCCTGGCCGTGGTCATCGCCCTCTACCGCCTGCCCGAGCTCAGCGGCGCCACGCGGCGCGAGAAGAGCGGATGGCTGCCGCCGGCGGCGCTGTTTCGTCACCGCAACCTGGTGTTCGGCATCCCGGCCATCTTCATCTATCTGATCGCCGAGATCGGCTGCGCCAATCTGTTCATCAACTTCGTCTGCCAGCCGCAGATCAGCCGTCTCAGCCACGCCGACGCCGGCAACTACCTGACCCTCCTCTGGGGCGGGATGATGGTCGGCCGCTTCGCGGGCGGCTTTCTGATGCGCTACGTGGCGCCGGAGCGGATGCTGGCCTTCGCCAGCGTCGGAGCCTTCGCGGTCATGCTGCTGACCAGCTTCGTCCACGGGCCGGTGGCCATGTGGGCGCTGATCAGCGTGGGCCTGTTCCATTCGATCATGTTCCCGACCATCTTCACCCTGGGCATCAAGGGCCTGGGCCCCCTGACCGACGAGGGTTCGGGCCTGCTGATCATGGCCATAGCCGGCGGGGCGCTGGTGATCCTGCAAGGCAAGATCGCCGACCATTTCGGCCTGCAGATCTCGTTCCTGCTGCCGGCGGCGTGCGAGCTCTATGTATTGTTCTACGCCCTGTGGGGTTCGCGCCCGACGGCGGAGGCGGCGCCGGTGACCGCCGTCTGACCATCGACGACGGGCGGAAACCCTATCGCATCGAGCGCGTTTCAGGCCTGCAACAATCGGCGCCTGAGCCGTTCCTCCCTCGATCGCGAGCCGCCCGTGAAATCTTCAGCCCTTCGCCATGCCCTGGCGCCGACCCTGGCCGTACTGATGGCCGGCGCCGCCCTTGCGCCCATCGCCCTGACGCCTAGCCCGGCTCGGGCGCAGATCGCCATCGGGATCAGCGTCAACTTCGCGCCCCCGCCGCTGCCCGTCTATCTGCAGCCGCCGATCCCGGCGCCGGACTATATCTGGGCGCCCGGCTACTGGGCCTGGGACGACGATTTCGGCGACTACTACTGGGTGCCCGGCACCTGGGTGGAGGCGCCGCAGCCGGGCCTGCTGTGGACGCCCGGCTGGTGGGGCTGGAACGAAGGCGCCTACGTCTTCCACCAAGGCTATTGGGGTCCGCACATCGGCTATTACGGCGGGGTGGTCTACGGCTTCGGCTATGACGGCGGCGGATACCAGGGCGGCTACTGGCAGGGCGGCCACTTCTTCTACAACCGCACCGTCAACAACATCACCAACGTCAACATCACCAATGTCTACAACAAGACCGTGGTGATCAATAACGGCGCCCGCGCCAGCTTCAACGGCCCCGGCGGCGCCACTGCGCGCCCGACGCTGCAGCAGCAGGCCGCCGCCAACGAGCATCACATCGCCCCCACCGGGCCGCAGGCGCAGCAGGCCCATGCGGCCGCCGGCAATCCGGCCTTGCGCGCCTCCAGCAACCACGGCGCGCCGCCCGTGGCCGCCACCGCCCGCCCCGGGGCGCTGAGCGGCGCCGGCGTGGTCGCCGCCTCGCATGCGGGCGGCGGCTATCATCCCCCGCCGCCTGCTCAGAGACGCGCCGGACCGCCGGGCGCCCTGCACCCCGTGGCCGCTGGCGGAGCAGCCCATCCGCCGGCCGCCGCCCATCCCGGCCCGCAGACCGAGGGACCTCAGCACGCGCCGCCGCCCCTGCACGCCGCCGCGCCAGCCGCCCCTGCCGAGCGCCCCCATCCCCAGGCTGAACCCGCCGTCCGCGAGCCGGCCGCGCCCAGGCCCGCCGAGCCGCGGGCGGACGAGCGCGCGCCGGCCGCCGCCCCAAGACTGCCCGCCGCCAGGCCGGAAGAAGCCGCACCGGCGCCCGGCGCCCAAGCCCCCGCCTACCATCCCGAAGATCACGCGGCGCCGGCCGAGCCGCGCCCTGCGGAGTCCAGACCCGACGAGCCGCGGCCCGCCGCGTCCAGACCGGCCGAGCCGCCGATGACCGAACATGCGCCCGCCCCACCCGCGCCGCATGAAGCGCCCCCGCGCGCGGAAGCCCCGCCCGCGGTCCATGCGCCCCCCGCCGCCCGGCCGCCCGCGCCGCCACACGCCGCGCCCAAACCGCCCAAGCCGGCGCCGAAGCCGCCCAAGCCTGACGAGCATCCCGACCACTAGGCCCGGGGCGAGATCCTAGTCCTCGAACGCCTCGACCGTCAGGCGCTCGCCCAACAGCAGGGCGTCGGCGACGATGCGCTGGGGCGAGACGTCGACATCGCGCTCGCCGCCGGCGATCAGCTGGGCGAAGCGGGCGTAGACGCCGGCATATTCCGCTTCCGGACCGACCTCGACCGCCCGGCCATCGATCTCCAGCCGCGCCCCGCCATGCGACAGGCGCAGGGTCTCGCCCGAGCGGGCCTCCAGGCGGATGTCCCAGGTCTGCTCGCCGGTCTGGCGCCAATCGAAGCCCGCCTCGATCGGCACGCCCTCGGCCGAGACCATGGCCAGGTCGGCGGCGATGGGGGTGGCGCGATTGGCGGGAAAGCTGAGGCGCGCGGCCTCGACGAACACCGGCTGCGGCAGGATGTGGGTCAGGATCGACAGGGCGTTGATCCCCGGGTCGAACGCCCCCAGGCCGCCGGGTCGCCAGATCCAGGCCTGGCCGGGATGCCAGTGGCGCACGTCCTCGCGCCAGTCGATGCGCACCTGGGCCAGGGGATGGTCGGCGACCCAGGCGCGGGCGGCCTCCACCGCGGGGGCGTGGCGCGAGTGCCAGGTGGCGAACAGGGTCAGGCCCGCGGCGGCGGCCTGGGCGGCCAAAGCGTCGATCTCGCCCAGGGTGGCGGCCGGCGGCTTTTCCAGCAGCACGTGGCGGCCCAGCGCCAGGGCCTGGCTGGCCAGGGCGTAGCGGCCCACCGGCGGGGGGCACAGGCTGACGGCGGCGATCTGCGGCGCGCCCTCCAGCATGGCCTCCAGGCTGCGGAAGGTGGGAACGCCCTCGGCCTCGCCGGCCAGGGTGCAGACGGCCGCCAGTTCGAACGCGTCGCTGCCGGCCACGGCGGGCAGGTGCTGGTCGCGGCAGATCTTGCCCAGGCCGACCAGGCCGATTGGAACCGGCGTCCGGCTCACAGGGCGCGCACCGAGGCCTCGGCCGGAGCGGCCACGGCCAGGGGGTTGCGCAGCGGCAGGCGGAAGGGCGCGGCGGCGATCTCGAACACGTCGCCCGGCTGGGTGGCGATCCCGTCGGCGAAGGACAGGGTGGCGGTGCCGAAGAAGTGCGCGTGCGCGTCCCCCGGCCGGCGGAACAGCGGGTACTTGAAGTGGTGCCGCTCGAGGTTCTCGACCGTGTGGGACATGTTGGCCTCGCCGGACAGGAACGGCTTGGACCATAGCACCTCGCCGCCCCGCAGGATGCGGCTGACGCCCTCGACCTGCGGCGGCGGCGGCCCCAGGCGCAGCTCCGGCCCCAAGGCGGCGGGACGCAGCTTGGAATGGGCCAGCCACAGATAGTTGCCGCGCTCGGTGACGTGATCGGAGAATTCATTGGCCAGGCAGAAGCCCAGCCGCCAGGGCGTGCCGTCCGGGCCGACCACATAGAGGCCGGCGATCTCCGGCTCCTCGCCGCCGTCCAGGGCGAAGGCGGGCGAGACCAGGGGCTGGCCGGCGGCGGCCACGCAGGAGCCGTCGCCCTTGTAGAACCATTCCGGTTGCACCCCGGCCTGGCCGGGCGCGGGCTTGCCGCCCTCCAGACCCATGCGGAACATGCGCAGGGAGTCGGTCCCGCCGGCGGCGGCCGCCTTGTGCATCTTGTCGCGGCCCTCAGCCGAGCCCAGGTGGGTCAGGCCGGTGCCGCTGAGGATCAGGTGGGCCGGGTCCGGATGATCCAGCGGCGCCAGCAGCCGGCCCTCGGCGGCCACAGCCTCCAGGTCGACCGCCTCGCCCTCGCCGGCCTCGGCGGCGGCCTGGGCCAGACCGATCCCGCGGTCGATGGCCCCCAGGGCCAGGGCGTAGGTCGTGGCCACCGAGGTCAGGCGCCGGCAGCGCCCGTCGGCGCCGAGAGCCGCCACGGCGCGGGCGCCGTCCTGGGCGCGGTACTGGATCAGGCTTTCAATAGTCATTCGGGCCTCCGCCAGGCGCCCCGCCAAAAGGCGTGCGGGGGCCATGGCCGGGCATTTACTCGGACAAATTCCACCCTGGCAAGCCCAGCCGATTTCACGTCCCTGGCGGATTCAGACCAAACGGCGGGTGTCGTCCAGGGCCAGGGTGATCAGGTTGCGCATGGCCGCGCCGGCGGCCTCGGCGTCGCCGGTGGCGATGGCGTCGAACACCGCCCAGTGGTCGGGCACCGGGTCGCGGGGCAGTTTGCGGTTGCGCTGCTTGTAGAGGGTGGTCCAGCGCACCGAGGCGCCGATGCTGCTGGACAGGGCGAACAGCGGCTCGTTGCGGGTGGCCTCCAGCACCGCGTCGTGGAAATCGCGGTCGGCGGCGCGGCCGGCCTCCTCGGCCAGGGTGAAGCGCTCCATGTCCTGCAGGGCGCGGCGCATGCGGGCGATGTCGCCGGCGGTGCGGCGCTGGGCGGCCATGGCGGCGGCGGCCGGCTCGACGATCAGGCGCAGTTCGAACAGGTTGGCCAGGAATTCGGGGCTGGGCTCGCCTTCGAAGAACCAGGCCAGCACCTCGGGGTCCAGCATGCGCCAGCGGCTGCGCGGGCTGACCCGGGTGCCGGTCTTGGGCCGGCTCTCGATCAGGCCCTTGGCCGCCAGGATGCGCACCGCCTCGCGATAGGCGCTGCGTGAGACCTTGAGCTGTTCCGAAAAGGCGATCTCGTTGTCGAGCAGCTGGCCTGGCTGGTAATGGCCGGAGACGATCAGGACGCCGATGCGATGAGCGACGGCGCCGTGGATGCGGTCCTTGCTCTTGGGCAAGCTGACCCCCGCCAAATCCTCCGCCTCTTTGTCCGTCGCCATTTCCGCCCTTTCCCCATTTATTCGAACATATTAGGCGGCTTGCGCTGTGAAATCGAGGCTTGAGCGTTAGCGCTTTCCGATTGAAAACTCAGACAATATAAGTCATGGCGCGGCGCTTGTCCAACGTAGGACAACCTTGCCATTTGAGCCTAAGGCTTTCCTTGTCAGTCCTCATCCTGAGGCGCCCGGCCCCTAGCGCAGGACACAGGCGGCCAGGCCATCGTCGCGGACGATCATCTCAGCCCCGCCCACCCGGCGCACGCGGCGGGCCACATAGCCCTGCGGCGCCGCCGCGCGCCAGGACAGGGGCTTGGGCAGGACCGCGGCCAGGGCGGCGGCCTGGGCCGGCGACAACCGCGAGGCCGGCTCGTGGAAAAAGCGCTGGCTGGCGGCCTCGGCGCCGTAGATCCCCGGCCCGAATTCGACCACGTTCAGATAGACCTCCATGATCCGGCGCTTGCCCCACAGGGGCTCGATCAGCGCCGTGTAGCCGGCCTCCAGCCCCTTGCGCGCCCAGTCGCGGCCCGGCCAGAGGAAGACGTTCTTGGCCGTCTGCTGGCTGATGGTCGACCCACCCTTTAGCCGGTTCGGCCGCCGCTCGTCATGTTTCAGGGCCTTCTGCATGGCCAGCCAGTCGAAGCCGTGGTGCAGGCAGAAACGGGCGTCCTCCGACCCTATGGCCGCCTGGACCAGGTCGGGCGAGATCTGCGACAGCGGCCGCCAGCGATAGTCCAGCCCCTGGCCCTGGATCGAGCGTTCCGCCATCAGCAGGGTCACCGGCGGCGGGACAAAGCGATAGATCGCCACCTGGACCAGCGGGATGATCACCGCCGCGGCCAGCAGGCGCGCCAGCCACCAGCCCAGGCCATGCCTGCCGGGCTTGCGCGCAGGCTTGGCCCTCGACTTCGCCACCCCCGTCTTCGCCGCCATGCCTAGTCCAGCTCGGCGACGCCAGCGCCGCCCTCCTCGTCGCCCCAGGCCAGGCGGCGGCCGTCGGCGCTGACCGCCAGGGCGCTGATCGCCGGGCCCTTGTCCGCCTTGACCGGCTTCAGCCCCCGGTTGGTCAGGTCGCAGGCCCAGACCCGGCCGTCGTCCAGGCCCGCGGCCAGGATCGAGCCCTCGGGCGAGGCGGCCACCCGGGCAACCAGGGCCGATTCGTCGAAGCCGATCTCGGCCGCCTCCTTGCCCATCGGACCATTGGCTCCGCCGAACGGCCAGACCACCGCCCCGGGCGCGCCGGCGGTGGCCATCAGCATGCCCTTGGCCAGGAAGGCCAGGCTTTTGACCTTGGACGGATAGCCGCCCATGCGCAGGTCCTTGGAGTCCGACAGCCGCCAGCCGTGCAGCTGGTTCTCCTGCATCGACGACATGACGAAGCGGCCGTCGGGGCTGAAGGCGGTCAGGACGTGGCTGCCGGCCCAGGCCAGCTTGACCGGCGCCTGGCCGGCGATGCGGGCGTACCAGAGCCAGACCCCGCCATAGGTGGCCGCCGCCAGCCGCCGGCCCTTGGGATCGAAGGCCAGGGAGGCCACGGTCTTGTCGTGGGCGAAGGCGCGCGAAAACGCCGGGTCGGCTGCGTCCAGCACCTGCGCCTCGCGGCCGGCGGCGAAGGCGACCAGGCCGCTGGCCGGACTGGCGGCGACGGCGTCGATCCAGCGCCCCTGGACCTTGGCCAGCTCGGCCGCGCCCTCGGCCCGCGCCCAGACCAGGCGGCCGTCGTCGGCGCCGGTGACCAGACCTTGGCCGCTGGGATGCAGGCAGGCGTCGAGGATCGCCCCGTCATGAGCCTCTATCGTCGCCCCGCCCTCGAAGCGGACAGTTCCGTCGCCCAGGGCGAAGACCCAGCGCCCCTCGGCGTCGAACAGGGCGGCGGTGACATAGGCCTCGAACGGCCCGGCGAAGGCGGTGTTGCTCATAGGTTCAGCCGCATAGCCGATCGGCGCGCCCCTTGCCCAGCGACATCGCACGCCTCGGCACGCTAGGCCTTTACTTAGGCCCCGCGAGTGTGGTTGTAGGAAACGAATTCAGCTTTGATCCGCAAGCCGGGTCACGAGAGAGGGACGCATGGGCGCGAAGATCGGCGGCACCAAGGGCGGCAAGTACGCCATCGGCCAGAACTCGGACATCAACGTTACTCCATTCGTCGATGTGATGCTCGTGCTGCTCATCATCTTCATGGTGTCGATCCCGGCCGCCACCACAGCGATCAAGATCGACCTGCCGCCGTCGACCCCCGCCCCGCCCGACCAGAACCAGAAGCCGACCTTCATCTCCATCGCCGCGGGCGGCAAATTCTATCTGGTCGAGCCCAGCCGCACCCAGCCGGAGAGCTTCGACAGCCTCGGCAATGACCTGGCCGGCGCCCTCAGCGGCCATGGCGATCCTCGCCAGCAGCCCGTGCTGATCCGCGCCGACCGCGACGTTCACTACGGCGAGTTCATGGCCGTGGTCGACCAGCTGCAGGAAGACGGCTACTATAAGGTCTCGCTGATCACCGAAAACCTCAGCTGATCGCAAGCCGATCGCTGAATGCAAACGGCCCTCCGCAAGGAGGGCCGTTTTTGTTTGGGCGGATTTTCCTTCTCCCTCGAGGGGAGAAGGAATCCGGTCAGGCCGCGCAGGCTTCGAAGCCGGCCTTCAGCGCCGCTTCGTCGAGATTGCGGCCGATGAACACCATGCGGCTGTAGCGGTCGGCCTCGCTGCGCCAGGGGCCTTGCAGGTCGCCTTCCAGGATCATGTGCACGGCCTGGAACACCATGCGCCGCTCCTCGCCCTTGACGTCGAGTATGCCCTTGGCGCGCAGGATGTCCGGCCCCTGCTGGGCCAGGAGGTCGTTCAGCCAGCGGGTGACCTTGTTCCCATCCACCGGCCTGTCGAGCCGCAAGGAGACGCCCTTGATGGCGTCGTCGTGGCGGCTGTGGTCGTGGTGATCATGGTCATGGTCATGGTCATGGTCGTGATGATGGTCATGGCCATGATGGTGGTGATGGTCGTGATCGTGGCCGCAATGCTCGTCATGCACGTGACCGGCCTCGCCGTGGGGCGGGTTGAGGAATTCCGGCTCCAGCTCGAGGATGCGGTCCAGGTCGAAGCCGCCGCGGCCCAGCACGGTCTCCAGCGGCACGTTTGAGCGCTGGGCGCGGTGGATGGGCGCCAGGGGGTTGATGCGGCGCAGGCGCGCCTCGATCATCCTGAGGTCGTCCTCGGACACCAGGTCGGTCTTGTTGAGCACGATCTGGTCGGCGAAGGCGATCTGCTCCAGGGCCTCATGGCTGTCGGACAGGCGCAGCAGCACGTGCTTGGCGTCGACCACGGTGGTGACGCTGTCCAGCACGGTGCGGGCCTTGACGTCGTCGTCGACGAAGAAGGTCTGGGCCACCGGACCGGGATCGGCTAGGCCCGTGGTCTCGACGATGATGGCGTCGAAGCGGCCCTTGCGCTTGGCCAAGCCCTGGACCACCCGGATCAGGTCGCCGCGCACGGTGCAGCAGACGCAGCCGTTGTTCATCTCGAACACTTCCTCGTCGGCGCCGACCACCAGGTCGTTGTCGATGCCGATCTCGCCGAACTCGTTGACGATC